>Ga0208784_1000350_pt1 | contig 22722 bp, 26 predicted proteins | sample DEB19_08_DNA_FD_184531 | JGI IMG/M metagenome (GOLD analysis project Ga0208784, IMG submission 184531) | Aqueous microbial communities from the Delaware River and Bay under freshwater to marine salinity gradient to study organic matter... | ecosystem: Environmental > Aquatic > Marine > Coastal ... | reverse complement strand
TGCCACAGGACTACCCGGACAACGAAGAGGCTTGGCGGTCAGACGTCACTGGGTTCCTTGAGGTGGCTATCTGGAAGGGGACCAGAAGGCTGGCGGATACGGCGATCGAGGAGATAGATAGTAGGACACTTCCCATATCGCTGGCTGTGGCTATTGATAAGTTAAACACATTAAAGGGCCAACCCACGTCAATCCACGCTTCTTTATCGTTAACGGCGAGTCACAGGGACCTAATGAAGGAGCTGGGCACCAAGGGCCAACAGGACGTCGTCGAGGTCGAGACCAACGCTGAGGTGCTCCCGGAAGGCTCCTGACAACCACTCACAATAGGTATTATATTTAGTTCAGACACTCTTATGACAAGCATAAGCAATTATCATGCAACTATTAACGATAACGTGGGGGAGGAGGGGATTAACGATAACGCCAGCCAGTCAAAGGCGACGCATTTCCCAAACGAAAAAAATATCACAATCCAGTCCCTCAAGCGTTCCAAGTTCTCCCCACGACGTTGCCTGATCTGCTCCCGGTCGTTTACCCCAGACCGCGAGACTGGTCGGTTCTGTTCCGAGAAGCACCAGATCGAGTGGAACAACAGCCAGCCGGAGCATCCGGTTATCCCAAAGGTCAGCGCACAGCATCCCAGAGCCTTGGAGTTGCGTGAGCAGCGCACCCAGTTGTGTCTCTTGGAGAAGGCGGACCCCTACACCTACGGCTTCGTGCCGGACCATTGGGAGCTGGCGAACCGTGTCTGGGCTGAGTGTAGCGAGTTGTTGATCTCCGGTGGTAACCGAGCTGGGAAGACCCTGTGGGCAGCTAGGCGGGTGGTGGAGACACTGCTCTCGAAGGAGAACTGCAACGTGCTGTGCTGTCATACCTCCAATGCGACTAGCGTCACGGTACAGCAGCCTGCGATCTACCAGTACCTACCGGTGGCTTTGAAGGCGACGAAGAAGGGGAAGATCCACTATCTGAACTACAGCCGGAAGAACGGCTTCACCGACGGGAGCTTCATCTTGCCCAACGGTAGCAGGTGCGACTTTTTGAACTACACGCAGTCGGAGAACACGATTGAGGGTCGGGAGGCGGACCTGATCTGGTGCGACGAGCTGGTGCCGCAGAGCTGGGTAGATACGCTGAGGTATCGGTTGGTTACACGTAGGGGTAAGCTGCTGGTGACCCAGACGCCGCTGGAGGGTGTGGCGAGCGTGTACAAAGAGTTTACGGGTGGGGCGGCGATTACCGAGTGGCATGGCGGGCAGATGCTCAAGGGCAAGCAGGGATTGCCCACATGGCCGGTAGGAAAGGCACCTAGGGTAATGCGGCTGGAGAAGCAGAATAGGTCCACGGTGTTCTTCTTCAGTGAGGACAACCCTTACAACCCATGGGACGAGATGAAGTCCAAGCTGGTGGGAGCTCCGATGGGGCAGATCCTGACGCGTGCCTATGGCTGGGCCTCGGACAACATCGGCAAGGCGTTCGCGCGGTTCCGGCCAGAGACGCACTGCATACCTAGGAGCAAGATCCCGGATGGTGGTACGCTCTACATGGTCTGCGACCCGGCAGGCAGCCGTAACTGGTACTGCCTGTGGATGCTGGTCTACGAGGATGGCCGGAAGGTGGTGGTGCGTGAGTTCCCGGACTTCACCGGGTACGGCGAATGGGCTCTGGCATCCGAGAAGGCGGATGGGAAACCGGGTCCGGCTCAGACGTTGGAGGCGGGTCGGAGCGTGATCGAGTACCGGCAGTTGTTCCGCACCATCGAGGAAGAGATTGGCCGTGGGGAGCCTGTGATGCGGTTGATTGACCCAAGGGCGGGTGGCAGTCCGGCATTGAGCGAGCAGGGCGGGACGACACTGATTGACCTGCTGGCCGAGCCTAGCGATCAGGATGACGGGATGGCGTTCATTCCAGCCCCGGGTGTGCCTGTGGACCAGCGGACTGCGGCGATCAACTCGGACCTGAGTTATGACGCTACAAAGCCACTGACGTCACTGAACGAGCCGAGGCTCTACGTGGTGGACGACCTGCACAACTTGATCTGGTGCATGAGCGAGCATACCGGGAGGGATGGGCAGAAGGGTGCGTCCAAGGATCCGATCGATTGCTTGGGAATGCTATTGATCTCAAAGGTCGAGCATGTGGGTGTCGGAGGGTTGGATAGTTACGGAGGAGGGGGGTATTAGCGTTGCTTTTTAGCCAAAAAGAGACCAAAGGGCTGCGGATGAATTACGCGACGAGCTATAAGACCAGTGGTGATGCAATGGCGCATGTGGGTGACGCGCCTGACGTGGGTGCGCTGAACGAGGAGCTGCGCCGTGCGGCAACCGACTTTGGTCTGGGGACGAGGGTTGGGCAGGCCGAGAACACCCGGTACTGCCGCTGGGACGGTCAGAGCGGGGACGGCAAGAAGTGGAATGACAACCAGCCGGGTGGAAAGATGGCTTTCCCTTGGGATGGTGCCTCCGATACGCGCATTCCGCTGGCCGACGAGGTCGTGAACGGGCTGGTCGATGTGTGCTCCACAGCCTTCTGGAGAAGCATGCTGCGTGTGGCCCCGACCAACGTGCGGAATCTGGACACCGCGGTGACGGCGCACAGCCTCATGGACTGGGTGATGAACCAGAAGCTCTACACGGACATGACCCGTGAGGTGGAGCTGCTGAGTCAGTACCTGTGGACCTACGGCTGGGCCGGGTGCCATGTGAGTTGGCAGCAGGAGATCGGGCAAAAGGAGCAGTACGTCACGGTAGAGCAGCTCATGCAGATCGCGGCGCAAAGCCCTCAAGGCAGCGTGTTGGCGGACCTGCCGAATCTGTTGGCGAATCCGGATGCCACCGACCAGTTGGCCGAGCTGCTGATGGCTGCCTTCCCGAATCTCAAGAAGCGCAAGGCTTTGGAGTGCGTGAAGGATCTGCGTGAGGAGGGTGAGTGCGAGATCTACGTGCCGACGCTGGTGAAGAACTCTCCGAGCGTGGCGGCATTGGCTCCATACGACGAGCTGGCGTTCCCTCCGGAGACCACCGACATCCAGTCTGCGCGTGTGGTTTTCAGGCGCTGCTACATGACCGAGATCGAGGTGATGCAGCATGTCGAGACGGACGACTGGGACGAGGAATGGGCCAAGCAGGCGATTGCTACACGCGGACGGTTCAGCAACTTCAGCGACTACACCTACACGATCGGGCTGACCAACAACGCGGTGCTGGACCGTGAGAACCTGATCGAGGTCGTCTATGCGTACCAGAAGGCGCTCGATGAAGACGGTGTGCCGGGTGTTTACTGCACAGTATTCTGTCCACAAGTGGGCAATGCTTGGGGCAAGTTCGAGCTGATCGACTACGAGCACGGGCAGTACCCGTTCATCGTGTGGCGTTCTGAGGTTATCCACCGAAAGATCGTCGAGAGCCGAGGCGTTCCGGAGATCTGCGCGACGTGGCAGAACGAGATCAAGGCCCAGCGCGACTCGATCTTCGACTACACGTCGCTGAACACGATTCCGCCGATTCAAGTGCCGAAGACGAGGGGCGGAAACCTGCGTCTTGGGCCTGCGGTGCAGATTCCGGTGCTGCGTCCGGGCGAGATCTCGTTCATGCAGCCGCCTGCGCGGGAGCCTTCGGTGGCTTTTAACCTCATCGCAGCCATCGAGACGCAGGTGGACAGGTACTTTGGCCGTCCTACCGAGAAAGTGCCTCCTGCGCTCACTCAGATGCGGCAGCAGAGGCTTGTGAACAACTGGCTGCACGGCTGGACCGAGGCGTTTCGGCAGGTCTTGAGCCTAACGCTGCAGTACACTGGGCCAGAGGAAGTGGCTCGTATCACCGGCAGCAACGTTCCTCTGAGCACCAACGTCCAAGAGTTTGATGTTTCGCTGAAGTTCGACGTGCGCGAGCTGCAGACCGACCTCGTGACCGAGAAGCTCAAGGCGCTTTCGAGCCTCGTTCTTCCGCTGGACAGTGTAGGTGTCGTGGATCGCACCAAGCTCGTTGGTCTGGCGCTGCGTGCGATTGATCCGACGCTGGCTAACGAGCTGATTATGCAGGCTGGACCGGCCTCGCAGAAGATGTTCGACGAGACCAACGACGAACTCGGCCTCATGTCGCTCGGGAACCCGCCCAAGCTGCGTGAAAACGATCCCACAGCTCAAGCAAGGCTGAACTTTGCCCAGCAGATCCTGCAGGCGAACCCGAAATATCAGCAGCAGGCTCAACAGGATCCGTTGTTCCAAGCCAATCTGCAGAAGTATGTGGAGAATCTGCAATTCAGCGTCCAACAGCAGCAGAACGCGGTCACTGGACGTCTTGGCGTGCAACCCGGAGCGACTCCTCAATGAGAATGACTGACGAACAGCTCAAGATGGCGCTGGGTGGTGTGGGTGAACATGAGCCGGTGCTGCGTGCATTGCGGCAGGTGCTGAGTGAATTGATTGCTGACGAGGTCTCCGCAGCAATTAATTCGGCACTTACTCCGGAGGCTAGGGCGTACAATTGCGGACGTGCGGCTGCTCTATCGGATGCACGCTCGTTCCTCGTGGAGATGGGTCTGAAGCTGGAAGCTCCCCAAGAATAATTGATTGACGTTAGCGGTAACGTAGTCCATGAGGGCTTTAGCTTTCTGGGTTTAGCGTTAAACCCTGTCGTAGTATGCCCGACTTGCAGGGCCTAAAAAGCATGGAAGCAACACAAACCGGGGAAGCGACACCCTCCCAAAACACGGCGCAACCGCTCAACCCGCTCCCGCTCGACACGGTGGCGTTGGCGAAACTGTTGGAAACTCGGTTCTCCGAGACTCCGACAAAAGCTGTCGAGGAACCGGAACCAGCCGCTGCGAGTGCAGATGAGCCGGTCGCCGAGGAGTCAGCGTCCGAGACTGCTGAGACCGGGGAGGCGACACCCGTGGAGGATCCCGCTGAGGAGGAAACCACTCAGCAGACTGAAGACGCTACCGAGGACGAACCGGCTGGAGTCCAGAAGCGCATCAACAAGCTCGTAGCCCAAAAAAAGGAAGCCGCAGCAAAAGCGGAAGCCTTGGAGCGTGAGCTGAATGAGGCGCGGACGAAGCTGGAAGCACTCGAGCAGCAGGCGGCAGTACCGCAGGCGGCAGCGACGACCGACAATCCGTTCTCTGACATCTGGGACGAAACGAAACTCAGCGATGAGTACCGCAAGGCCCGGGAGTTGAAGAGATGGTGCGAGGACAACGCTGACGGCTGCGAAGTTGGCGGGAAAGAGTACAGCGCGGATGAGATCAAGGCGATTCGGCGACGAGTCGAGGATGCCTTGGATGTTCACATTCCGACGCGGCACCAATTCCTCAACACTTACAAACAAGTGCGGCCAGTTGCGGAGAGTGCGTACCCTTGGTGGAAAGACCGTAGCAATCCGACGTATTCGGAAGCGCAGCAGGTGTTGCGGCAGATGCCACAACTTGCGTCGTTTCCTGACTACCAGATTGCAATCGGTGACTTCCTAGAAGGTCGGAAGGCTCGAATGGAACGCGAGAAGAGCGCGAAGGTTGCGAAGGCTCCTGTGAAGGTGGCCCCTAAGCAGCCTGCGGCTCCCAAGGCGAGTCCGGTCAAGTCTGACAAGGCCAACGATGCGGCGAGGTCTGCCAAGAAGGCGTTCAACCAAAGTGGGAGCACTGCCGATCTGTCGCGGTTGCTTCAACACACACTTCTGAAAGGCTAAACTACCATGGCATATCTTGGTGTAAACAATCAGGTCGGCGTCCGCGAGGAGCTGGCCGACTACATCGCAAACGTTGACGCGAAGAGCACTCCCTTCGTGTCCATGGCTCCCAAGGGCAAGGACCTCGGGAACGTCATCATGAGCTGGCAGGTGGACGACTACTCCGCCCCTCAACTCGGTGGCGTGATCGACGGTACCGACGTCACCAGCTACACGAACGAATCCGCCAATCGTCTGCGCGTTACCAACTACGCTCAGGCTTTCCGCCGCAACAGCCGGGTCGGCTTCATCGCCGAGACCCAGAACGTTGCCGGTGCTGCCTCTGAGGTCGCCTACAACGTCGCCAAGCTCCTCGTTGAGATTAAGCGCGACATGGAGTCCACGTTCCTCTGCACCAATCAGGCGGCGCAGCAGGACAACGGTTCCACCAACGCCTACCAGACCGGATCCCTCGGTAACTGGCTCCTCGGCACCAACAGCTCCAACATTGGTGCTCTTGCCTCCGGTTCCGCCTTTGCTCCTGCTGGCGGCGTGACCCCGGGCACTGCGGCCACCAATGCCATCAGCTCTGTCACCTCGGCGAACTTCGCTGAGTCCACCGTGCAGAACGTCCTCACCGCCATCTACTCCAAGACTGGCGTGTATCGTGACTACGACTGCATTCTCGGAACGACCCTGAAGCGTTCCTTCACCAACTTGACCAGCGCCGCTGCCACGCAGGTTGCCAACACGAACAGCATCGCTGCTACCAGCGTCCGCACGTTCAATCAGGAGCTGTCCAGCTCGACGTTCGCGTCTTCTATCGACGTGTTCGAGGGTGATTTCGGTCGTCTGATCCTGCACCCCACCACCTTCATCGGTGGTAAGAGCACCACCACGCTGGATTCTCAAGCCTATCGTGGATACGTGATCCCCATGGACATGACCGAGATCCGGTACTGCAAGCTGCCCGAGGTCAAGGATCTCCCTGACGCTGGCGGCGGTCCTATCCGTCTCGTGCAGGCCATTGCTGGTCTCGTGGTGAAGAACCCCGGTGGCTTCGGCATGTTCGCTGGCGCGTCGTAATCAATCACTCAACGGGGAGCATCTGCCATATCGGTGGGTGCTCCCCTTTTTTCTATCATGCAATCACCCATACTAGACAACGTACTCGAAGGACTCCCGGCGCAACTGCGTCAGGATGTGGTCAAGGAACTCGCCACCGGATATCACGCGGATCTAGTGAATGCCGAGGTGCATCAGAAACGCATCGCCAAGGACAGCCAGCAGGATCTCCGCAGCATCGACGGCATTGGTCGGTTGCGGATGCGTATCGACCCGACGCTGTACCATCACTGGGGCGCAAAACTGGGTTACGAATGCTGGAAGGATTCCCAGTTCCTTCGCGAGGTGGAGCGAGACAACCCAGAGGTGCGCGTGAAATGCGGGGGAACCAAGTTGCAGGTCGGCTTCTCACCGACGAACACTAAGTTCAGCAAGAAATACTGAGGTATGGCACAGCAGCCAATCGACGTCGGGACAGTACCCAATGATGGAACGGGAGATCCGTTGCGTGATGCCTTCATCAAGTGCAACGACAACTTCTCGGACCTGTACAATCTCGTCTCGGCTGCTGGTGCTCCTGTAAATGCGGAGTACCTCGTCAAGTCTGCCAATGGGACGCTGACGCTGGAGCGGGTGGTTGGTAACTCGACCACGGTAGTCGCCAACTGGGATACGGCTGGTCAGGTCTCCTTCGAGCGTGCGGCTCTGACCGGCGATGTCGCTGCTTCGGCCAACAGCAACTCGACCACAATCCAGCCCGGTGTGGTCAATACGACCAAGCTGGGTGGCGACATCACGCCGCAGGGAAAGGCCATCCTCGACGATGCAACGGCTACCCAGCAACGCAGCACCATTGGAGCGACGACCTACACGCACACGCAGGGGGTTGCTGCGAACCCTTGGGTAATCAACCACAACCTCAACGCCTACCCGACGGTGTGGGTGATAGATCAGATCCTCAACCGCGCTGGTTGGGCAGAGGTCGAATATCCGTCCGCAAACACTGTAAACGTCCACTTCCCCGGTGCTTGTACCGGAATCGCTTACCTCAACTTCTAAGACACTATGGCAGTTCCGTTTCTAAACTCCATCACGCTCAACAAGAACGAGGTTCAAGACTTCAAGGTCTATAACATCGGCACCGGGAACCCGACGCTGTCATCTGGTGGAGACATCGGATACTTCTGGACCGACACGACTGGTTCAAAAGTCCTTAAGTGGTGGGATGGCTCTGCTGTCCGCACCATCCTCGACAGTTCCTCCAGCGTCACTGCAACCAACATCAGTGGTGGAGCTGCTGGTGAACTCCTCTATCAGAGCGGTCTTGCCACTACTGCCAAGCTGGCTGTCGGTACGGACGGCTACATCCTGACCTACGACGGCACCAACACGAAGCCAAAGTGGTCTGCTTCGATCCCTGCTGGTTCGGTTTCTGGTCTGGCTGCTTCCGCCACCACCGACACGACGAACGCTGCGAACATCTCCAGTGGTTTGCTGCCTTTGGCTCGCTTGGCGTTGGCTACGGGTCAGCTCTATGTCGGTGATGCTTCCAACAATCCTGCAGCCACTGCCAAGTCCTCGATCTCGCTGACCGGATTCGGCGCTCTGACTGCGGATCTGGACATTGCTGGGTTCAACATCGTCAACAGCGGAAACGTTACCTCTGGATCGTCCGGCTCCACGCTGGCCACCAAGGGCTACGTTGACTCGGTAGCTCAAGGTCTGGACATCAAGGCGAGCTGCTTGGTGGCGTCCACGGCGGACATCAACCTGAGCGCACCCGGATCTGGGCTGATCGACGGCATTGATCCTGCAACCTTCACCAGCGGCACCACCCGCATCTTGGTGAAGGATCAGAGCCTGTCGCAGCAGAACGGCATCTACATCTGGAACGGCACTGGTTCCGCGATGACCCGCTCTCTGGATGCCAACACTTGGGACGAGCTGGTTGGTGCGTTTACGTTCATCGAGGAAGGTACGGCGAATGCAGACTCTGGCTGGGTCTGTACGGCAAATGCTGGTGGCACGCTTGGGACGACCCCGGTTCCGTTCGTTAAGTTCTCCCAAGCCGGTTCCTACACCGCAGGCAACGGCATGGTGCTGTCGGGTGGGGTGTTCCACTTCGCCAAGTCGACCGCCTACACAGAGGGTCAGATTCCGTTCTGCTCAAACACCCCTACCGCGAACAGGATCGGCTTCTCCTCGAACCTGTTCTGGGACAACTCAAACAACCGCCTTGGCATCGGGACGGCGTCGCCTGCGTATCCCCTGTCAGTAGCGGGACGCATTTCGTACAGCGGAGCAATAGGAGAAGGTGCTGATACGACCCTTTCTTCGAGCGGAACCGTTCTGCTGCACGGAAATTCAGCGACATGGACAGAACAGCGGCACTACATCGCAGGCGTTGAGAGATATAGGCTCTCTTCGTCTGGAGCTACTTGGTATTCGGGTTCCAGCGGAACTCAGCTCACGCTGGACGCCTCCGGCAACCTTGGGTTGGGTGTGACGCCTAGTGCGTGGTCCGGTGGAAGAGCCATTGATGTTGGCACCTCTGGAGCATTTTATGGTGACGGTCTGACCTACGATTGGCGCGTTGGAGCGACGATGAACGCCTATCGCAAGGTCGCGTTCAACAACTGGTACTACAAGGCGACAGGACAACCGGCTGGTCGTTACGATGTTGCCTCCGGTGGATCCACAGGCGTTGTCCACACTTGGCAGACTGCGGCATCCGGAACTGCTGATGCTCTGATCAGTTGGACAACGGCGATGACCCTCGACGCCTCGGGGAATCTGGGCGTGGGAGTCACCACTGTCGGCGAGCGCATTCACGCCTCCGGAAACATCAAGGCTGCTGGATCTGCTGGTACATTCCCGAGGTTCATCTCCGAGGTTGGCGCTAAGAGCTGGGCGACTGGTTACCGCAGCGGCACGACCTCGTTCGAGATTTGGGAGGACAGCACCACGAGGCTGGCGATCGCGAACGGTGGACAGGTCCAAGTCGGGATCAACGGAACTGCCAGCGTCCCAGCCATCGCGCTTGCTGCAAACCCCGACACCGGCCTCTACTGGCCGACCAACTCCGACACCCTCGCGCTGGCGGTGGGCGGGAGTGATGCCATCTACATTGATAGCAGTCGGAATGTTCTTATCGGAACAACCACTGCTAGTTCAAAGTTTGTGGTCTCAACGACTGGAGACACTTTGGCCACAATCGTTGGTGGAGCTGCAAACGCCAAGGGAATCTCGTTCTATGATGCCTCTACAAATGGCTGCCAAATCTACTCCGTAAGCAGCGACATCCGATTTTTCACCACTGTATCTGGAAGCTCCACCGAACGCCTCCGCATCAAGTCCACCGGCCAGCTTAACCTCACCGGCCTAGCCTCCGCTCCTACAGGTGCGGTGGGTGACCTGTACTACAACAGCACCAGCAACACCCTCCAGTATCACAACAACAGCGCGTTCCAGCAGATTAGCAGGAAGTACAGTACGGCCTTGGCAGGAACCAACACCTCGTTCACGGTCACGCACAACTTTGGGACACGCGATGTCACCGTGCAGGTTCGGAAGTCGGGCAGCACCTATGATCTGGTCTACACCGACGTTCAGATGACAACCACCGACACCGTCACTGTGATCTTCGCGTCGTCTGTCACTGGTTCAGACTACACTGTCACTGTCATCGGATAATGGACTTCCTCACCAATCCAAACCTCAAGAACGTCGCTGAACTCTCCACGACCTCGTCCAAGGTCTTGGTGGTTGATGGCGCAAGCAACACCATCAAGTGGCGTTCGCCTAGTGGGATCGTCAGTGATGGGGGAGTGGCTTCGTCTGTTGGAAGGGTAATCTTGGCTACGGCTGAAGATGGATGGTCCGTGTCTGGTGATGATAATAACGACGCCGGAACTCCAATACCGAATAATGACGTCAGAGTGTTCGTGATAGGGTTTAAGCCAACATCGTTTCGATTGTCATTTTCACAAGGATCTGCAGGAGCAACAAACCTCGGTGTTAGGGCTCAGTTTTCGACAAGCAGCACTGATTGGTCTTCTGTAACAAACGGAGCAGTAACAGAAGCGTCGACCTACGGTGGTTCTGGTTATGTGGTAAGAACTGGAACTGGAAGTTTATCACTTTCTGGATCAGCTCCGTATTATGTAAGATTCCTGCTATTCAATGATACAGGGGCATCTCAGTCGCTCGCATTCAGAGACCTTACACTCGAACTCTGGAACTAACCTTGCCCCCGCTCACTCTCTAGCTACCATCGCGCCCCTATGACGATCGAACTGAACAAGGAACAGGCTCAAGTGTTGCTCAACCTCCTCGACATCTCAGTCAAGGCTGGTGGCATTCAGGCGGCAAAGGCTGTCGTCTTCTTCTCGGACCTCATCGCGGCGGCTGCTGCCAAGGAGGAGTCACTCAACAAAGAAACTAAGGAAGTCCAATGATTACATGGATCATCGAACAGCTCTGGGTTAAACCCAGCGAAGGAACTCTCACCGACGTTGTCGTCACCGCTGCGTGGAGATGCAATGGCGAGCAGACGAGCGGCAGTAACACCTACACCGGCACCTGCTACGGTACGGCCAGCTTCGTTGCCCCGGACCCCTCGCAGTTCATACCGTACAGCAACCTGACTCAGGCCGAGGTGCTTCAGTGGGTTTGGGACTCTGGTATCGACAAGTCGGCTACTGAGGCCAGCGTGAACCAGCAGATCGCGAACGCCATCAACCCTCCGGTTATCGTTCCTCCTCTGCCTTGGGCATCTAACAGCTAAACACCATGAATGTAGGAGCCAATCGTCAGCTTGCCGGTGAGTACGGCGGCGTTGCCAACACCGACACCAGTGCCGTGACCGGCAACTTCCAGCGCATCCAGTGCGTGACTGCCTGCACGTTCAGCGCGGTCTCTGGTAACATCACCAACTTCCCGACCAGCGTGTCCATCGCTGCTGGCACCGAGATCCCCGGGGTGTTCACCTCGGTGGCTGCCTCCGCTGGCACCTTCATTGCGTACAATCGCAAGTACTAAGATGGACGCCACAGCTCACAATGGCCCCGGTGGACTATTGGCCGCTGCGGGTGTCATGACCATCATTTCCCTGCTTCCGACGCTCACCACGATCCTGCAGTTCATCACGGCTGCGGTGGGTGCGTTCTTCGCGGTGATGGCCTTCTACAAGTGGGTGCGGAAGAAGCTCAAAGAGAAAAAGGACTCCAATGAATGACTCGATCAAATCCCTCATCCGTCACGTTCTGAGTGCTGCTGGCGGCTTCTTGGTGGCCAAGGGCCTCGTGAGTGCTGATCAGCTTCCCGAGATCGTTGGCGCGGTCATTACGCTCGCTGCTACGGCTTGGGGCGTGTGGTCCAAGAAGAAGGCCGTCACTCCTCCTCCCGCTGCGTGATCGAGCAGGTGGTCTTGGCGGTGCTCAAGTTCATTGAGTACCTGCTGCGAAAGGACCAGACCAGTGAAGACGCCAAGCGTGATCCGGGCCTGCGTGACAAGCTGCTGGATCGTATTCGCCAGCATGAGCAGCGGCTGCGCGACTCGGGTGATACTGGTGCCAAGCGGTGAACCGGTAAGATTGGCCGAGGATGTGAAAGTTCGGGTCTGGGTGCTCGACTCGAAGGGGCAGAGCGTCAGATCCTCCAACCGCGTGGTGCTGCCTGCTGGGTGGTATGCACTCCCGAAGGACTGACGTGATTAACTACAAAGGCCAACGCTTCTCCGGCTACAACAAGCCGAAACGGACTCCCGGTGAGTCCAAGAAGTTTGCTGTCTTGGCCAAGGAGGGGGATCAAGTGCGGTTGGTGCGATTCGGGGATCCGAACATGACCATCAAGAAGCACATTCCAGAGCGTCGCGCCTCCTTCCGTGCTCGTCATGGCTGCGACAATCCCGGCACCAAGCTGTCGGCGAAGTATTGGTCCTGCAAAGCGTGGTGATCTATGGCCAAGACCGTTACCTACTCCTACGTGCTGAGGAAAGCCTGCGAAATGACGGGCCGAACGTATCCGCCCACCACTGAGGAGGCCAACTTCTTCCGCACCTTCATCGGCACTGCATTGCGGCAGGCTTGGGAGGCGTTTGATTGGCCGGACCAGACGATCGTCCAGCAGGAGTTCTTCGCTCCGGAATACTCTGCTGCCACGGCTTACGTGCTCAACGACGTTGTCTACTTCCCGACGGAGCAGACCTATTATCAGTGCGTCAATGCCTCCGGAAGCACCGGAAACGATCCCACGACGGGTGGCCCTGACGGTACGCTCAACGCAGCCTATTGGGCCGAGGCACAGCCATCCTACGGAAGCAGCACTGGGAACTGGCTATCTACACAGACCTACGCGGTTGGCGACATCGTGCTCTATCCGGTGACCCAGCAGTACTACCAGTGCGTGGCGACTCCTTCCGTGGGGACGGTGCCGACCAACACGACGTACTGGGGATTGCTGAATCCGTTCTTTAGGTTCGTCTCCAAGACAGAGCTTCCAGACGGCACGACTCGCACCAATGAGCTTGGCGAGATCTTCGCTGTCTATCAGAACGACCCTAGGGCCAAGGTCCCGCAGACGCGCAACGTCCAGTACACGTTCGACAGTGACGGCATGGTGGTGCTCGACCAGTTTCCGTATGTCTGGATAGAGGCGCGGCTATTGCCTCCGGTGTACACTACGGATCCATCGACCATCCCCTACAAGTTCTCCGAGATCTGTGCGTACCGAGCGGCTGGCCAGATGCTTCGAGTGGATGGAAAGGTCGATCTTGGCAATGAGTTCCTGCAACTTGGCGAGTCTGCCTTGACCGACGAGATCGACAAGGTGGCGCGTCAGGAAATGCAGGTTCGGCAGATCGTTGTACCGACACGCTGATGCCAGACATTCCTCAACTGGTTGGTCAGGATGACGGGTTCGTTGGAATGAACTCACGGATCAACGCTGATCTGTTGCCACCCAAGTACGTCTCGCTGGCGATCAACAGGCGTTTCGAGGATCAGAACATCAAGAACCGCTGGGGCGTGGTGCGTCCGAAGTGGGGTGGCCTGTGGGTCAACGGCACGTTCACAGCCAACGTGGATGGCAGCAGCACGGTAAACACTGCGGTTGGGTTGTCGCAGGTTGCGGTGAATACCATCGTCTCCTGCAATCAGGTGTCGAACGAGCTGGTGTTCAAGAACGGCACGCGACTTTTGTCCAAGTCATCGGACAACACAAACGCGGTGATGAGTACCAGTGCGTACTCGTTCACCAATCCTAATCCGCAGACGTTCACCTATTACTCTTCGACGACCGGTATCACAGACATCGTTGCGTTGCTGAAGTATCGGGACAAGACCACCGGAACGCAGTCGCTTATCGTTGCGTCCAATGTGGCGAGGACTACGGACGGAGGTCAGGGACGTGTCTTCTTGCTGCGTCCTAATCAGGCCCATCTGGAGATCCCGATGAACGGCCACGACTTCTACGACGACGTCCGGCTGATTCAGTGCGGTGATTCGGTGGTCATGCTGCGGCCCGGCCCGGCCCGGTACTACTTCAACGGCACCGACGTCAACGCCACGACCGACACCATAACGCTCAACGTTACGCCGGATCTTCAGACGGGAGACCGAGTGATCGTTGGACAGACTGGCACTGAGAAGCCTTTGTGGGTGGGTGCCACAGGATCGGGACAAGGGTTCGGCGTGTATGTCAACGTTGTTGGTACTGCGGTGACCCTGCATCTGACCGAGGGCAACGCTAGAGCTGGCACCAACAAGCTCGACTTGGCTACGGGTCTGACCAGCGCCAACCGATTCTGGCTGGAGCTGCAGAACAACACCACCAGCTACGACATCACACAGGGTTTGGAGAGCTACCAGAACGACGGCCTGCCGCTCATCATGCAGTCCAGCTACGCCTCAGGAAACGAGGTGCAGGCTCTGGACAAAGGCTTCGACCGGGTTCCGGCTTCGAGATCTATAGTCTCTGCTGATGCCACTGCGGACACGGTAACTGTTCCCAATCACAACTTTGTCCCCGGGGATCAGGTCACGATCACTAACTGCACGGTTACTGGTCCATCTGCGGTTGCTCTGGACGGCATCTACTACGTCTACCCGGTAGACGAGAACACTCTGCGGCTGTTCCAAGGCGACACCGAGGAGACCGACAGCCTCAATGACGCGCAGAGGGCCACTGCAATCGCAAATCTGGCTTCTGGAGCGCCTCCGACAGGCATTGCCACGTACACGGTGCTCAACCAAGGCAAGGGCTACCTGACGGCTCCTGCTGTGACGTTCTCCAGTGGTGCTGCAACCGCCACGACGACGTTGAGCGAAGGCAAGGTGACGTCTGTAAATGTTGTCAACCCGGGAAGCTACAGCTCCGCTCCGACGGTCACCATTGCGATGCCGAACACGCTGGTGGACATCACCGGAAGCGGCACTGGAACGATCAAGAAGTCCAGCGCATCAGGAGCGAACATCCCAGCTGGCAGAGAGGGTCTGTACTTCCAGAACCGGCTGCTGATGATCTATGGCAACGACTTCCTAGCCGTCTCGGACGTGCTGGATCCGCTGCACTACGCCAAGGTCACCAACGACTTCAAGCTCAACACCGGCACCAATGACCGTGTGGTTGCTATCAGCGCTTTCAACAACACGACGCTGGTCATCTTCAAGCAGCGGTCGGTTCTGGCGGTGGAGAACCTCTACGGCGATCTGAGTGCGGTGCGGCTCACCGAGGTCACCCGTGAGTTCGGTTGCGTTGCACCTAACAGCGTGGTCAACACTGGCTCCGATCTGATCTTCCTATCGCAGCGCGGGATCATCTCACTGAAGCAGACCGAGTACGGTGTCAGTCAGTCGGTGATCCTGCCGCTGTCAGACTCGATTCAGAACCTCGTGGACGACATCGACGAGACGAGCTGGGAGCGATCCTGCGCGGCATACTTCGACAACCGTTATCTGCTGGCGCACCCGACTGAAGGCGGAGATGGCACCAACGACCGGGTCCTGAGCTACAACTTCTTGAACCAAGCGTGGGAAGGGTACTGGGAAGGCCAGTTGCTGAATCCCAAGTTCTTCGAGCGCGTGATCGTTTCTGGTACCGAGCGGTTGGTGTTCGCGGACGAGTCGGGGTTCATCCACAACTTTGACAAGGACGCTCTATTCGACCGGAACGCCACCGGAACGTCCTACCAGATCTCGACCCGGGTTGAGTTCCGTGGATACACCGGAGACGCTGTAGAGCACAAGCAGTGGACAGATCTGCACTTGGAGCTCAGGAACTGGGACACGCGCTACGACATTAGCGTGGATTTCGATGGTGTCTCCGAGAGTAACGACGTGGCCACAGATGTAACGAAGGACAGGACCGTCTACTACAAATACGGATACAGCGCGTACAACACGTCCAACGCCAACGACGACTTCCTGACGGCATATCGGGAAGACTACTCGACGCTGCCGGTGCTGAAGACTGGGTCGAACGGCTTCCGAGCTGGGTTGCACCAGAGTTACGCGCACAAAGCACGCCTCAAGGGTCACGCCTCAGCAGCACAGCCAATCCTGACCACGGATCGCGGTTCTTTGATAGTCGCTAACGTTAAAGTTGTAGGAATACCCTTCCGTCTGTACGGAAAGAACGACGTCTAAGCCATGCCTCTATTTGTCACAGTCACCCCGGGAACCACGATCAGCAATTCCACCACGCTGGACGCCACCACGCTGAACCTGCTGGGGACGCCGTCAGTGGACGTGGTCGGCACGGTCGATGGTGGCTCGCTTACGCTATCGGATGGATCTGTTACGACCGGCACCATAGCTGCGAATGCGGTGACCTTTGCCAAGCTGCAGCAGATCGGAACCGACAAGTTGATCGGAAGAGACTCTGCTGGAACCGGCGATGCAGCCCAGATCGGCGTTGGTGGAGGTCTGGAGTTCACTGGTTCAGATACGGTCCAGATCGCTTCCAGAGGCGTCACAGAGGCCAAACTGTTTGAGGTCACTACCAAGAAACTGCTGGGGCGTAACGCAACCACCAATGGCGACGTGCAGCAGATCACGGTGGGTACCGGTCTGGCTCTGAGTGATGCGGGAACACTAAGCGTCAGTGCGTCGTTCGTTAAGTTTTCCAACAACTCCTCGCTAACTGTCCCGAAATCGACCTCACCGACACCTTGGCAATCCAAGATAGAACACAATCTCAGTGGAACACCTAGCCTGCTCAGGGTTTACGCTCTGTGGAATGGTGCATCAGCTTCTGTTGGCGGTTTTATCTTGGGCCAACAAGTCACCATCGAATCTTTGTTTGCTTTTGATTACAGGCCTGCGTTTACGTGTTGGGCGGATTCAACGTACATTTATCTTTCAAGAGCATCATACAGTGGAGCACCCATACTATGTACTCCTTCCACTGGAGGAAACTATGTGGATCTAACATCTGAATTCGATTCTGCATCGTCAAACTGGACGTTTGCGGTTGAGGCTGTCCGATTCACCTGATGCCTCTCTACGTCACAGTGACTCCCGGGACGACGGTGACTTCGAGCACCGTGCTGGATCCGACTGTGCTGAACCTGCTCGGGAACCCGGCGATTGACATCAATGGGACCGTGGATGGCGGCTCGTTGTCGCTGGCTGCTGGATCAGTTACCACTACCGCCTTGGCTGCCAGATCGGTGACGTTTCCTAAGATTCAAGCCATCGGAACGGATCGGCTGCTGGGCAGGGACACGTCCGGGTCTGGGGATGTCGAGGAGCTAACGGTTAGCGGTGGGCTAGGTTTCACCGGCGTCGGTGGAATCGAGATAACCAACGGGCAGGTAGCCTACGCCAAGATTGTTCCTGTGGCTGCGTCGAGGTTGCTGGGCAATCCCACCGGATCCTCGGCTACCATGTCCGAAATACCGCTTGGTGCTGGGTTGGCCTTTCAGGGCGGTGCGTTGGTCAACACGGCAACGGCTAGGTATCGTGCCGACTTCTGCGTTTTGGACGGCACGGGTGTTTCGTTTAGCGGTGCGAGCCCAGTTGCTGCAGGATATGACGGGATGCCGTTTCGGGATTCCATTGATTACTCTGTGTTCAGAACTCAATTTGCACCCACCAGCGTGCAGTTGAGTCTTTGGTGTACCAACTGTGTCGGGAACGATCCGGGGCAGGTTGGTTTCAAGGTTCAGTATAAGGCTGACGCTGCGGATTGGGCGGATGTTGCCGGGAGCGTGGTAAACGCCAACGGTACAAGCGGAGAGTTTCTATATGCGAGTACGAGTCTTTCGATTAGCCCAACTCCGACGCAAGTCCTCTGGAGACTCGTCTGGGTCAACACCACCGAAAGTGACGCAGCCTTTGCTTTCCGATCAGTCACCCTCAGCCTCTGGAACTGATGCTCGACAAACTGACAGCGTACGTGCGGCAGAAACTCCCGGAGAACTTCAAGGGGTGGACTCAGGAAGCTCTGGAGGACTACCTCATGTGGCAGATGGAGCGGAACCAACTCGTCGCCGCCGTGGACGAGCACGAAGAGGTTAGGGCTGTGGTCATTGGTTGGCCTACCGAGGAGATGCAGGTGGAATCGTTCCGATGGCAGGAACCCACCAAGCACGGACGCTTCTGGTATTGGGACCAGATCGCCGGGGATCACCCTATTGCTCTGATGTCGGCATTCGCACAGATGTTCCGACGGCGTCCAGAGTCGTCCAGCCTGCCAAGTTATGGTGTTAGGCATGGTAAAGTTCGTCATTTCGGAACAGCGTTAGCGGTCTACAAGACAGGAGAAAAGATCTATGGGAACTAGCATCGAAGCACCTCCGCCTCGGAATTACGGGCAGGAGACGAGGGACACACTGCAGGCGCAGATTGACCTGACCCCGGCACGCTATGCGGCGGAGGCGGAATACGCGCCACGGTTTGCTGCCCTGAACGCGCAGATTGCTCGGCAGCTTGCTCCTGAGATCACCGCGATCTATGGGCAGATGGCTCCGGAGCTTGCCAAGACCGAGGCGCAGGCCCGTGGCATCTCTCGTGAGGGTGACATCGGTGACATCGAGAAGCTGGGTCCTCGTGCCCGTGCAGCCATACAACAGTCCTCCCCGCAGGCTGCAGCGTTGGCGGACATGCTGGCGTCTCAGGCCCAGTCCAATCTGGCGGCTGGCTCTAGGCTGACCCCGGAGCAGCAGCGTATGGCCCAGCAACAGACTCGGGCTGCCTTTGCGGCACGTGGGCTTGCTGAAAGTCCTCGTGGTGCTGTCGAGGAAGCGGTGCGGTCTCAGCTCATGGGTGCTGGATTGCAGCAGCAACGTCAGCAGCAGGCCATGCAGGGCATCGGGGCTCAGCAGGCGGTCTACGGCGACGTCTTCCAGCAGGTCCTTGGACGTCCTTCGCAGGCGTTCGGCATGACCCAAGGTGCCTTCGGTCAGGCTCAGGGCATGGCTCCGGGAATGTTGTTCAACCCGGAAAGCCAATACGCTGCGGACATCTATGGCGGAAATGCTCAACAGCAGCTTGCGGCTCGGACGGCCAGCGCGGCTAACACCACGGCTCTCATCGGTGCGGGCATCGGTGCTGCAGGATCGTTATGAACTACGGCTACTCTCAACAGATCGGCGGTGGCTTTGGTCGGTACGGCATGAGCCAGCCCTACCAAGCGCCCAGCATGCCCATGTCTCAAGGACCTTCAGGGCTGCAACGGTACGCTCAGGGTCTGGACCAGCAGTACGGTCAGATCCAATTCCTCAAAGAGCAGGGATACTCTGACGAAGAGATCAAGAAGCTGGGAATGGATCCCAACATGGGGCGCGGCATCATGGGAGAGTATGGCGGCCTGCTGAACCAACGTGACGAGATGAAAAGTCAGCTCAAGCAGGACATCATCGGAGGCATTGAGTCTGGTGCGAAGTACCTTGGCAAAAGCCTGTGATCGTAAGGTTCCAGCGATGCGTAGGAATCAAACTGTTTCGGTTGTTCAACTGGCAGTTGGAGGTCTGGTTCTGCCCTAGAGGCGAGGTCATCCCGCTGCACACTCACGAGCAGTGTGATTCCCGGATCACGCACTGGCTGGGCAACGTCGAGTGGATGATGGGCAACAAGCGGAGGACGCTCTGCACGAGGAACATCGGCTGGACTAGACACGTTCCTGCAGGAGCTGTGCATGGGGCCAAGGTTCACAGCTTCTCGATCTTCTCAAACCTTGAGATCTGGCGTGGCAAGCCTAGCAGTGCTGCCGTAGACTTTATGGCCGCATGAAAGTCTTCCTCCTAATAACGTGCAGGAATCCACGCATCGAGGACACATCACTCCTCACTCTGGACACGATCAGGACTGGATTTCCTGACTGCCACATTCACGCCGACTTTCAGGGTAAATACGCCAGCGAGGTGCGCCTGAAAAACGATTCGATAGACTCTTCTAGTCTTCTCCTAAATCAAGAAATCCACGGAGACTGGATCCGCAAACTGGTATATTCCGAGGAGAAGCCATTTATCATAGCTGATCCAGATCTCTGGTTCTTCTCTAGGTTTCCATTCGAGAAGTACGAAGGGGTCTCTCTGGCGGGGGACGTCACGCCATCATTCATGTGTCCAGTGGCTAAATGCCGCACCGAATGGAGGTTTCACACGTCCCTGCTTTACATAGATCCGTTGCTGCTGCGAATTGACATCAGAAAGTGGCAGTCACGCATCGGGGATACTCCGTTCACTCCTCCCATTGATTTGTTCCGAGCAGCTGTCATTCCGGGAGCTGAAGGTAGCCGGTTCTATGACACCTGTTCCCTGTTGAGCCAAGTTGCTGATGCTGAAGTGTTCGATGCAGATACGTTGGACTGCTATGAACACCTGCACGCTGGGTCTTGGTCTGACATCGTAGAGAAGTCGATGCCGGGGTTCCAAGCGATGCACGCCGACCTTCTTAAGAATCCAAAGTCAATCAAGGGGTTGCGTAAGAGGAACTTGGAATTCTACGAAGGAAACAAGTGAAGGAGATTGTCGCCATCTATCAAGAGGTTTGCCACGGACACCCGGATGCCTTGGCCTTTGTGGTGGCTTTCCACGCCTACTGCCATCAGATCGACGATCTCATTGACGGGGACACGGCCTACAACCCGGAGAACCTGCTGCGGGTGCTGATGTCGGCCAACGCCCTGTACTCGACGCCGTTCTACCTGCAACACGCTTGGAGGCTTCAGCCGGTCATTGCGTCGATCACCAACACCTACGCGGACTCTGTGGCTTGGGAGACGTCTGACGAGCCTTGGAAGCAGCGAGTGGCTGACGTCATCCGGCAGTGCGGCAATGACATGATCCTGACCGTGGCATGGATCGTGGGCGGTTGGTCGCTTATGCGGGCAATTTCATTGAGACTTCGCGAGGCAGCATACCACGATCAGCACGAGGACTAGTTATGGCCACCTACGGATACTCGACACCTTACACAGGAACACGTCAGCCGGTACTCCCACCCGGCTACATGGAGGCTGCCACCGCGCCGGGACGTAATCTTGCGGCAGGGATCGCACAGCTTGGTGCTGGTATCGGTCAGGCCATCCAACGGTATCAGGACAACAAGGCTCAGAACGAGGCTGCCATCCAAACCGGAGAGACGCTCTTCGGAATGGCCCAGCAGGCTCTGGCGTCCGACCCTAGCTATCAGGCGCTGCAGAACTACTACGAGACGGGCCAGTTGCCTCCCGGTGTAAGCGAGGCGGATCTCAATCGGTTTACGCAGAAGGTTCAGGCTGATCGCTCGATGCTCAACCGCATGGTGGCTATCGGTGACAAGTTCGGAGACATGAGCCTCGCCAAGAAAAAAGCGGCCATTGGTGACGTCGCGATGTTGCTCCAGCAGTACCAGCAGCGCGGGGAACAAGATCTTCAACAACAGCTCAAGCGGCAGCAACTTGCGTTGGGTAATCTCCAGCTTTCAGAAGCTGATCGTCTGGCCAAGCAACGTGAAGCCGAGCGCAATGCGGTTATTGGTCTGGGTCAAATTCCCACCGAGATGCCTCAGTTCCAGCCATTGCCGGTTCAGGGAGCTGGTGAGCCTTCTGCGATGCAGGACGTCCAACAGCTTCCGCCGGTTAAACGCACGCCTGAGCAGATCCGATCCGATGCGATTGCCATGTTCAGCAGCATGGGTGTGCCGGTGCAGAATCTTGAGTCTCTGGATAAGGCCCTTATCGCTGCTGGAAAGCTCCCGCAGGTATCGACGGAAGAGGTTCCCGGTGTTGGAACGGTGGTCTCGATGGGCGGAGAGAGGAAGCTGGTTGAGCAGAAGACGCCAACCCAATCAGACATTGCTAGGCAACGTGCTTTGACGATCGACTTCCCAGAATACAAGGGAATCGCTCCTACAGACAAAGAGGCTTCTGACTTCCGAGAGCAGTACGCCAATGTCTTGGACAGCAAGACTACGATTCAAAGGCTGATCGAGATTGCAAACATGGGGACAATGCAGCAGCAGAACCCTCAAGTTAAAGCTGAAGCGGCACAACTCGTGAATGCAGCAAAGGCAAAGCTGCGGCCTGAAATTATCGGCCAAGGAGTGGTTTCAGATAAAGATCAGGCGATTCTTGATTCAATCGTCAGAAACCCGACTGAACTGTTTTCGCTTAAGGAGTCTAACATAACAGCGTTGAACTCTATTCTTAATCGAGCTGAGTCTGGTCTTAAGTTGAAAGCCAAAGCTATTGGCCTGAAATATACTCAACCAGAAACTACGGCAGAGCAATCGCAACTCGCATCCGACCCTCGTGTGGCGTCGATCAGGGCTAGGTTCCAGTCTGGATCCATTACTCGTCAGCAAGCAGAACAAGAACTCCGCGCTCTCCAATGACACTCTCTCAGGCTGACATCGACTCGTTGCTAGGACCACAATCGGCAGGGAGCGTTGAAAGCCTGCTAGATACTCCGACGACTGGTCAGGACATTGCCAACGCTCTTCAGGATCCAAACTTCACACCCACGCAGGAGCAGTATCAGCTCTTCGAGGACTACAACAAGACCCGC
>Ga0208784_1000345_pt1 | contig 22979 bp, 38 predicted proteins | sample DEB19_08_DNA_FD_184531 | JGI IMG/M metagenome (GOLD analysis project Ga0208784, IMG submission 184531) | Aqueous microbial communities from the Delaware River and Bay under freshwater to marine salinity gradient to study organic matter... | ecosystem: Environmental > Aquatic > Marine > Coastal ... | reverse complement strand
GTAGTTCTTCGACGGTCTGCACCAGCAGTTGTTCGTCGTCGCCCCGGACTACGACTCGTTGCAGGAAGTGGATTGCGTTCAGCAGGGTTTGACGCTTCATAGGTGCGCCAAGATACACGAAAGCCCCCGCCGAAACGGGGGCAGTCGCGTGTCAGGTTGTGTTCAGCGTCTGCGGTAGATCGTGGACATGATGTACGCGCAGCAAGCCAGCATGATGATCCCCAGCGGGTAGTTCGACGGGCGTGTTGCGTCAGGATCTTCCAGTCCACCGACCGCGACGATGGCGGTGATGAAGCAGGCGAACGCTGTCCAGCCTTTTGTGCGGTTCCAGCGGGCGCGGTTCGTGACTCGCATCATGCCGCGTCACCTTCGGGTTGGGGCTTCCAGTTGCCGTTGCAGTTGCCGCAGGTGAACTTGTTGCCGGAGATAGTCCAGCCATTGGTCTTGAGGACTTCTCGCAGGTAAGTTGCCGAAGGCCATGCGTGACCGTGCTGGTGACCGCATTTGTCGCAGGCAACGTCGAATGCTCTGATAATTCCCATTTCTTATTCTCCCTCTGTGATCAGCCACGACACGATCTGTGCAGCGGCTAGGTGTGCATCTTCGCCCGTGAAGGTTGAAGTGAATTGTCGTGTAGCGACCGTGTAGGTCACGGTGTAGGGGTTCATCGCCACGTTGCAGCAGAAGTCCCCGTACACGCTCACGTTTAGATCAGTTCCCGAATCGCCCATGTCCCATGCGACTGCGTTGACGACTCGCCCGGGTAGGTGTTCAGCGGTCTGATCTTCGATGCGTTGCATCATCTCGTGGATGAATTCTTTTGTTGCGCTCATTTCATTTCCCCTTCTCTGCTTGTCGATCTGCTTGCGGGTCGCGTATCTCCCATAGGCCACGCTTCAACTTGCGGAACACATCTGGTCGTGCTTCCAGTAAGCGTAATGCGGTGGGTAGCGAGCATTCGCACATCTCGCAGACCTGCTTGCTGGTGATGTGTGCGAACAGGTTTGTTCGTGCGTAGGTCATCAGGGCATCGGCTGGTTTGACCTTCCTCGCCTTGACGGTTGGTTGCGCGTCGTGTCCCCACAGTTCTTCAGCAACCTTGCGGTCAATCGCGTAGTGGGCGACTAGTTCGCTGATGGTCATGTGGGGCGATGTGCGTTGGCAGGCTTGCGCTCGCCACAGTTCGGGCTTGTGCATCCAGTTGCTCATGCGATTTCGTCGCCCACATAGATCGTCGTCGTACCTGTGGACAATTCCAAAACGTAGGCGTAACCGTTCGGAAATGTATACACACCACGGTAACCCTTGATCATGTCGCCAGACTGAACCTTCGTGATGTTCTTGATCGTGGTCTTAGTGGGCGACAGGTCTTTGTTTGCAACTGCCTTGTCACCGATTGCCATTGGCAGAGCGAACATGATGCGCCCGTGACGGAAGTAGCGGTTAGTGGTTTCCATTGTGTTCCCCTTCGTTGTTTCCATGAACAGAACTATACACACCTTTTGGGTGGTTGTGGCAAGTTTTGTTCATTGTCACAGAATTGTTACACAGCCAACCCAAATGGGCCTACGAGCAGTACGGGCTACCGATGGTCGATCTACGGCCTACCGGGGCTTACGGGGCAAATAAACGCCCCTACAAGCCTTCCCAATGGGCTACAACCAGCCTGCCGACCGTTTCAGCGACCTGCGGAACCACCGCGTTCCCTAGTCCTCTAAGTCTGTCCACCCGGGCGGAAACCCCATCAGCCACCCGACCCATTCGGGGTTCAACTTGCCACCATTCCCCGACCGCATGGCCTGACGTTCCTCGCTCGTAATTGTCCCATCCAAATACCTGTCTTCGATCTTCCCCGCCGAGCCTGTCCCACCGCACATCGACCCTGCCCGTGGTGTCGGCCACATCGCTACCGAATCGTTGACCGCTGCTACAAGGCCGCGAATCCGATTCGGCTTCGGGTAAACGTTCTTTGAGTCGTCCACCGTTGGGGTAGGCCACAATGAAGATTCGGTCGCGTCGGTGGTTGGCACCCACGCTGGCTGCGGAAATAACACGCCATTCCGCGTCATACCCGATGGCGGCAAGTTCTCCAATAACTGTTGTTCCTCCCAAAGAGAGATGGCCCCGCACATTTTCCAAGATCGCGTATCGGGGTCGAAGGTGGCTAATGGCATCTCTGACGTAGGGCCAAAGGTGCCGTTCATCTGCTTCGCCTGCTCGCTTGCCTGCGGTGCTGAAGGGCTGGCAGGGGTATCCCCCACAAATAATGTCAGGTCGAACAACGTTTCCCCATTGAATGTGTTTGATGTTTCCATGATTCTCCACTTCAGGCCAATGCTTTGCCAATACGCGACACGCATACGGGTCAATTTCAGATTGCCAAATCACTTTCATCCCTGCGCGTTCTAGACCTAGATCAAGACCGCCGATACCGCTGAACAAACTGCCAACGGTGAGTTGCCCCTTCATTAGTACCCCTTGAATCCCCAATGGCCTGCCCCGCTGTCATGGTACAGGAACGCAGCCACCTTGACGTTGCATACCGGGTCAAACAGGCGATCCAGCCCACCGCCACAAACGTTGCGGGTGACCGTTCGCCACGATGAGTTGATCTGCAAAATGCCGCTGTCGTATGTCCCGTTCTTGTTGAGAGTCCAGACGATCTTGCCGTCACGCCACTTGGCATTCACCGCACCCGGTCGGCACCGTGATTCCCGAAACGAAATGTACGAGAACAGCACGACGGGCAGACCGTGTTGCTTGAACAGCGGTTCCCACTTTTTGCAGCGTGAACCCTCGTTGTATTTCTTGACCACCCACGCAGGCGCATCAGCAGCCCCCACAGGTGTAGCGGTCAAAGCAGATACGGCAAATAGAACAGCGATAAGACGTTTCATCAGACTTCCTTCGATCAAGCCCCGCAGGGCGATTCAGTTGCGGCGCGTCGAACCCGACATAGTGCAGGAAGTTTCCTTTCCCGACACGCCTGAAGTTATGGGGTCACCTTACCCGATTCGCGTACTCGTCACGATGTTGATCAAACCAGTTCCAGTCAAGGTGACGGAACAGTTTTCGCGCATCCAGTTCTGGCATCGGTATCCCTGTGCGTTGCTGGTACTCGTCTCGTTGGCGCAGAACGTGGGCAACGTGGGGGTCGCGGGATCGACACAGGTTCAAGTCCTCTACGCCTTCCAGAATGCCGTACATACACATCCAGCGTGACAGTTCTTTGTTCGGCCCTGTGAATTCGGGCAGACCGGGTGCGATCTTGTGCATCCGTTTTTCGTCGCGCCACATCTGGTTAAGCCACGAAATAGAGCAGGGGCGAAAGTTCTCTTTGGCGTAGTACCTGATCACTTGATCCGATGCGTAGGCGAGTGACATCGACGGGTCTAGTGCTTTGAGCCACGCGCCTGCTGTGTGTTCGGTGATCGTCATGCGCTGGTCGTACTCGTTGATCATGGCGAGCAGCCCGGTCACTTCAGTCAGATTCACTTTCGTTCCCCTTTTCTAGTGCGTCGAACGCGAGACGTATCGCGTCGTTCTTCTGCTGTTGCAGAGTCTGTTCAAGAACCTGACGGTTCCTGTCGTACTTCGTTTGCAGACCGCGCTTGCCCTTCATCTGAAGTTCCAATGTAGGCAACTTTGGAATCACATCAAAAGTGGATAACGCCCGAGAAACAACTTCGGGTTCCCACCCGGCATTCAATGCGCGCTCAACGATTTTGACTAAGCCGATGAAACTTCCTGTGGGGCGGTCTTGCTTTTCCCACCATGCCTGCGAAATGCCACGAGCCTGTTCGCTGTTAGGCGAACGGAAAACTTTGTGTTCAGTATTTGTATTCTGTTTTTGTAATTCTGTCTTTGTATCACTTGCTAAAAACCGACTATCGGTTTTACCGTTCTTCGGTTCACCGTCTGACGGTTTTTCGCTAGTCGGTTCATCGAACACAAGTGTTTCAGTTCGCACCTGCCCTAGTTCGTTCCTGACCCGGCGACGTTTGACGTAGCCAGCCTCTTCCAGTTCCTTCAGGGTCTTGTAGATCACACCGACCGATTCGCTTCCTTCACGGGCGAGGTTCTCCGCGCTGATCGACCAATCATCAGGCCGCGACAGGATTGCCACCAGAACCCCCCTAGCGCGGAATGACAGCCGTTCATCACGGGCTACGGCATTCCGTACCATGACGAAGTTTGCTTCGGGTCTGGCTGCGCGAATGATCATCGCTGCACCTGCCTGCGAAGGTAAATGCGTATTACAATTTGCTTCATCTAAGAGCCTCTTTCTTAGGTCATGCCCCCGACAGTTTGCGCTGTGCGGGGGCTTTCAATTTGTCTGGCAATTCTACACGGGCTGAATGCCGTGATGCTTCACATAATCCTTCAAACGCATAACGATCAGCCCGTCAGTCGAACCATCGGGCATCGCAACCAGCATGAACGGTCTTGTATCCCCGATGGGTCTGTGTTGTTCACTTTGTATCTCGCAACGCAGAAAGGCGGTGACGACTGGTTTGATTTGTGCGCCTGCTTTGACTTCGACACGCACATGACCGCCCCAAACTTCCTCGTGCCGCGAATTGACCCCGGTGATACCTAGAGCCTTGCGAGCCTTACGCGCCTTCGCGTCGCCTTTCGCACGGTTGCGTTTGCCCATGCACCGGGGACACTTGCAGCCGCGTATGTGGCCTTCGGGCCGCTTGAGTGGCGTACCGAAGAGGCCGCACCCGCAGACACAATCCGCTTTCGGTTTCAGATAGTCGGTCATAGTTTCAGATTAGTTCTGTATCGGAACCCGTCATCAAAGTCTTTGTCAAAGTAGATGCGCCCCCGGCGAAGTTGCAGACGCTCATTCGGAGTCAACCCGCCGAACATCCCGATTTTGTCGTCAATCGCATCAACTTCCATGATCATCGCCAAACACTCACGATGCACCTCGCACCTTCGACAGAACGACCACGCTGCATCCCAACGATCTTTCCGAACCCCATGCCCTGAAGGGAAAAAGATGCGTATGTTTTCACGCTGGTCAAGGCCGCGACACGCAGCCCGTTCACGCCACAGTTGAATACTCAAAGACCCGCCTGCCTTCGTCGGTGATACGGCATACATTCTGCTGTTCGCCTGCCATCGACAAGCGTGTACGCCCTGTGGATTCAATAAAACCTTGCTGGCGTAGTTCGCTGCACCGCATCCAGTAGGCGCACCCGGGCGTTCTCAGCCCGGATGCTTCGCCTGCCTCTTCGTCGGTCAGTTCACCGTTCAGCCAATACTGTTCCAGTAGTCGATGCCGTTGTGACCCTGCTCGCGGGGCTACGGATTGCGCAGCCTTGCGGGTGGTCGTGGGCGCGTTGGGACGCACAGGGACAGTCGGCTGGATCGCTTTGACCGCAAGCGAGCAGATCGCCGCAACCACTTTCGGATCAACTTCTGACAGTCGATCATGCAAAGCAAGGTACTTCAGGTCGTTCAGATGTTGAACAATGTCATTCATACCATTCATCCCCGTACACGAAGAACGGATGCAACCCAAGTTCCTTGACGCAGAACCTGTCTGCGTCGTATCTGCGGATGGTGCGCCCTGAACGGAATAGCGACTTGTATTGGGTCTTTCTGGCTGTCGGGATCAACGCCAAGATCGGTTCAACGCTGAACCGTTTTTGCGTTCGTTGGCCCCTGTTGCGGTTCACTTCCCGGCCCTTGTTCTTGCAGTCGGTGCAACGACAACCGTGCTTGTAGCCCGAATAGGTGCCGTGAATCATCCCGGTACCGCCTTCGCCGGTGGTGACCATGTTTCCCATTGGTCTGCCCGGTGCGCCAAAGCGCAGGTCATCGTGCCGTCATCCTCGCGGAAGATTTGCACCAGCACCTGCCCGATGCCGCAGAAGTCGTCAGCCACAAACGGGAAGTACCCGGTTCCGTCTGCTTCCACGAAGCCTGCGATGGTGGTGCGCAACTGTTCAATGTAGTCACGGGCCTCTTCGATCAGGTCGCACAAGGCTTCCCCCAACCCGGCATCGTCGCCCTGCCTACGCAGATTCTCGTTCGCCCCGCGCATCAGTATTAGCGCGTTGTTCAGTCGTTCAACTTCCACTTTCCACCGCATTCCAAATCCGTTTGAACACATCAGGTCGGTTGGCTTTGACCCATTCACGGCACATCGAATCCCGCTTGGCTTTCTTCTGCGCGTTGATCTGATGCTTCCGTTTCCCGAACGGTGTGTTGCGGTACGCCTTGAGATAGTCCTTGTTTGCTTGCGCACAGATTTCGCATCTGCACACCTTCCGCATGTATGCCGAACGACCGTGTTTCATTCTTCCACCAATCTGTATCGCGCAAATTCGTCAACAAACTCTTGCGCTTCACAATCAAGGTCAACGTAAAAAACCTCAACTTTGACAACATCGTTCACGTTGCAAGTGATGGTGATTTGCTCAATCCGTTCCGCTTCTAAACCAAACAGTTCGCACAGTTGTTGTCCAAGTTTGTAACCATGAACAGGTCGAATGCTCACGAAAGCGCCTCTTTCATTTCCAGCAGTTGTTTGATGACCGCTGACGCTTCCGCTTTGGTCAGGTCTTTTGCGCTCGTGATCGTGCGCCCCGTGACGTTGCTTGCCACATCCTTTGCTGATTCAAGGTTGCATTCCCGAACCAGTTTCTTGATCGTGCCGATCTGCGGTTCTGTGATCTGCCCGTCACCAATCGGGATCACAGGGGCCGCTTCACCGGGTTCCTTGACGGGTGCCGATGGCCTGCGTGGGGCTGGCGTGTGGTTTGTCGGATGGTTCGCCCGTTCGTAGGACTGCGCATCGGGGTCGGTTTCGTCAGTTGGCAAGCAGAGGGTTTGCAACAGCGCGGTGCGAAACGCGACACTCATCGCCTTTGCTGTTGCCTTGTCACCTGAGTCGAAGGATTCCGCTGGCACCGTGGTTTCAATGCTTGAGCCGTCGCTGGCGTGGAACGTATAGCGCACCATCACGCGAACGCTCGCCATATTCTTCGACGGAGTGCCTACCTGCACCGTTTCGTACTGGTAATCCAACACTTGTGGCGTGACGACGATGCCGTGCTTCCGCAGCGCTGGTGACACAGCGTTCACCACCGCGTCAATGCCACGAAAGTTGAAGTTTTGGTGGGTGTTGCGGTCGCCCTTTCGTACCGCGCCGACCTCTTCCATGACCCGCGACAACGCTGCGACGATGCCCGGGTTGAACGGTGTTGTATCTGGTTTCATTTCACTTTCCCCTTCCGAAGCGCATGACCCGAATGGGCGCGCCTTCCGTCATGTACTGCTTGGCAAGTTCCGGGTGCGCTGTCTTGAATGCTTCGAGATCGAATCTTGCGCGACCCTTCTGACGCTTCCACGAAAGGATCGTGCGCCCGTCAGCCACCACGAATTCGGCATCGCCCATGCGCTTGGCGATCTGATCCCGTGCGTACTGTTCAGCCTCTTCAGCGTCTTTCTTCATCTTCTTTGACGTTTCAAGGTCGGTGATCCAATTGACCAGATGCTCGTCGGCTTCGATGCCTTTGCCTTCCTCAACAGGGATCAACTGTTGAATCAAGTCAGCGGTCATTTCATCTTCCAACCAGCCCGGGATCGTCTCTTCGTCAACCGCGCTACCCAGCAGTTCTGCCATCTCGTTCAGTTGGTCGATGACACCGGGCTGAATCTGCATTGGGATCAGCGACAACTGCTGTTGACGGTCGAACACGCTGAAGTAAATCTGCGCCCCTGTGCAGTAGTGCTGAACGTGGCCTTGCAGAACCCACGCAGGCATCAGGTCGGATTCGTCACGAATCACTCTTGCGTTCGTTACCTTGCATTCCACGACGGTTGCGTAGTCATCGCTGGCGAAGTCCAGCGTTGCCACCCAACGACCACGCGCGAACATTTCTGTTGGCTCATGCAGGTTCATGCCAAGTTCGCTCGCTGCGAACCGACCTAGCCCCGACTCAAAGTAGATGCCCTTCAGCATCGCTGCGGTTGGTGGCGTGATCACGGGTTCACTCATCTTTGACGCGAACAGTTCTGCGCGTGTCGTAAATTCGCTCGCGCCCATCAGCGCACCCGCTTCTGACGCACCGAAGATGCAGTTGCCGTTTGTGTCCCGGTGGCGCAGGTTGCGCCATTCGACAGACCCGTGAACGGGTTTAGGTATCCGTTTCATGTTTTCCCCTTGCTTGTGGTGGGCTGATTTGCCCACGCTGAGAATCATGCCCGATGGGTGTAGCACGATGCAAGAACCCTGCTGAAAGCCCCATTTCATAGGGGTTTGGCGGGTACTTGCACACTTCTGTTCTTTAGGGGTACACTTCTGTTCATGGACACAGACAGCCTGCGACTTACCGCCCCGATGCCCTGCCATCAGCAGATCGTTCACTTGGATTGCATCCCTGCGGTTCCTCGTCAGCGGTATTCGCGTGTCTGCAAGACCTGCAAAACAGCATGGGAAATCACGCGCATCAGCGGTTCAGCAACCGATGCGATGCGCGTGGACATTCTTGAGTGGGAATCCTGAAACAACAACACAAACAGAAGGGGAATGAAATGACTGCAAAAGACAAACTAGATGAACTGCAACAAATGATGCGTGAAGAACAAGGTTTGTCAGCCGATGGCACGACTGCACCCGATTACGGGTACTCGTGCGATTACTGCAAAGAGAAAGCACACTACGACGCGCAGACGATCAGCGGTTTGTGGGCGTTCATGTGCGACCAACACTTTGCAGAACACACGCACAAGCGTCTTGGATGGGGATTCGGACAACGACTGGTTCCCATCACCGACTAAACACGACAGAACACAAAAGCCCCCTGCGCCATGACTCGCGGGGGGCTTTTGCATTTGGGGGTGCGGGGGATCGGGGAAGGGGAATACCCGACCCCCCGCGAGACTAGGAAAGAATCGTCAAACGCTGAACCATAGCAACAGGTATCGCCATCACAGAGTCAATGCCATCGTTCGTGTTCACAGACTGTGCAACAACAACGTGACCCGTCTTGCTGTCAGGGATCAGATACCCGACCGTTCGCACCTCGCACGGTTCGTCGTCAATCTCTTCGACGGTCAGCCAACCGTGATTCAGGCTGTGCGCGTCATGCCAGACGACCAGCACCAGATCGTACGTCACCATTTTTCTTTAGCCCGATCCATACAGAACACCGGGGCTTGCCAGACAATACCTTTCTCTGGCGCGATGACGCTAAACGCCTGCTGCGGTTCCTCATACCCGAAGCCCATGACGATTGAGTATTCGTCAGCACCCTTCATCGACCCGTTCACAACCATTCCGGGTGTCTGGATCAGTTGATGCCAATGGCCCATCCACAAAGTAGAGAACTGCCCACCAGTCGCCATGTACCGCTGCATCTTCTGTGCGCGAAGTCGCATGATGGGGGGCCAGATGCCACCGATGCCACCACCGCCCCGCGCCTGATCGCCGTGGGTCAAAAGATGACCGCGCCCGTAGACCGTGAACAGGCAGTCAGCAGATTCAGGGACTTGAAACGTCACCGCCTTGTTGCCTGCAAAATGCCGTTCGACCATCTTCGCCAGCAGCCAGTCGAAGTTCGTCTTGGCTCGCATCTTCGCCCGTGGCTTACGGGTCGTACGCCCGTGGTTGCCCGGTACTGCGACGACATGAACCTTGCCGAATTCCCCGTGCAGTAGGTCGATGCTCGCGGCGATCTGTTCTGACCAGTAGAGCAAACTGCCAAGCATCGAATCTTCGTTCGTCTCTGACAGTTCCTCGTGAATGTCACCGCTGAACGTATCACCACCCAGCATCAGCACCACGCCGTCATACTTGATCCCGGCTAGGTAGTGCCGTGCCAATTTCACCACGTTCGTTCCCCACTTGTGCAGACGCATCGTGGCTATCTCGCGGTTGTAGGCGTTCAACCCGTGTATCTCGTCGGGGTTCACTACCTCATCAAAGTGCGTATCGGACAGCAGTAGGGCAAGGGTCGCGGCTGACTGCTTCGGTTTTTCTGGCGACAACCAGCGGGGCGGTTGGATCGTCGCAGCCTGCGTGGACTCAATGAACTTGAGCGCGGTGCGGGTCTGTTCCAGTTCGGCAACCGTCAGATTCAACTGGTTCTGTAGGTCGTCGCGTTGCCGTTTGTACCGCAACGATTCGATGCGGTCGTTGCCGATGGCGTTCAATTCCTCTTCAATTGACACAGCAACAGTCCTTGCTTGCGTGGCGGTGCATCACAGTTATCCCACCGTCGAAGCCCCTCTTCAGTAGAACCCTGCGGATCGCTTCGACCGGGTACTTGCCTTCGCTGAAGATGCGCCCAATTTCGGCAGCGTCGTCGGGTGGCAGCGTGTCAAGGAAGCGACCGACCTTGCAGCGGGTCAGCCCCACCGTCAGTTCGGCTTCTAGTTCGTCTCTGATTCCCATACCCCTTCGGCCCCTCTCACAGTTCCCCGGTGGCGTGATCCCTAACGTGGTCGTCGATCTTGTGTTCAATCCTGTTCAACGAGGTTACAACGAAGTTGTGATCCTCGCGGTTCTCTTTGCGGAAAGTTTGTAGCACCGCTACGACGACAGCGAACCCGCCCGTGATGATGGCAACGATGATTGCTTCAGTCATCGAAATCACGCAGCGCATTCAGCAGAGTGTTGACAGCCCAGATCGTCAGCCCGACAAACGCCAGAAAGACGACGAACGCGATCATGGTTTGTTTGGCGCGGGTGCGGTCGCGCTCACCGACTTCCAAGCCTTGACAAAATCGTTGGGGTTGTCTGCCATCGCTGGTGACAGTTCGATGTGCAGCCACTTGCCACCGGGCGTACCGCCATTGTCGGTCGCAGTCCAGACTTTGACCCCGGGCTTGCCACCCAGTTCCTTACGCTCGCAGCGGAATCCCCTGCCCCAGTCCTTGAACCAGTATTGGTGTACCTCTTCGATGCCAAGCGCAACATGGTTGGCAACTAGCCAGTCGAACACCTGCGATACCCACGCTTGATCTGCCTGCTTGTTCTTCGGCAGACCAGCATCGACCGCACGACCCGTCGCGTGGACTGACAGAAGGTTGCTGCCACGCATCGGGCGGTTCGCATAGATGCCCAGATTGCTGAACCCCCATCGGCTGTTCAGAATGTCAATCAGTTTCTCTGTGCCGGGTCGGGCTTTCGTCTGCCCGGGCGCGTCGGTTGAACCTGTGTATTTCATCGCTTCGCCTTCCCACCAAACGCATCGTTCAGTTCGTCACGGTCGATCTTGCCATCGTTGGCATACGCCTGAAGCAGTTTCCCGACTACGTTCGACGCGGCTACCGCGCCAGCGATGAACGCCGACTTCCACAGTTCGACATTGACGATGGCCCCACCTGCGACAGCGGCAAGCGAGGAATACCCGAACACGGCAAGTACCCGAAGGGCAACAGTTTTCATTCATCTTCCTTGTCTGTGACGACCCCCAGAAGATGCAAGCCAAGTGCGCCGAACGTCAGCCACAACGCCCACGTTTGCAGTCTCCCTGAAAGGGTCAGGATCGTGATGACCGAAGCAAGCAGGGTGAAGGCTAGTGCTGTGATTTCGCGCCAAACTTTCATCGTCTGTTCCTTCGGGCTGGCGCAGTTGACGACAAAGTTACCAGCGCACCCGTGACTGCGATGAGTGTTCTGCGTGTGCCTACGGGTACGCGCTGGTCTGCTGGCACATAGTCATCGAAGCCACCGCCAAAGACGTTCACGGTCTGCTCAAATTGGCGTTTCAGTTCCACCGGGGCATCGTTCAGTTGCTCAACTAGTTGCGCCTTCTCTGTCTCCGTCAAGTTTTGTATGTCGGCTGGCAGTTCGGTGATCGGTTCGGGGCTGATCGGTTCAGCCTCTACAAGGGTCGTGGTTACTAAAAGTTCGGTGGTGCTAGTCGTAGGCGGTTCCGTAATTGTCGTCGCTTCTAGGGCGGTTGTCGGGGGAATGGTGGCTGTCGGGCGTGGCTCTGGCAACGGTCGGCTAGAGGTGGGCAGGATCGTGGGCAAGATCGTGGTCACTACAGTTGGTTGGGGTTCTGCGCTACTGGTCGCAACATCCGCAATCGTGGTAGTCGTCGTTGTGGTTGGTATCTCTTCGGTTGTGGACACATCTACGATGGTTGTACCCACCTGATCCGTTTGCGGTACAGGCTCGCCCGTGGTGGTTGGCGCGTCAGTCACCACGGGCTGTGTGGTCGGTATTGTTTCCGCTACAGAAGTTGTCGTTTCGGGAAGGGTTGTGGTCGGTGCGTCGGTGGTCGAAGTCGTTTCTGGTGGTTGCGTTGTTGTTGACGATTCGACGCTGGTGGTCGTGGATTGCGGATAGGTCGTCGTCGGATCGGCATTGGGAGTGACCGGGGCTGCGGAAGTCCCTAAGTCGTAGACCTGCCCGGGGCGTGTCGCGTCAGGATCACCGCAGCAGAACCCTGCCCGTAGACGGTAAGTGCCGGGGGCTACCAGCAGATCAAGGTTGGATTGCAGCCCGTACCAGTCGTCGTTCTGTGCGACCAGTTCACCTGCCTGCGTGTAAAGCCACAGCATCGGATCAGACCCGTAGCCTTGTGCCGCGTAGGTTCGGGCAACGAACTGCTGTTGCTCATCGAACGTGAACCAGTAATCGGCGGGTGTTCCTGTGATGCGCGGGTTGTCAGCGTTCGCAGTCGATGCGAAAGCGAGTAGCAGCGCGGGGACTGCGATCAGCCAGCGTCGGTTGATGTTTGCGCCTCTTCAACAGGCGCAGGTACTTCCGTAACAGGTTCTTCTACAATGGTTGTTTGGCTCTGGTAGTTGCTCATCCCAGTTGCCGTGTATCCACCGTTTTCTGCTTCGTCGTCGGTCAATTCAATAATTTGATCGTCAATTTGTACGCGTGGCATTAGCCCTCCCTGTAGCCGTACACCGTGATTGTGCCACCCGTAAGGGTTTGCGCGGCATTGGGCAAAAAACGAATACCGTCATACGAAGTTGAGTTGAACAGCGTTCCGACGTATGTTCCAATGTCCGTCGCACCGATTGTTTTGATGAACGCCGATGGCCCAAGACGCGTTTCGCGGGTGTCGTAAGGGTTGAGCAGGTCAAACGCCGCAGAAATGTAATTTCCATTTCCCAACGAACACACGAACGAATACGCAGACGCGTTGTTGTCTGTTGCGCTGGCGTACGCCCCTGAAACTGTGACGCTCGCGTAAGTCAAAAGCCCGTAATACGCGGTGGTGGCTGGGGTTGTGCCAGACAACATTCGTGCGCCGAGGTTTAGCGTCGCACTAGCAGAAATTTGATCTAGCACTATGCGATAGGACGAAAAACTGCTATTGAAGCATGAGGTGACATCAACTGATGACACGGCTGAACCGACCGTGACTTGCTTGACAAATACCAAACCGCTGTTCGCCAAATAGGTGTTTATGTCACTTGCAGGAAGAGCCGTGTTATCGGTGAACGTCTTGACAGCCATTACAAAAGCACATCCTCACTTGAACCGATCAGCGAAACGCCAATAATAAACCAGCCCGTGTAACGGGTCGAACCATTCACCACAGTCTGCCACTCCCCCGGCGTAATCCTGTGTTCAATACTTTGCACCAACAAATCCTTCTGTATCGCAGACCCGACGCTAGGTGTCCTCTTGAACGTCACACGGTCAAGCAGTTCCAGCGCAAGCAGGCGAGGCCAGTTGTAAGACGGGTTCGCCTGACCTTTCGACATGAACGGTTCTATCTGCATCTTCGGGTTCTTGTAGATGGACAGAACCCTGCTCGCCAAAGTGCTGCAATCCGTCGCAGTCGCCAGACGGGTTTCGATGTTTTCGGCAGCGTCAGCGTAGGTGGCGATTGAAGTCGCATCAGATGTGGTCGCTTGGAAGTCACGCGACCCGGTAACAACCACCGTGTTACGCACCTGATCGGCAGTCAATGTGAGACGGATACCGTCAGCGTCGTAGCCGATCCCAGTACCAGAATCGGTGAACGTCATCTGCGAAGTATTAGAGCGTGACGAATTGAAGTATTGGTTACCGTCAACCAGTTGCAGAATACCTGCACGGTCAACGTACATTTCACCGTCATCGCCTGCGGTCAGGCGTTGCAGTTCTGGCAGGATCGGTTGGGCGTTCAACTGGTATTCCGCGACACGCGACGACATTTGGCTGTCAATGTTGTATAGCCCAGACGGTACGGTTGTCTGGTTCAAGTAGAACTGTGCGCGGTCAGCAGCAGGCTGGTCGTAGTAGTTCAGCCCGAAACGCGAGATAGTCGCCACTTCAGTTGCCGATAGCGCACGACCTTCCCACCATGCCATGTGTTGAAAGGTGATGTTGCCAGCCGCGCCGACACTACCGCCACCCAACTGTGTGAAGTTCGACGTTGCCAACGTACCTGTGTACGCCTGCGAACCGATCAGTTCGCCATCCAGATACATGTATTGCACCGATGCTGAAGCATCAACGACGAAGCAGTAATGGTGTACCGCTTCATCCATCATGCGCTTCGTTGTAGGTACGCCCCAGAATACGCCAGCGGTCGTGTACGAATACACTTCGATCTTCCCAGCAACAGTTGTGTTCGTAGGTGAATAAACGTAAATCTTCGGTGCGAGCGATGGGGCCCAGTTCAGAATGCCGACAGACGTTGTGAACGTGCCAGAGATTGACGCGAAACAAGAGAACGTGAACGAGCCACCAGCAACGGTTGCGGTCGGATCGCCAAGCGCATTAGCAACACCAGCGTTCGCGCTCACTTGCAGAGCAGGCGTAAGAATACCGTCTGCGGTTGAATTGACCTGCGATACCGAACCGACCTGTGCGCCAGAGGTGCTGTCGTTGATCATCACCGACATAACAAACGCATCCAATTTTGTCGTTCCGCTACTTACCGCCGGGTTGGGTTGCCACTTGGAATTGTTGACTACCGTGTCAAGCCCGTAGTAGCGACGAGTGTAAGTGCCGACTGTTGAATCCTTGTATGTGCCAGACAGTTGCGCCATGCGAATAAACACGGTCGGATTTAGGGACAGCGTGTAGTCCTCACAGTACGAACTTGCAGAGACTTCACGCGCCATCAACGCCATCAAGTCAATACATTCAATGGTCACCGTGGAATCAAGTCCACCGTCTGTATATTCCACAGGCCAGCCAGAGACGTAACCCCGGTACAACGGGTACTCTGTACCGTTCCAGTTCGCCACGATCTTCACTTGCTTGCGTGGCTTCAGGTTGGCGTAGTTCGCACCCGAACTGTTGAAGGGGTCGAACAACCTGTCACGGTTGTCCAGTACCAGCGAGGCTGTACCCGGGCCGAACTGTTGCAGGTCGTCTTGCCTACCGCGACGGATACTGATCTGCCTGACGTACTGGCTTATTTCTGTCCATGCTGGCGAGACTGTGTAGGGCGTGTCAGTCCATGCGATGAACACACCGACCGAAGGCAGGTTTGCCAGCGGTGCGTCGTAGCCGTCATACGAACGTGAAGCCGTGTCGTATGTCAGCGTCGATGTGTCGTACAGACCAGACGAGATAGGCATGGTCTAGTTGCGGTAGCCGTACACGCGGACATAACCGGTAGCGGTTACGGTGTCTCGCCAGTCCATAACGAGGCCAGTAGAACTCGTGTTAGATGTTTGTCTGCCGTGGAATACTCCGAAATAGTTTCCGCCTTCGTTCATTCCTGAGAAGGTCGTAGGGATAGACAAAAACGGCGCAGTAACGTCGAAAATGATGCAGTTACCAGCATTCGCGCCGGACAAACCTAACTGAATGTTGCTCGTCGAAATGTTTGATCCAGCACCTGTTCCGTCGTATTTTTTGTAGTCGATACAACTCGTATACGCGCTGCCAGACGAAAGAGTGCAGTTTACGAACTGTTGCGTCGGTGACTGTAAACCGCTAACTACGATTCTGTAGTTGTCGTAAAGACTGCTGAAACAATTGGAAATGGTTAAAGTGGAAGCCGCGGTAATGGCCTGAGCGGTCACCTTCACTAGCCCCATGTAGGTTTCGATTTTGTTCACCGCATCATTCAAATCTTGATGCTGCCCCGCGTGGCTAGGGCTGTTCAACGGTGAAGTCGTCAGCGGATTAGTGAAACTGTCAATCGAACCCGGAAACCCTGAAGCCATTTATCCACTCACCTTTATCGGTAGCGCACCAACCCGACGCTGATACGCAACAAGTTCATCCACGATCTGCTTACCGACCTGCGTACCATCCGCACCCATCCCGGCATTGACCGTGACGTTGATGATAGTTGGCTGCTGCATCGGAGACGGCAGGGGCAGGATCGCTTCATCACGACCGCCCTCGCCCACACGAACCAACGTGCCACCAGCCGAAGCCTTGACAATGCCACCGTCAGCCAGTTCAGGAATGTCCAAACCAGCCAGCCCAAACAACGCGCCGAACGACGCATCAACGGCAGCGGTCTTGCGCTTCAATGCTCGCTTCGGGTTCTTGCCAGTCTTGAGTTTCTCAACGTCAATGCTGTCAACGGTGTCTTTCACACCAGCCAGCAGGTCGGTTGCCAGTTTCACGCCAGCCCCAAAGAAGGAATCGGCTGCGCTCTTGCCGATGGTGTCAGCCAGAGTGGACACCGAAGCAAGGGTTGCGTCAAGTTCTTCCACCCGGGCTTTCGGATCAGCCGAAGCCAAAATGCCCTTGATGATCGAGCCGCCAGCGTCAGCACCAGCCGAAGTCAACTGGTCGATCAACGCCTGATCCGCACCCAAATCCAGCAGGGTTTGCAACTGTGTCTTGAACGTCTCTGCCGAACCGACCTGCCCCTTCAGGGCAGCGTCAAATGTCATCGGCAGTTTCTCTGCGTCGGTAACTTCCTTCGTCGCGTCAGCCAACTCGCGTCGCGCTTCAGCCACCGCTTCAGGCGTAGCGTCTTTGTCCTTCAGCAGGTCATCAAGTTTCTGCTGTGCTTCGGTGCGCTTCGTCGTCGCATCAGCCAAAGCCTTGACGTTATCTTCAGCGATCTTCTGCGCGTTCGCAAAATTGACCACGCCGGAGACAGAACCACCGATGCTGTCGCGGTAGTTCTTGTAAGCCGTGTTCGCCTTCTCCGCGTTCTGTTCAGCGTCAGACAGAGCCTTAGCCAGTTTTGTTTCAAGTGCCTGCGCCAGGGCTTCAACTTCTGACTTGAACTTGGCAGCAGCCTCTGCCGCTTTCTTGTCGGCTGCGCTCTGACGTTCACGGGTCGCGGCAATCGCCTTGTCAATGTCCAACTGCTGCTGGCGTTCCTCGTTACGCAGAATCGCCCGTGAGTAGTCCTCGTAGGTTTTCTTCAGGTCAGTCAGCCCGGTTACGCCTTCAGCGTTGATCTGGTTCAACGCCTTCTGCGAACCAGTCAGCGAATCGACCCGCGACTGGTAACGCTCAATGAGCATCGTATTGTCTTTGTATTGACCGCTGGCTTGACCCAGCGTGGCGTTCTGCGCCGACCACGCATCAAGCAAAGCCTGTGCCGCCTTAGGGCCAGACTGCTTCAGCAACTTGTTGAAGGCTTTGTCAATCTCTTCAATGTCACGCGATGCTTCGCCACCAACAATCTTGACTTCCTTGCCAAAGTCAGTCCAGATGTTTGATAGTGCGCGGAAACCGTCTTGCTCTTTGACGAGATTGCGGAACTGTTCAACAATCTTTCGTGAATCAACAGCGTTCAGCGCAATGGTCAAATCCTGCAACGCTCGTTCAGTTTTGCCTGACGCATCGCTGATTTCATTCATTACGCCAAACACGGCTTCGCTAAGTCCGATTGCTGAAATAGCCAGACCTGCGTACTTGGCTGCGCTGCCAAGTTTCGTCAGCGACCGTTCACCGTCATCGCCAAGCGTCGTGAACCTGTCACGCAGTTTGATCGCCTGCCCCGCCATCAGCGAGAGGGTCGAAACCACGCCTAGTCCCACAGTCCCGAAGGCTGCGAACTTGCCGATAGCACCGCCCGTCGCATTGTTGATTTCCCCCAGTTTGTTGACCGTGCCAGCAATCGCTGTAGCAGATTTCTCTACCACCGGGATAAAGGCTGAACCGATAGATTCGCCAGCCTCGCTGATCGCCACCCGCGCACGATCCAACTTGCCTGCATAGGTTTCAGCCCGTGCAGCAGCCGCCCCACCGAACTGCTCATTCAATGCCTGAAGCGCAGCGTTGAAGTCCTTTGACTTCTTTACGTTCTCGTCAAGCGGAATCCCCAGCCGCGACAACGAACCGACATTGCCCGATGCCGCGCGACCCAATGCAATCGTGACGGTTTCCAAGTCGCGCCCCGTCGCCGCGCTTATGTCAAGGGCTGTATTCAGTACCTTCGTTGCCTTGTCGGTATCACCGAAGGCGCGAACGAGGTTGCCCAACGCGGGTCGCAACTGATCGTCAGCAACGCCCGTCGCCCGGGCAGTCTTGTCGATCAAATCTTCTACAGCGTCGATCTGTCTCTGGGTTGCGCCAGTTGAGTTACGCAACTGTTCAGCCAGCAACGCCTGTGCCTTCTGGTCGTCAATCGCGCCCTGCGCCAACTTGAACAGACCACCACCCAACGTGCCTGCCGCTGCAAGTCCGGCAGCACCGAACTTCGTAAGGCTCGCGCCAGCCTTCGCAAGACTGCTTTCCGCTTTACGCATTTCACGTTCAGCCGAACCAGACGTTTTCTCGAATGCCTTGATTGCTTGATCCGCGTTAGCGGAGATAAGAAACGCGAGACGCTGCGTGATCGTCGCCATCAGCCGACCAGCCCCTGCCCGAAGGTGCGCTTATCGCCACGAACCGTGATGGTGGTTTCCCGACCCATGCGCCACACATCGACAACACGCGACTGCACCAGCGCGGTAGCCACTCGTGCGGCATCATCTTTCTTGGCTTCCAAACCTTTCTTGAAAGGCTGCTTGCCCTTGAAGCCCGGGTGCTTTCTTACCCTGTATCGCGGCCCCTCTGGTGTACGCAACGGGGTTGCACCGCTGAACAGCCCTGCCCCACCGTAGGCAATGTCTAGCGAACGCTGACGCAACGCATACGCCCGTGCGCCTTTCTTGCCCTTCTCGTACTGCACCTTGCCAAGCGCAGCGGTGATTTCGTGTTCAGGCGAACCGTACTCAATGAGTCCCCACGGGCCACGCGCCACCAGCAGGGCGGTCGGGTTGTATGTCCCTTTCATGTCGAACCAAATCTTCAACTTGTGCGTTTCGGGTCTGATACCCGTGAACGAACCGCTGCGCTGTTTCTTTTGTTTCATGCGCGAGAAGTGGTCTTTGCCTTTCAAGGCTTTCGTGCGCTCGCCTTCGATGCTGTTCTTCAGCATCAGCGCAGCCTTGAATACGCCTTCCTTCTGAGATTCAAGCGCAGCCTGCCCAGCACGTTCAATGAGTACGGCAAGATCAGTCACCGACCGTGTACCGGGCATCTGTGCTTACCTGCCTTCCTTGATCCTTCGCCACCGCAGGTAGGCATTCATTGTGTAGAGCATCCTAGATGATTCTTGCATCAGCACCGAAGGTGCAATGCCCGTTTCTACTGCGAGTCGGGCAATGAACCAATGGGCTGACTGCTCTCCAAAGGGGGATGCTCAACCTCGTCATCTAACGCCTTCACGTTCTCCACCGTGTTGATCCATTCTTCCCACGGCAACGCGGTGCGTTTCTCGCGGGTCAACGCAGCCCACGCAAGGAAGCCTTGATTAGTCAGACGGAAATCATCGAACGTAACCACGATGGGGTTGCGGTCAAAGCGTTCCTCAAACTTCACATAGTCCGGGTAGAACGCGATGACCTTTTCAACCGTGCCATCTTGGAACAGCACTTCAAGTGCTTGTCTCATTTAGAAACCTCGCAGGTAGGTAGTGAATGAATTAGGCGGTGGCCTTCGTGACTGCGCCCGTGATGGGCCAAGTCACATCAGCGGTCAGCAGTTCGCCAACAGCACCAGCGACAGGCGACCACGACGTAACCAGAACCGTACCCGTGTATTTCGGGTTGGTCGAAGAAACGCCAGTACCGTTCGGGAGAACCTCAAACGCAGCCGTGCCACCGATGAGCGGGTACACCGTGGCTTCAACAGCGGCAGCAGCAAAATCCTGCATGAACGAAATCTGAAGCGAATTGTCCTTCAGACCACCGACGCGCTCTGTGTTGCCACCCGATGCGAACGTGGTCGTTCCAACTTCTGCGACGTTGCTGGTCAGGTTGACCGATGCGACGTATGAAGAAAGATCAACGCCACCGACCTTGACGACGACTGCGGTTGCAACTTGCTTTGCCATTATTCGTTCTCCGTTCCAACGGGTTCAGGTTTTGATTTGTTCGGCGCAGGAACTTCGGCAGGCTCAATGTGACCCGTTGCCAGCAAGAAATCTACATCCCATGCGGGGGTTGCTTCAACCACTTCCCCCGGCAGGTTGTCATGCACGGCACACGGGCCAACGATCTTGAACTTCATGCTCACGAAGAATACACGCGCACGGTGAAATCCATTGACAGGTATTCAGTTTCGTTCGCGGTGATCGAACTGATCCCGGACACCTGTTCAACCTGACAGTCATCCACTTTGCCACCCAACGTGCGGTCACCTTCGATAGCGGCCTTGATCGACGCGCTACCCGTGGGCGATGCGTATGCGTCAAGGCTGGCTTCGGCTGGTCGTTCTGTGGGTCGCGCCACAAAGACGCTGACGGTGCAAACGAATTCGGTCAGCCCCGACCGCATCGTGCGGTGGTACAAAACTTGCTCAATGTTCGGGTACGCCATTGGCGCGTTCATCTGGTCAGGCTGGTAGGCGTAGGTGCGAAGCCCAGTAATCGTCGCCAGACGAGCAGCCAGACCCGCTTTCACCTCGCTGATCGTGGCGGTCACGCTATGCCATCCATCTTTCGGTAGGGGTCAATCGACATGGCAACGTCTGGGTCAAGCCTGCTGCCGACACGGATGCCGCCCATGTCACCGAATCCGATAATGCCAAGCGGGGAGTCGTATCGCTTGTAGAGCCGCTGCGCCTGAATCGTGCAGGCGTACTTGATCGCGGTAGGCACGGAAGGCCAACCCCAAACCCCGGTCACCTTCACCAAAGCCAGATCGTTAGTGTTCGGAAACAGGTAGTTCAGGCTGGCGCGGATGCGCGTGTAGGGCCAGACCTGACCGTTGCTGTACCCGTTCAACGGTTCTAACTGGTAGTTCGATGGTGTCCAAGTCAGAGCAAAGTTGCCGTCAGCGTTCTGGTCGGTTTGCAGCGTGATCGCTGTCCCGGCGAGGTCGTCAACGTCGCAAACAAGTTCGTTCTGCGCGGCGAAGTATCGTGCCGCTGTGCCAGCGTTGTAGAAGATGCGGTTGCAGTACCCGTCAATTTCCCGCGACGAAGTTTCGATAGCCAGTTCGATCAGGCCGTCATCGACCGCATCGACAATGCGTAACGCAGCCTTCACATCGTTCAGAGTTGTATAGCCGTTCGTTATCGTCATCGTGTTCCTAGCCAGTTGATGAGACGCTCAAAGCCTTCAGCATAATTCACAAGACACAAATCCCCGTATAGGTCATTGAACTTCGTGTTGTCGCAGTCCCGACCCAACACCCCAGACGGTTCGGTTTCGTCGTAGTAAATCTTGGCTTCGGGAACGCCTGCTAGTTGCAGGCACAGGGTCTGCACTTCGTTGCACGAAATCGCGCCTTCGTAGCCCACGTTCACCGGGCCGTCATAATCCTCGTTGAGGATCGCCCAAATCTTGTTCACGGCATCGTCAATGTAGAGATACGAACGCTTCTGTTCCCCGTTGCCCCACATCTTGACGAATCCCGTGTCACGCGCCTTCAATGCCTTCGTCGCAGCAGCGGTCGGGAACTTCATGCGCTCACCCTCGCATTCCTGCCCGATGCCGTAGACGGTGTGCAAGATGCCTACGCGCACATCCTGTTCGTGGCGTTCCGCAAGTCGAAGCATCATCAACTTTTCCCGACCGTACATCTGGTCAGGCCAGCCGAATTCAATCAAGTCCTCATGCAGCAACGCCGGGTGGCGTTCATCCATCTGAAGGTGCGTCGGGTAGATGCAGGCAGACGACGCGACAAAACTTGTGGGAATTTCCCACCGTGCGATTGCCGACAGCACGTTGAACGTGATGCGGCTGTTGTCGATGTAGGGCTGGTAGTCGTGCTTGTGGAAGAAACCAACGCCACCCATGTTGGCGGCGAGGTGGATCACCATGTCAGCGGTCGGGATCACGGGTTCGGTCGTGGTCAGGTCTATAACAGATTTGTTATGGCACTCATTCCAGATGCCAAGCCTGAACTGGTCGGTGGGTTCTGCGTGGTCAATGGCGTGAACCCGGTGACCCTCTTCGATCAGGTACTTCGCCATGTTTGATCCGATGAAGCCTGCGGCCCCAGTAATTGCTATGTCCACAAGTGTTGCCTTTCTAGGAACCGAACACGATCGGCGGGTTCAGTACGACTGCCCTTGTTGTACGTCTCGTCAATGCTGGCTTTACCCCAGCACCAATGGTTGTGTTCAACGACCGAAGCAAGGCAAGGGGTGAACGCGCCACGATGACGGGCGGTGGCGATGAATTCGGTATCAGTCCAGTTGTGGTTGTAGCCCTCGTGCAGCATCAGCCCGGGTTCGTCTACGACCCCGTTCGTGGCGTAGTCACGGGCAACGAGATAGTGGGTGGCATGGCTACCTGCCAGAACGTCAGGGTTCGCTAGATCGTTTGTGCCGACCACCTTGATCGGGTCAACCATCTGGGCGGTGGCTATCTCAAGCCAGCCTGCGTGAAAGTTCAGATCGTCAGCCCCAGCGAATACCAGCGGTTCAGTCGTGCGGTGAATGCCCGTGTTGATTGCCCCCGCATAGTTGCGACTGCGTTCGTTGTAGATGAAGTTCACGTTCCTGAACGGGTTGCTGGGAATCATCTCCATCGTGCCTGCGTCGTCGGCTTCGACCACGAAATACACGACCACGTTGGGCGAGGATTGCAGCGCGTTCTCTGCGACTTCCCACAGGCGGTGCGGTCGCTGAAA
>Ga0208784_1000342_pt1 | contig 23105 bp, 30 predicted proteins | sample DEB19_08_DNA_FD_184531 | JGI IMG/M metagenome (GOLD analysis project Ga0208784, IMG submission 184531) | Aqueous microbial communities from the Delaware River and Bay under freshwater to marine salinity gradient to study organic matter... | ecosystem: Environmental > Aquatic > Marine > Coastal ... | reverse complement strand
GTTGGGGTGACAGGGCTCAACCATGTGGCAGTCGATACCTCGGATGCGTTCTACGCTGCGGGCAGTTTCTTCGATGTGGTCATCACGACGGGGACTGTGGATAGCGTCTCGGCTGTCGGTGTGGTTGTCGGTCGGTTTACGCTGCGGAAGACGGCATGCCTGAAGCCCACGACGGCTGGGCGTTCTCTGGATGTTTCGAGCGGCGGAGAGGCAGGCATTGACTTTGCCAACATCGGAAGCCCAACCACGACGGTCAATCTGAGTGGAACGACGATCAGCACGTCGCAGGTTGTGGCCAGCGTGACCGGTGCTGTCGGGAGCGTTACGGGTTCAGTCGGTTCGGTGACAGGTGCAGTCGGATCCGTTACGGGAAATGTCGGCGGGAATGTGGTCGGAAGTGTGGGCAGTGTAACGGGTGCCGTGGGATCGGTTACCGGTTCGGTTGGCAGCGTGACAGGCAATGTCGGTGGAAACGTCGTGGGCAGTGTAGCCAGCGTCACAGCACGAGTGACGGCGAACACCGATCAGCTTGCAGGTCAGACGGTCACGGCGGCGAATGCGGTTACATTCCCGTCGATCGTGTCGAGTCTCACAGCGGCAGGCGTGCGGACTGAGCTGGCAATTGAACTGGGCCGGATCGACGCGGACATCAGTAGCCGGATGGCGACGTTCACACTACCGACGCACTTCAGTTCGCTGGAGATTGCCGCAAATGGTCACGTGACGGCGATTGTGAAGTCAGTCGACAACAACGCGATCACGGCCAGCAGCATTCAGGGCGGATCGATCACGGCGGCAAAGTTCGCGAGTGGGGCGATTGATGCCAATGCGCTCGCGACGGATGCTGCAACGGAAATCGCAACGGCGGTGTATACCGGCCAAATGACCGAGAGCTACCGTGCGGCTGGAGTGGCCCCGACGCTGGCGCAAGTGGCGTTTGAGTTGATTGCCCACATGGGAGATTCGGCGATTAGCGGGACAACGAAGACCCTGAAAAAGCTGGACGGCACCACGGCGAAGACCTTCACTCTCGACTCGGCCACGACTCCTACGAGCATCACTGAGGCGACATGAACGGAAGTCCGTCGAGCGTTCTCACGATGGGTTACGGCACCTGGGGAAGCACAGGGCTGGTACTCACGCTGGGCTACGGCACTGAGGCGGCACAGGAAACCGGAACGCCAACACCGGTCTGGCGTGGGAGGCTACGGCCTGAGACAATGCGATCCATCCGGCCCGACGTGGCACGGGGGAGACAACGGCCAGACGTGGGGAGGGCTTACCGATGATTGCGGCGGAACGAGTGCTGTGGAAACACCCAGACGAGTCGGTCCTATTCGGTCTGGACTTCGGCAACCTGTTGGCCAGCGGGGAAACGCTGTCATCGGTGACAGTGACCGCGACTCCATCAGGGCTGACGATTGGTTCTCCCTCGGTGCAGGCATCGGCGTTTACCGATGAGTTCACCGGGGCGACAGTGGCAGCGAACGAGGGGGCGAAAGTCAGGATCAGTGGGGGGACTGCTGGGACCGACTACGCGCTGAAGTGCACGGCCACGACATCGGCGAGTAATACGCGGGTGTTTGTGGCAACCTTGCAGGTCAGGAGTAGCTGACGTGATTGCACCTCGGGACCCGCAGCCTAAAAGGCGGCCAGTAGATGCTGGCACGAACGGAGGCGGGCAGTCACCCCAGCCAGCAACCGCAGGGGGTCAGGGGGAGATTCTCACCGATCCCCACCATATGCGGTCTGATGCCCGTCTGGTGACAATGGCGGCCCGTAGGCGTTGGCCTGTCAGCAACAAGACCCGGCGGGCAGTTTGTGACCGGTTGGCCAAGGCGGTGACAGACAGTCCAGATGATTCTGTAGCCATTTCGGCGGCCAAGGCGTTGGCGGCCATCGACGGCCTGAACATCAAGCGGGAGCAGGGACCGGCGTCTTCCGTGGTGAATGTCGGCGTATCGGTCACTCTCTCGCAGTCCGTGGAGGCGGCACTAAGTGAGCCTGAGTATCTCGCATGGCTGGAAGGACGTGGCGACACCGGCGTTATTCGCGCGGACGGCCAGTAGCGGGCGTTTCCAGATCCCTCGGCATGTCAGCACGATCAGCCGGGCCATCTGCGACACGATCACCGGCAGGAGCGAGCCTATCCTGTTGATCGAGGCTCCCCCCCGGCATGGGAAGAGTGAGCTTGTCAGCAAGTTCCTCCCGGCGTGGTATCTCGGGGTGTGGCCAGATCGGCGGGTCATGCTGGCAGCGTATGAGGCGACGTTTGCGAGATCGTGGGGACGCAAGGCCCGGCAGGTGTTCGTGGAGGCGGCGTGTCCGGTGTTCGGTCGGGTGCTGTCGGGGGACAACTCGGCGGCGGACGACTGGAGCACGACAGCAGGCGGAGGCATGTCCACGGCAGGTGTGGGCGGCCCGATGACGGGGCGAGGTGCACATCTCCTGATCATTGACGACCCGGTGAAGAACGCGGAAGAGGCACTCTCCGCCACGACCCGCGAGAACCATTGGGACTGGTGGCAGTCGACGGCGAGCACGCGATTGGAGCCGGGGGGCGTGGTCATCGGGATTATGACTCGCTGGCACGAGGATGATATTTTCGGGCGACTGCTGAAGGGCGGGGGCCAGATCAGGCGGCTGACGTTGCCAGCGTTGGCCGAGCCGGGGGACGTGCTGGGCAGGCAACCGGGGGAAGCCCTCTGGCCGGAGCGGTATCCGGTGCAACGGCTGGAGCAGATGCGGCGGGAGCGGTCGGAATACTGGTGGCGAGCGATGTTCCAGCAGCGGCCCGGCAAGTGGGGGGAATCGAAGTGGGGTCAGTACCTGGGGGATCGCGTGACGGCTGCACGGTGGCCCGATGCGTTTGAATTTGGCGTTGTGGCTGTTGATCCATCGCTGGGGGCGGACGACCGGAAGGGCGACTACTCGGCCATTGTCTTCGTGGGGCGGGCGTCTGGCAGGCTGTGGGTTGATGCGGACATCAGGCGACGCAGCGAGACCGAGATCGCAGCGGATGCCGTGGGGATGTACGCCAAGCACAAGGCGAACCTGATGGTGCTCGAAGGGAATGGGTTCCAGCGGGTGTTGGGCGAGTCGTTCCAGTCGGCGGCGATGGCAAGCGGGATCGTGCTGCCACTGCAGACGGTGATCAACACGGGGAACAAGATCCTACGGCTGTCTGCCCTCGGCCCTCTGCTGGCGGCGGACATGTTCCGATTCAGCGAGTCGCAGGGCTCCCGGCTGCTGCTGGATCAACTCGGGGAATTCCCTCGGGGTGACCATGACGACGGCCCGGACGCGCTCGAAATGGCGGTGCGGACGCTCAACGGGATCGCGGCCAATGAATACGACTCGGAGGAGCTGGCATACACTCCATGACGCTGGGCCGTTATCGTAGTCTGATCGTGTGGTGTGTCTGCGGGCATCCGATGCGGGTGCGTTCATCGTGGGGCAGGGTTGAATACCGCGAGTGTCTGCGGTGCGGCAGGAAAGTCAAACGGACGAGGCGAGACAATGAGCGACGCGATTCGGCACCTGATGGAGGCATTCGTTCCGGAGACGATCGACCGTAGGGGCTACCTCTACGATGACCCGACATTCGGCTACCCCACGGCGGTCAATCCGTTCACGAGCGTCACCGATCGGACAGACGGACGATACAAGCCCTATTACGACTCGGAGGTTGACCTAGCGTACATCCGGGGGGCTGCCCGGAACCTGTCGCTCTTGACGCCTGTCGCGACGGCTGCCTTGGATCGGCTGGCGGAGTACACGTTCGGCCCGGGGTTCGAGTTCACCGCACAGGGGAAGGATCCGCAATTGGTGGAGATGTGTCAGCGGGTGATCGATCGGTTTATCGATGACGTGGATATGACTGGCGTTCTCGACCGTGAGCTACATCACCGCAGCAGGGAGGATGGCGAGGCGTTTGGGTACCTTGAGATCGGCACCAATGGCAGGCCGACGCTGTGCATGGTCGAGCCGGACCAGATCCGCGAGCCGGGGAATACGCGGCAGTTGGAGGACTGGCTGCAGGACTTCGACGGTGTTACCTCGTGGTCATTCGGGGTGCGGACTCCTGCGAATCGTCCAGCCGAAGCCCTCGGGTATCACCTGTCACGCGATGACGGCGGGTTGGATTGGGACTACATTCCCTCCCGCAGGATGTGCCATATCAAGCGGAACGTCTCGCGGAATGCAAAGCGGGGCGTATCGGACACCTTCTTGGTGGTCGAGGAGATCGGCAGGGAGGCGAAGCTCCGCCGGAACATGTCGGAGGGTGCGGCCCTTCAATCGGCCATCGCGTGGATCTTGGAGGCTCCCCCGGGCACATCGCAAGCGAGTATCCAAACCCTCGGGGCATCGGATGCCGTGACGCAGTACGGGCGGCAGGTGGTGGGCGGTGGTACGAAGAACCAGAACGTCCAGCGGTACAAGCCGGGCACGATCTTGAAGCCATCGCCGGGACTGGTCTACAAGCCGGGGCCGATGGGAGCCGAGCGAAACAGCGGGTTCCTTGAGGTGTCGCAATACGTGCTGCGGATCGTCGGGACGCGGTGGGCTATGCCGGAGTACATGGTCAGCGGTGACGCGAGCAACGCCAACTACGCATCGGCCCTGGTGGCAGAATCCCCGTTCGTCAAGGCGAGGGAGGCGGATCAGGCGTTCTACGCGCGGGAACTGGAGGCGTTGCTGTGGAAGGTGCTGCGACTGCAACACGACAGGGGGCTCCTGTCGGCCCGCCCGTGGCCGGAGGTCGAAGCACTGGTGGAAATCACCTGCCAGAAGCCGAGCGTGGCCAGCAGGAACGCTAGGGAGTTGGCGGAGGTGTCGCAGATCCAATTGGGGATGGGAGTCGTCTCCAAGCGGACAGCAGCCCGCCAGCAGGGCTTGGACTGGGTAGAGGAACAACGCAACCGAGCGGAAGAGGGACCTAGCCAAGTGTCTGCCCCGTCGATCATGCCGGTCAGGGAGGCGGAGGACTCGTACAGCCCGCCCGAAGCCGCGAGGAACAATGCCAGGCGGGTGCTGAAGTGGCGTGACGAGCACGGCGACGCAGTGGCTGGCATGACTCAGGTAGGATGGACGCGGGCGAACCAGCTTGCATCCGGGGAGAATCTGTCACGCGAGACCGTCGGCAGAATGGCGGCGTTCGCACGTCACCGGAAAAACGCCGACGTGGCTCCCGAGTTCGAAGACGAGCCGTGGCGGGATGCCGGTCATGTCGCGTGGCTGGGCTGGGGCGGGACCAGTGGCGTTGACTGGGCGGCGGGGATTGTGGGCAATGTCTCTGAGTCGTGCGACTGTTCGGGCTGCGGTTCGCCGGAGAACGCTGGCACTCTGCAGGCGGCAATCGTCGCGGCATTGGAGAGCGTCCGGACGCTGCCAGAGGCTCGGGCGATCTTGGAGGGATTGCAGCAGTGAGCGAACTGGCAAACCGGATGGGTGTGGAGTCCGATTTCTCAAAGCGACTCTCCCGCCTGTCATCGAGGCAACGCAGGGAACTGCGGGAACTGCTGGGGAATCCTCCCGACGTGCGGAACGTCTCGGAAGCCGATTGGAATCGCTGGGAGGAAGAGCGACGGCGGGAACTGGCGTTGATCCTGCTGGCGATCATTCTCGCGTCGTTGAACCAGCACGTCGGGGAACTGCTGCCAGCCGGTCAACAGCCGAGCGACGCAACCCGGACGCAGGCATACCGGCAGGCACTGATCAGGGCGCAGGCGATCGCGGCAGAGTCGGCACGTTCTTCGATGCAATCGGCGAAAGAGGTTGTCACGGCATCGGGTGACCTGATCCGCACAGGCACAGCGGCAGACGTGGAGAGCGTGCTGGTGTCTGCGATTGGGCCGGACCGGGACGCAGTGACTGCGGCGACTACCACGACTCTCGCACAGACCGAAGGCACCAACGCTACCGCGATCGTGCTGGAGCCTGCAGGGTACAGCCTCGTAACGCGATGGGTGACTGAGCGGGACAATCGTGTCTGCCCTGTCTGTCGGCCACTCAATGGCAAGGTACCTGATCTGTGGGGGCTGGTGCTGGATAACCTCGTGGCTCCTGGTGGCGTGCGGGCAAGTGCTGAAGTGGTGAAGAACGGCGGACCGCCAGCACATCCCAACTGCCGGTGTTATTTGCGGACGCAGGCGGAACCAGCAGCCCGCAAGATTCGCGTCCCATGACCCTAGTAAAAGTTTTAACTAGGGTTGCGTTTTGTATGAAACCCCTATTTTGTTGGGACAGATATTGCGGCTGAGTCGTGGCCCGTGACAATCGGGGTATGAGACTCACCGAACAGACGACGATCGCTCCCCGACGTGTCGACCGCGATGCCGGTTTGATCGAGGGAGTGCGTATCCTCGGGCAGGACTCACGCAACGGCAGGCGATACAGCCCGCGAGCGATGGCGGAGGCTGCCCGGCTGTACGAGGGCGCTCCCGTCAATGTGGATCATCCCGCGACCGAGCGAAAAGATCGGCCACTCGCTGAGGCGTTCGGCTGGATTCGCAATGTCCGGCTGGAATCGGGCGCGGTGTTTGGTGACCTGCACTACCTCAAGAGTCATCCGCAGGCCGAGCTTGTCGCAGAGGCAGCAGAGCGCAACCCGAACCGTATCGGCCTGTCACATCACGCGGAGGGAACCGTTCGCATGGATGGCCAGCGGGTGATTGTGGAGACGGTCGAGCGGGTTCATTCGATTGATCTTGTCCAGACTCCCGCCACCAATGCGGGGCTTTTCGAAAGCGAGCAACGCATGACGATTCGTGAGGCGGCGATGGCTGCCGGTGAGGAGAAGGTTCTCACGGCTGAGGGGATGGGCGAATATGCCGATCTGCCGGTCAAAGAGAACGAAGACTACTTCGCGGCGATGGTGTCTGCCGTCCTGTCAGGGGCCGGTGACCGTGCTTCAAAGATGAAGAAGATTGACGCCATTCTGAAGGCGCAAGAGGCGTTGCAGGCGGAGGACGCTGTTCCCGCCGCTGACGCGATGGCCGAGCCTGAAATGGAAATCGAGATGGAGGGCATGAAAAAGGCGGTGGCCGAATCACTCGCCCCGATCATGTCGAGATTCGAAGCCCTCGCCGAAGCCGTGCAGGCGGTCAAGGCCGATCACGATGCCCGAAAGCTGCTGGAGTCGACTGGCCGAGACGTGACTCCTGAGCGTGTCGCGGCATTGCTGGCTGTCGAGGCTGGCAAGCGATCAGCGTTGCTCGAATCGTGGCCAGTGATGCAGCGTGCCGGGCGTCCCTCTGTGTCTCCCCCGGCTGCTGCTGCCGTGTCGTATCCCAGTGATTCCCGGCAGTTTATCGCTGCCATTCGTTCCAACTGACAGGAGGCCGCAATGGCGGTTCGTACCGATGGATTGCCGGAGTTGCTGCGACTCCGGAACCAGTTCACGATTCAAGACGATTTTCTCCGCGACGTTGACTCAGCGGACTGGGTGACCACTCTCACCGATTCGGGTACTGCCAGTGTCGGCGATGCGGCTGGCGGGATTCTCGCCCTCGTGCCGTCTGATGGCACTGTGGCGGACAACGACGAGGCCTATGTCGAATCGGCGAATGAGGTGTTCAAGTTCGCGGCGGACAAGCCGTTGCTCTTCGAAGCCCGCGTTCAGTTCACCGAAGCAAACACCGATGACGCGAACATCCTCGTCGGTCTGTTGGATGCGGTGGGGGCGAACTCGCTGCAGGACAACGGGGCCGGCCCTCCCGCATCGTACAGCGGTGCGGTGTTCTGCAAGGTCGACGGCGGGACTGTCTGGCAGACTGAGACCAGCAACAGCACGACCCAGACCACGAATGAGCTTGTCGCCACCAACACCAACAACCTCGCCAAAAAGGCTGTCACGGCTGGCGGCAGTGCTTACCAGGTGCTGCGGATCGAATACATGCCGTATTCGGCTACCAATGCCTACGTTTCGTTCTTCGTGGATGGCGTGCTGTGCGCTCAACACGATTACATCTTCACATCGGCCACCGAGATGCAGATCGGGATCGGCGTGAAGAATGGTGGAGCAAACAATGAGTTGCTCAATGTCGATTATGTCGTTTGCAGTCAGGAGCGCTAAGCAATGGTGAATGTCACTCAACTCCGGCGTCTCTTCGAGGCTGCCCAACGCGATGGTCAGATTGATCGGTTCAATACCGATCTTGCTGAGGGACTGCGGAAGAAGGAGATCCGGTTCTCGGACTTCTCGATTCGCAAGCTGTTCGAGAACTTCGTGCCTGATGGGCGAGAACTCGCGGGGCTCTATGCTCCCGGCGAGAACGGTTCGCAGGAACTGCGCGAAACCGCTTCCGTTGTGGCTTCCAGCCAGTTCGCCAAGATCAGCGGACAACTGCTCTACAACGCGGTCATGGAGGCGTACGAGCAGGAAGCCTTCGTGTTTACCGGGATCATTCCCGTTGTCAACACGCAGTTCAACGGCGAGCGTATTCCCGGCATCAGCGGCATCGGTGACGAAGCCCTGATCGTGGACGAAGGCCAGCCGTACCCGAAGGCTGGCGTTTCGCAGACCTACATCGACACCCCGACCACGACCAAGCGCGGCTTGATTGTGGAGGTCACGAAAGAAGCGATCTTCTTCGATCGTACCGGGGTACTGGAGGATCGGTGCCGGCGCGTCGGTGAAGCCCTCGGCTTGAACAAGGAAAAGCGGGCGATCGATTGCGTGATCGATGAAAACGTCACCGATCACCGTTACCGCTGGCGGGACACCACGATTGCGACCTATGGAGACAACTCCGGCAGTCACACGTGGGACAACCTCGCGGGGTCAAACGGGTTGGTCGACTGGACCGACATTGACGCGGCGGAGCAGTTGTTCTCGGGGATGCTTGATCCTGAGACCGGCGAGCCGATCCTGTTGAATCCGTCTCACCTGATCTGTACTCGGCAGCTGCTCTACACTGCCCGCCGGATCATCAATGCGACGGAGATCACTGTCGCGACTCCCGGGTATGCCACGACTGGCAATCCCACGGAGACGCGGACAAGCAACCCGATCACGAACTACACCATCGTGAGCACGAATCAGCTGGCGGCCCGTATGGGAACCGATACCAGTTGGTACCTGGGCGATCCTCGGCGAGCGTTCAGGTACATGCAGAACTGGCCCCTCACCGTCGTGCAGGCTCCCGCCAACAACGAAGCGGAGTTCACGCAAGACGTCGTGATGCGGTTCAAGGCGTCGGAGCGCGGGGCCTTCGCGACCATCGAACCCCGCGCGATGGTGAAGTGCACTGCCTGATGATGACGGCGTGAGGCCGACACAATACGCCCCCGTCGGCCACAAGCTGGCGGGGGTTCTTTTTTGGAGCATTGAGCGTGGCGAAGCAGCATAAGGAAAAGGCGGTCGAGCCTGTCGAGAGCGTGGAAACCGTGGCAGTGTTGGAGGAGTCTCCCCAAGGCGTCCAGTTGCCTCGCTGGAGGCTCCGGCCTATCGGTACGCAGGAATGGCGGACCGTTGAGGCGGAGAACGTGGAGGACGCGATCAGGGCGTTTAACGGCAGCGGCAACGGCGGGACTGTGTTCACCCGGAAGAAGCTGGAAATTGAGGCAGCCTAATGGCGACCGACGCCGAGCAAATCGCGACGATCCGCAGCAACCTGTTGGCGGCGTTGGCGACCGAATCCGCGAACCCGAAGCCGAGCTACAACATCGACGGTCAGCAGGTTGACTGGAACGGTTACAGGAACGCGATCCTCCAGCAGATCATGACGCTCAACAATCTGCAGGCGGCGGCGGTCGGGGCGTTTGAGGAGATCGGCGAGGCGACCACATGACGTTAGACATCGACGGGGACTACACCCTCTGGGACAACGGCGAGACTGTCACGCTGAGACAGATTCGCCCCGATGGTGCTACGTCGGTGACGATCGATAACGCGGTGGGCGGTGTGGTCAACAGGCAGCGTCTCAATGCGGCAGGAATCGACGTCGTGGGGGACGAGAAGGGATTCAGTCTCAATGCAACGCAGGCGGGCTCCCGTGGTGTCCAGGTGGATGACATCATCATCGATGCAAGCAATGTCCGCTGGCGGGTGTTGAGCACGAGCCAAGCGACCTTGGATACTCGCTGGACGGTCATCTGTCGGAGGCAAGTTTGATGCCTGCCGAACTGACCACGATTCTGGAGACCGTGCAGACGCAGGTGCAGGCGTTGGACCTGCCGGGGATTCCTCGTGCGAATGTCGTGGTTTGCCAGTCTGCTGCCGTTGAGATCGCCCGCCTGCCATCGGAGCGGATGCCCGCTGTGATTATCAGCCCATTCGGAGCGGAGGCGATCACGGCTGCCAGCAACGTCCGCGACGACGTTACCTATCCTGTTTTGGTGGCCCTCGTGGCATCTCTAAGGATCGATGCAGAGGAGCCGACGGACAAGCAGCGACTGGGACTTGATCAGCGGATGTCGTGGCGGCAGACGGTCCGCAAGGCGTTCTCTAATCAGCGGCTGGACTCTACACGCGGTTACAACATGTCGCTCCAGCCCTTGGCAATCGTCGATCAAACGGCGTTTGCCCGTGATCTGTTCGTCTCGGGGTTCGTGCTGAGGATCACGAATCGGGAGGGCCGGACGTGAGCATGTTGCCGAGTCTGGGGGCACTGATTAACGTGGTGTTGCAGGCTGCAGACGACGCGGCGAAAGACACGTACACACAGGCTCTTGACGATGCGATTGGATTGATTCAGAACTGGGAGCGGGAGATGTACCTCGGCCAGTTTGGGCCGGATGGCACGGCATGGGCCCCCCTGTCTCCGGTGACGATCGCCCGTAAGGAGCACAGCGCGATCCTCGTTGACACCGGGCGGATGTTCGAGTCACTCACGACGCCGAACGGAACGCAAGATACGATCTGGATCACGGGGCCGAACTGGCTGACATTCGGAACGGACGTTGAATATGCGCACTTCCACCAGACGGGGACAAAGCGAATGCCAGCCCGTCCACATGTCGGACTGAACGAAGCAACTGTCACGCAGATTAGCCAACGGTTGGCCGATGCGGTGGCGTCACGAATCAACCAGGGGATAAGCTGATGGCTGATGCGAGCATGGGACACCAGTCCCGTCTGTCGATGGCGGCGGCGGGAACGGCGATTGGATCATACACCGAGTCGTACGAGTTCATCGGCGAGAGTCTGCGGAAACAGCAGGAGATCGTGGAGACCTCGGGCATCCGGGGAACTCGATCATTGCCGATTGAGCGGACTCGGGACGGGATCTATCGGGTGAGCGGTGGGATTCAGTTTCACGCTACGCCGTCGATGCTGGACCTGATCCTCCCCCGGATCATGGGAGCCAATGAAGCGACCGACGTTTTCGCGTTCGCGGAGACCCTGCAGACGTTTGACGTGCTGTTGGATCGCGTGGCGAAGCGGTTCGTCTATGGTGGCTGCAAGATCGGGAGGGCGGTGTTCCGTGCGGCTGCTGGCGGGCCTCTGGAATTGGATGTGGATATCCTCGGGAAAACGGAGACAGTCTCCGCCACATCATTCCCGACGATTTCCGCCCCGACTGACCCGCCCTATGTGTGGTCCGATGCGGTCTGCACGATCGAGGGAACAACCCGCACTGTGACACAATGGGAGCTGACCATTGATAACCGGTTGAATGCCCGATTCGCGAATTCACAGAGCGCGACTGACATTCACACGGAGGGCCGGGACGTTACTCTCTCGCTCACGGTGCCGTATACCTCGGATGAGGTCGACTTGTACGGGATCAACACCGGCGGGGCGAGTGCTGCAACCTTCGTGCTGACGAACGGCAATCGATCGATTACATTTGCAGTGGCGGCATTCATGGTGCCGGATGCTTCCCCGGTTGTCGGTGGTCCCGGGGAGATCCTCCTTACGCTGTCGGGATCGGCCCGCAGCAGCGGAGCAACGAAGGAACTCGTTATCACCAGCGACAGCACAGCATAAGGCGACACGATGCCGAGCCCATACATTCCCGATGGCTACACGCGAGAGACGACCATTCCCGCGTGCGATCTGTGGGACGAGATCAACGTAACCTATCGCCCGATGGCTGCTGCCGACTTTGCCGAGTACCTTGCCAAGTCAAAGGGACTCGACGAAGCGGGCTGGAGTCGGTTGGTCTGCGATCTGATCGCGGGCAAGCTGGTCGCGTGGAACATCACCGGCCCGTCTGGAGAATCGGTTCCCGTTTCTGCGGACAGCGTGAAGCGGCTGGTCAATCCCCTCGTGCTGAGGCTGTGGACGATCCTTTGTGGTGCGATGGAGTCGGGGGACACCGCAAAAAACTAGCGGAGGGGGTGCGGCTGACAATCCTGCACCCCGAAGTTGCACACCGAGACTGTCAGGACTGTGAGGCGTTCGTGTACGACGAGAAGACGGGGGAAAAGTTGATGCGGGCAGGCGAGCCGATGCGCCGGCCCGTGGGCAATCTCCCGCCGTGTCGTACCAGGGCGAACGGTTGCCAGAAGGGAACGCCCGAGAAATCACGAGCCCTCACCGATCAGAACTGGCAGGCATATCAGCACTACAGTGAGTGCCGAGCCGTGGGGATCTTCCCCGATGACGCAATCGTCAGGCGGAATGCGGCGGTAATTCGACAGGCGAGCGACTCGGCAGAGATGGAACTGGCGTTGCGTGTCGCGGGACCTGTTGGCGCATTGATCGGAGGGCGTGGCCGTGGCTAGTGTCTCGTCCGATGTGGTGATCAATGTCCGGATGGAGTTTGCATCGGCAGCAGACGCACGCAAGGCAGCGGAAGCATCCATTGCCGTCACCAAGGCGATCGAGGCAGCACAACTCGCCAGCATCAACAAGATTCGCGAGGCACAGCGACACCATGTTGACCAGCAACTCGCAGACATCAAACGGGTTGAGGCCGCACATCTCGACAGCCTGAGACGAGTGGAAGCGGCCTACGCGGCGTTCTACCGGCGGGCGAGGGGCGGAGGGGGTGCAGGCGGTGGCGGTGGGGGCGGGGGTGGTATGCTGCTACCTGGGGCCGGTGGCGGTGGCGGCGGGTTAATGCTTGCGGGGCGTGGCCGTGGTCAAATAGTGGAAGTGCAGGCATTTGCCCGTGAAATAAAACAGTCCGCATTTACCACTAATGAGGTCTTGAAGCATATAAAAGAGGCGTTTGAATCTGGAAAGCAAGACAATAGATCGGCCCGTATAGCAACCGGAGGCGATACAACCGGGAAAGGCTTCTTCGGCGGTGGTGCGGAAAACAAGTTTCTCTCCATCGCATCGGCCACGATTACGGCGTTCAATGCGCCCAAGGTGGTTCTGGGTGGCGTATCCGAACTGATCCGCGATCTTGCGGCAGGTGGGGAGGAATCTTTCGCCAAGCCCGGGCGGGAGTTCTACGGGGCTATCAGTGAGGTCATGCCACGTGGCGGGATGATCGAGCAGGGTCTCCGGTCGGGGCTGGCTGGTCCACTCGGCCCCCTGTTGGTCAACATGATTCGCGACGTTGGGGAGCAGGAACTCCGCAACCAAGAGGCGGCGAAGAACACCCCACGAGCACGGGAAGAGCGATTCAGCACGACGCAGCAAGCCCGGCTGGACAACGAGCGACAACTCAATCAGATCATCCTTGAGCGGACCAAAGCCGAGCGTGATTTGATCGAGGAGACCCGCAAGAGGATCGATGCGGCCCGCGAAGAATTCGGCCTGATGGACGTTCGCGAGAAGCAAGCTACGCTGGACATCGCGAAGAAGATCGCAGGGCCGGGCGGAGTTGGGCAACTCACCAGCGAGGAACTCAAGTTTGCCCGTGGGAATGTGGCATTCCGTGGGATCATCTCCGAGCAGGCACAAGCCGGGGCCGATGCCGCAGGGTTCGCGGAGATCGTCAAGCTGCTGGGACTCGATCGGAAAATTGCCGAAGCAGAGGCGAAGATTTCAGCCGAGATCAAGCAGACGATCAGCGTTGATCTTGACCCGTCACGGTTGGCGGATGCGTTGGAGGAACGGATTGCACCTCTCGTAAAAGAGCTTGAGGAGATCACGATCAACCGCATCAGGGCGCAAATGAACGCACAGGCGAATGAGGCAGCCCAACTACGACGGGCGGGGGTGGCTCCATGATCCTACGCTACGGCAGCTACTCGCACGCAGACAACGAGGTGACTATCTCGATCAGTCAGCGGCCTACGTTCAACGAGATCGGCCTACGATCGGGTTACGTTGCCTCATGGTCGATTCAGGGGATTCTCCAAGGCAGCACGGTGGCAGAGGTCACGACCGCGATCACAGCCCTTGAATCGGCGTATGGGGCCGATGGGTTGGATCTGGTGCTGTACGATTCGGATGGCGTGACTGTGCGGCATGCGATGCGAAACACCGGCAGCCGGACCGGTGTGCGGATCTTGGACCTGTCATACCCGCAGGGTGACGGCGCGGAATACGTCACGTTCAGGACATACACGATTCAGGCTGAGGCGGAATACAATCAGGACCTGGGAGTCTACTCGTCTTCCGAGACGTTCACTTTCGGCGGTGGTGGTCAGCAAAAGGTAGTCATCCCGACTCTGTACGGTCCTCCCGTGGAACAACTCGTCAGGCAGCAGACGGCCTATACCTGCCAGCAGCAGGGGCAATCGATCGGCGTGAGCACATGGCCGACAGTCCCTCCCCCGGCGTTTCCCTCGGCTGAGCATCGCGACAGGCGGCGGATCACGTACAGCACGCCGAGCAAGATCGGGCGGTACGGAAATCAGATGTACGCTGTGTCGTGGGCCTACGAGTTCGAGTCTCCCTCCCTTCTCTTCCGATACCCCAACGGGTGATAAATGGCGACACGACGATGGACAGGGGCGGCACTGCCCGTGGCCCAAAAAGAAACGATCACGATCGGCGGAACGTGGGTGGCGGCAGACACGCTGACAGTCACCTGCAATGGTCGCTCAATCGTGTTGACGATCGGGACAACGGTCACCACAACGCAGATCGCGACCGAACTAGCGGCAGCCCTCGGGAGCACGTCAACGGCCCTTGGCACAGGGTACAGCGTGACGGAACGCGGTCCGAATATCGCGGAGTTCCGGGACTTTGTTTCCGGTGAGACAGCACCAGAGGCCAGCAGTTCGACCGTTATTCTGATCGGTCGAACCAAGGGCCAGCCCTATACGATCACAGTCAGCAAGTCGAGCACGTCCGGGACCGTCTCGACTGCAACGACCATCGCGGCGAGTGGCCCGAACCATTTCAGCACGGCTGCGAACTGGAGCGGATCGACTGTTCCCGTGGACTCGGACGACATCGTTTTCGATGGGGGGAATGTCGATTGCTTGTATGGGCTGGCACAATCGTCTGTGTCGCCAGCATCGATCACGATCACGATGGGATACACCGGTCGCATCGGCCTTCCGGACACAAACGTCGATGACGCGGCCTATCCGTATAACGAGTACCGGGACAAGTATCTTGCCCTCGGCACATCGTCAGACAGCGTGACGCAGGCTCTGACAATCGGCGGTGGGGAAGGGCAGGGATCGAGCCGGATCAAGATCGATAGCGGTTCGGGCCAGTGTCAATTGGTCGTGCTGAACTCGGGAGTCTCGGAACTGCAGGGCGTCCCGGCGATTCTCTGGAAAGGCACGCACGTCAGCAACACGGCGACAATCTCGAAAGGCAATGTCGGCATCGCATACTTCGCCGGTGAGACTGCGGCAATCATGACGACCAAGCTGGGATTCCGCACAAATCAAACAGCGGACTCGTCGTTGTTCATCGGGTCCGGAGTGACGCTGACGACCGTGGAGCAGACCGGCGGCACCCTCACGACGAACGGGGCAGTAACGACCATGACGCTATCCGGCGGATCATGGCGGCACCTGTCTGGCGTGGCTGTCACGGTGACGATCACCGGCGGTTATTGCTCCTACGAGAGCACGGGCACACTGACTACGTTGACGCTGGCAGGCGGGGAACTCGATTTCCGTGCGAACCAGCGAGGCCGGACGATCACGAATGCCGACATGTTCGCGGGGGCGTCTTTCCGGGATCCTGCCGGGACTGTGACGTTCACGAATGGGATCGACCTCAACAGGACGAACCTGCAGGGCGTCACGTTGGAAATCCCGAACAATAAGCGGATCACCTTGGGCAGCGTGTCGTGAATCACAGCTACGCTACCTATCCCGGCGTGGAGAATGTCCTCGGGGCATCGTATACCCTCACGCATGGCATTACGCCGAGCGTGGTCAGTTTCCAGATCACCCCGCAGACAGCGACGATTGCGGCGGTTGGGGATGTGGTGTTTTACCACGGGACAACCACACTGACGATCAGGGACTGCCGGGCAGATCAAGCGTCAATGGTCCGCAGCACAGACGGGACGTTGGTCAGTTTCTCCGCGTTGGATCGTCGCTGGCGTTGGCGATTCGGCGAGGTCTACGGGCATTACAACCAGCGTGACGCCGATGGGTTGATCGTCACTGCGACCGAGAAGACCCCGCAGCAACTCGCGCAACTGCTGCTGTCTGCGATGGGGGAAACTGCCGTAGGTGTGACCGACATTCCGAACAACGCGCGGCCGGAATGCGAGTGGGTGGCCGAGAATCCCGCCGAGGCGTTGGCCGATCTGATCGAGCCATTCGGAATGGTGGTCGTCCTGCAGATTGACGGAACCGTAGCACTGAGACAGCAGGGCGTGGGGGCAGCCCTCCCGGCGAATACGTTCCTGATCGAGCAGGAGGTTTCGAGCAACCCCCCGGAGATACCTGCAACGATTCGCGTGTTGGGCGGACCGAACCGGTACCAGAAACGATTGCAGCTAGAGGCGGTGGGATATGATCTTGATGGATCAATCAAGGCCATCGATCAACTGTCATATAAACCCGCGACAGGCTGGGAGCAGGAAACGCAGTTTTTCGCAGGCATAGAGGGAGGCGACGCACGAAAACTCGCCTTGCGTGATGTGTTCAGGCTCTATCGTATTCGAGACATGAACAGCACTGTGCCCATTCCAATCGTGCAGGTACCGGGGCCGTCATCGTCCCAGACATTGCAGGTTGGTGGAGTGACCGTTGGACCTGGTGGCAATCCAGCAGCACCCGCAGCAGCAGCAGCGCAGCCCGGAGGAGTTCAATACCTCGTACAATATCTCCGCGAGATCCTGCCGTTAGAAAAAGGGCTTGTGCAAACAAGCACCGATCCGAATGGCATTCGCCGTCGCAAGCCGGAAGCAGTCTATGGCAGCTACTATGTTGGCAACATCAGTTTGGAAGCCCCTCGAAACAGCGAAAAAAACAACGTCAAGCAGTGGCAATATCCGGGGCAGTTTCAGATTGAGCATGAACTCGGCTTAGTTCGGTTCGACGAGCAAGTTGTCAGATGGGACACAAATACCAGAACATTCAAGCCCGCAATCATTGAGCTTGAATGTTCGTTCCAAGTACGGAATCCAGATACTGGGGCACCAATGCGGTGGTCTTATACGATGGCAACAGGAGCGACGGCGGGATATGGCGTTGAGGTTGTCAGGCGGGAAGAATTGGTCTGGGAACGCTACACGCCATATCCGAACCAGAACGCTGGACAATGGACCGAAAAGACATACGAGGCTGAACTCAACACTCTGAGTCAGTATTACTCGGCAGGTCGTCTCGCGCAATACGTGACGCAATCAGGGGCCTCGGGCAAGTATGTGGGCTTGCAGTCGATCAACCCAGACGGGGCCATTCAACAGGTCACCTGGGAGATCGGCGGGGGTGGTTGCTTCACTTCAGCCAGCAGGCTCTACGAGCCGTCGCCATACGTCCCGCCCTATAAAGAGCGGCGGGTCAACGACATGCTGAGGAAGCAACGGCGAGCGGAACGAGACCAGCGAGGGAAACGGCCATGATGGGACTGATCGGAGGGGCGGCGGATGTAAATCAGGACTACTGGGTGATTCGGAATGATAGCGGAGAAGAAATTCCGGCGTATGCGTGCGTTCGCATTACAGGCATGTTTGTCCCATTCTCGACCAGCGATGGAACATCGAGTTATCAGGGCGTAGCGAATATGGGATTTACTGTTGCGAAGCCCAACACCTACGGGGCTCAATATCGCCACATGTTCAATGGTCCGCGAGCCATACCAATCGGCAAGACCGGGCAGGGGATTTTCGGAAAGGTCATGCTTGGGGCCTATGCTGGGTCGGCACCAACTGTCGGGTCATCTATTGGACCAATCGACGGATCATGGTTGCTTCAGCAGGACAGCGCGGGGTTTACCGTGCTGGATACTGTCACAGACTCTTTATCGAGTGCCTCGGCCAACGTCTGCAAGATAATCCAGTCTCCCGCAACCTTCCTTCGCGGCACTGCTGATGTGGCTCTTGGAAGCGGCGGCGCATCGTCTGGACAGGTTACGATTGTCGGATCAACACAAAAGGTCACCGGGATTTACAGCGCGGCGGGGACTGCCATCGCAGCGAATACAGGTTGTCACCTGCACTGGCTGTCTGGATCGTGGTACGTCTCGAAGTTTGACTAGTCCGCGCAGTACCCGCCCGAAGGCGGCAGGCCCGGCGTACTGCCCCAGCGAGCACGCAAGACAGGTTGACCGCTGCCCGCCTGCACCCCCTGGGGCACAGGTGGCACGGCATAGGCTGAGAGGGCGAGACCGAGAGCGATTCCGGCGAGGATGGCGAGGCGGGTCATCACTTCGCCCCCTTGCGTGGCCTGCCACATCCCCGGCGTTTCTGCAGCCGTGCGACCTCGGCGGCGGTGAACTGCCAGTCCCTGCCGACTTTGCGGCCTATGCCGGTGGACTTGGCCAGGTGTTGCACTTGGCGGGGGGTGATGTTCAATCGAAGGGCGACTTCGGGGACTAGCATTGCGTGGGCTCCTGAGAGGGGTTAGGTTCGATGTCTGAAATGTTCCACTCCTTACGTCTGCGTCTCATTAGGTCAGTGTATTTTGCGTAGGCTGTAGTCTTGGTTGGACTAAACCCGAGCCATCTGCACCAATAGTCGTTGCGCAATATTGTCTTGGCAATCTTTCTCCAGCTAGGTGCCTTGCCGAGCGATTCGAGCTTTTTGTCTGCCTCACATGGAATGCCGTTTTCGTAACCACGGATTGACCACCACTTCAGGTACACGGCGATCTTGTTGCGATAGTGTTCTGCGGTTTTGGGAGGCATCGAAGTCAGCAGGAATTTAACATACGTTTTCCACGTGTGGCCAGCGGGGCACACCAAACTGCTGTTGCCGAGAATGTTGCCGCTCTCACTGGCATACAATGCGCCTGTGTTTGCTCCTGCTACGCGGGCAACCATCTTTGCCCACATCTCAGGTTCAATCACCTGGTACAGCCAAAGCCCTTTTCGTTGCGTGTCGCCGAACGGTTCACATATTCGCATCTGGTGTATGGTCAATCCAGCCTGATGCATTCTGGAGTACAGCGGGTTTTGTGGCGTTCCACTTTTTGCCGCATACGTCCAGATGTCCTCGGTCTTCCAGTCGTAGATTGGATACACATTCCAGCAATCGTCAATGACATTTGTGGTGAATGACTTGCCGTCAATCATTGGCTTGTTTCTTGCGATTGTGCGAAACCTATTCAGGCTCTCCTGTGTTCTTATGCCAACAAAGCATGCGGTACGCTCTCCTCTTGCGTACCACTGGCCAAACAGTGGAACAAACTCCTCAAACATCATGTTGGGTTTGTAGAAGTCGAAAAACCCACTGTCTGCTATTGATATGTCCTCCTTGTCCCTGACCCACTGCTTTCCATGCTCCCAGCAAATCCACTCCGGTTCGTGCTGAGAGCATCCATTCCATGTTGTCATCGGGATCGATACCCAGTATGGATCAATCCATTGTGCGTAATCATCGAACATCTTGCGAGCATGCTTGATGGTCATTGAGAATTGACACTCCCAGTCAATGAACAAGACGCCGATCCGTTTGTTTCTTCGCTTTGCCTCATCCATCACAAGGTGCATCATTGCGGTCGAGTCTTTTCCGGCACTGAATGAACAGTAGATCCTCTGAAATGAATCGAACGTCCATTCAATGCGTTCAATGGCTGCCTGAAGCACGTTTTTTCCGATGAGCCTTTTAGGCATCGAACATCCTCTTTTGTCGGTTCTTCTTTTGGATAGACTTCCATTCGTCGATGACTTCATCGGCAATCCTGTTTGCCAAGTCCCGTTGATGATCAGTCAGTAATCCCCAAGCGATCCTTGTAATTGATTCTGGAACTCCGACGGCGTAGCAGCATGCGGCCTGCCCAAGCCAGCTTCGATTGTTTGGAGGTTCTCGCAAGTTAGCATTGCAGGCGTTCTTCCAATACATGGAAACGCTTCTCATTGCCATTGCGAGCCGGTGTTGATCCCTGAGCAAGGATACTGCTGAAGACACACTGGAAGGTGAATCCGACTTGTCGGCATACATGCCAGCCTTCCAGTCTTCCCATTCCGTGTATGGCAGAATGTTACTCGTCATCGATTTGCTCCTCAATCACATCGCATTCCCACGCATCAGAGAACTCTCTGTCCAAGAACAGATCGGCAAGGCCGGTGACTTGCGTCAGCCTTAAAACCTCATCCGGCTCCATCCCCAGTTCTCTGCCAATCTTTTCATCTGACCACCTTCTCCTCTTAAGTTCGACGACGATTTCCGACATGGCATCAACTCTATGTTTCCCCCTGGCCCTGTTGTGCCTGATTGTGGCAGCCATTCTGTCGGATTTGTCTTCTCGCCCAGCGTTGATCGACACAATTGGCAGATACCCATGCACTCTGGACCTGACATCTTCGCATTCCTTCCCGACGCGGTGCCGGTGGAATCCATCCACGACCTCATGGACTCCGGAATTCATCCACGAAACAATGGGTTGGGTATATCCATCAGAAGTAATTGAAATCCTCAACAGCTCCATTTCTGGAGGTGCAACAGTGTTTGGGTTGTAATCGTTTGCGCAGACTGATGCGTTTTTGGCCCACAGCACAAGATCGACTGGCTCAGATGCAAATGGGCCAGCAGCGTGAATTTCTGTGCGAGCAGAGTTGATCTGTTCAATCTGCTTCTCGACCGGAAGCAACGAGAGCATATTGCACCATTGCCGAATCAGAGATTCCATCGACTCTGCTTTGCCATCTCGGAACTCAATTACCTTTTGCATGGCATCAACTCCAGAGGTCAGAGGGGTTGGCCCCCCCGCGATGTGCAGGGGGGCGTGGTCGGGGATGGTTACTGCGGGCGACGCACACCGACATACAGATAGATCGTGTCGATAATGCGATCGGTCCACGTGTAAGCGGCCTTGATTTGTCGCTTGGTGGCACCTCGCATGCCCTCGGTGCCCTCCAGTCGGGTGTCATCGATGTACTGCACCGCGTCGGCGGCCAATTCTCGCAGCGTGTCGTGGTCGTCTCGGCCCACATACTTGCTGGGGCTGTAGTCCACAGCCGCACTAATGCAGAGCTGGGCAATCCACTCGATCCGCTCGGCGGTGGCCATCTTGGCAAAGCGGGCGTCTTCGAAGGCCTTCATTTCGGACTCTTGAGTTTTTGTCAGTCGCATGTCTCGTGTCTCCCGGGGTTGGTGTCAGTCACGACGTGTGTCTGATGAGGTAAATATATCGGCGTGGCGAAGAGTAGTCAACAGAGAAAACGAAGAATTTCCGAACCCCCGGGGCCGATTCCCCGGGGGTTGGGTCGGGGTGGTGTTACTCGTTGTCGGCCCGCTTAACCGATCCCTGTTCAAACTTTGGCTCCAGTCCGTCCCCGTCGGGTCCGGTATACTGGCCGTCATCGCCAAACCAATCTAGGAAGTCGTATTCGGGGCGGCTGACAGACTGGCCGATCTCGTCGGCAAAGTACGCAAACACCAAGGCATCGACGTCGTACTTGATTCCTTCGATCAACTTGATCTTCATCACTTGTCTCCCGGTTGGTTTCGCTTCGCGTTAGTCGCGTCGCATGTCAGAAATATATCGGCACGGCGAACAGTTTGCAAGAGTGATTCCGAAGAATTTCCGAACCCCCGGGGAAATTCCCGGGGGGCTGGGTCGGGGATGGGTTACAGGCTGGTTTCCAATCCAGTCTCATTCCGGAAGATCTGGCGGAGGCTGTCGGCGTAAACGTCGCTGTGACTGGCAATCGTCTTGATCGCCTTGCCGACCTTCAGGAATTCAACGGTGTAGGTGTCGGTGGGATCGAGGATCACCCGGACGCAGTTGATCCCGTTGCGAACAAAGTCGCGGGTGGAAGGCAGCTTGAATTGCAGGCCGTTTCCGAGGTCCATCATCTGCTTCGCGCCGGTCATCACGACAAACTTGTTACCGCCAAGCTGGGCCAGAATCGTTTGAGCAATCATCACTATCTCCCGGGGTTGGTGTCCGACTCGCGTTGTGCGTGTCTGATGAGGTAAATGTATCGGCGTAGCGAAGAGTTTGCAAGAGAGAAAACGAAGAATTTCCAGAACCCCCGGGGTGATTCCCCGGGGGCTAGGTCGGTCGACTATCGGCAGTTCAGAACCTGCCACCGCTTGGCGACGTTCTCGGCGATTTCGAACATCCGATCTTCAAGGGTGTCGCACAGGTCGTCGGCAGCGTCAACGTCGGTGATCGTCGGTCCCTGAGAATCCCAGTCGATGTGAACCCCGCCTTCGCATTCGATGGCGTCGGCACGGTGGAAGGTGATCCAGTCGTGGCCGGTGCTCTTGGCAGCCTTGTACAGGTCGCTGTATTCGGTGGTGTTGTTGGCCAGCAATCGCTTGCCGTTGCCGTTGTGCATGTTGCAGGTGAAGCCGTTTGCTTCGAGGATGGCCACGACTTGCGAGAGGCAATCCAATTCCATGTCGCGGAGCTGGCTCTTGGTAACGGCTTTCTTGGCGGTGGTCTTCATCACTGTCTCCCAGGTTAGTTGTTGTCAGCCACGACGTGTGTCTGATGAGGTAAATATATCGGCGTGCCGAAGAGTTATCAAGAGCAATTCCGAAGAATTTTCCTTTTTTTCGAACCCAGCAAAATGGTTAGCGGGCGTTCAGTGGGTGCTGGTCGGGTTCGGGTTCTGCGCAGACCATCCCCATTATGCCTAGCCGTACCGTCCTTGCCTCTTTTTGGGCTACCGTGGACAGGGCTGGCGACCGTGCAGCCGGTGTGTGGGTCCGATGGGTCTT
>Ga0208784_1000341_pt1 | contig 23130 bp, 30 predicted proteins | sample DEB19_08_DNA_FD_184531 | JGI IMG/M metagenome (GOLD analysis project Ga0208784, IMG submission 184531) | Aqueous microbial communities from the Delaware River and Bay under freshwater to marine salinity gradient to study organic matter... | ecosystem: Environmental > Aquatic > Marine > Coastal ... | reverse complement strand
ACAGGGATAAGCGGCCACCTATCCGACCCATACAAGAATGGATTGCCTTCAAAAGCATTCCTTTGCAGGGCAGGGACAAGATTGCCGCCAACCGTTCCTTTGCCATCAACATCGCCAACAAGATTCGGAGGGAAGGCTTACGAGCCACCAACTTCATGAGCAATGCGGTCACCGAAGACATGGTCGCAGTACTTACCGAAAACATCGCCGAAGTCCTCGGCAAATCCATCAGCGTAGCAACCGTAAGATAGTATGGCAATATCAGTCCTTTCGGGTTCGCCCCAAGCAGCAACCCCCGTGTACAACAAGATGCTCTTCAAGGTCAGCGGCTCGCTGACAAGTGCGACCAATTACCGCTATGTCTGCGATGTCAAGGACGCAGCAGGAACGACCACGCTGGCACGGCTGAAGTGCGACAAACTGCCGACCACCAACTACGGTTTCTTTGATGTCAGCAGGGTGGTTGAAACGCTGATTGCGCCAACCGTGCCAACCTTGACGCAGACGGGCTTTGCTGACCATGCGGGGTTCTATTCCGGGTACAGGCTGACATTCATGGAAGAGTACGGTTCAACGCCTGTCGTGCAGACGGGAACGACCACGAACGTGACGGGAAACATCGCCTTTGCAGGCAACTTGGAGCAGTTGGAATTGGCCGATTGGAGTGGCGGGGTGTACTTCAACTCATATATTTTTGACGGCGTGAGCAGAGCATTGACCACACCTACAACTCGCACGGTGTACGGCTCGGATTACGGATTCCTCTGCATGGGGCAGTCGGGAACTCCGTTTGACCGAGCGGAAATCACTTACCCAACCCGCACGTTTACTGTCAACATTCCTGCATCGGTTAGCGGGTCAATCGCTCGCTTTGGCGCAGGACCAATGAACCTCAAGGCACTTACGTCAGGGCAATGCTCGGACGGTCAGGCAGGGTCGGTGGGATTTCCAACGGCAGAGGGGTCATCCTATACTATCGCTTTTGAGGATTCAGGTGCAGGTAATTTCTCGGTTTACTATACCTATCGCATCGGGCCGTGTCAGCGGTTCAACTCGCAACCCGTTCACTTTATCAACAAATACGGCGGGATTGATTCGTACACCTTCACCCTCAAGAATCGCAAGCGAGCGAACGTGCAGCGAGATACCTTCGGCTACAACTCTGACGTTTACGCTACCCTCACCTACGACAAAGTATGGGCAGGGTCGTTTGATTATGTGTACGCTTTGAATAGCGATTGGCTGACGGATGTCGAATCCGAGTGGCTCATTGAGATGGTTCGAAGTGGGCAGGTATGGCTTGAGATTAACGGCCAACTTGTGGAAGGCATCGTAAACGCCAACCAGTATCAATTTGTAACCAGACGGAACGACCAACTCCAGCAGTTGCAAATCGAGATTGCCGTGGCTTACAAGAACAACATCCTATGAGCGTCACGCTGATTGCTTACCCGCTGAACGATAGCAACGTTGAAGTGCCTTATGTGCTGGACACTATGGGCGGCACGGACGTGGCCATCACCTACTCCATTTCCGACATTGAAGACGTGACCAAACGCAGGGGGTCGTTCAGCAAGACCATCACCCTGCCGAACACACCGACCAACGAGAAGTGCTTTGGCTTTGCGTACAACATCCAGTCCTTTGTCGGTGGCTTCACGCCGAACAAGAAGATTCGTGCGGCGATGTGGGAGGATGGCGTGCAGGTGTTTTCAGGAGTACTGCAACTGCTATCCATGGCCAAGACGAGGGGCAAAGTCACCTACGAGGTTGGCCTGTTCACCGATGACGTTGGACTGTACCAAGCCATCGAGGGCAACCTTCTTGTGAACACGGCAGGGGTAACCGGGATGAACCACACACCAACAAGCGGCCACGTCAGCGGAACTTGGACGGCAAGCGGTGCGGCATCGAGTGGATACGTCTATGGGGTCATTGATGCGGCGGGATTCACCGACATCCTGAACCAAGGCGGCGGTTGGTTTCAAGCACCGTGGTGGAGGCTTGGGCCTTCGATATACGTCAAGAAGATGGTGGACCTAATCTTTGCCGAGGCAGGGTACAGGTACTCCAGCAACTTCTTCAACTCGGCAACCTTCGGCAAGTTGGTGCTACCCTATGCGGCAGGAACCATGCCCGTGAACTTGTCGGGGAGCAACATCTTTGCGGCAAGTAATGCAGCAACAAGTGGATTGCCTGCTTTTGACAATACCCTGTTATTCCAAAACGACAGTACATCACCTTACTACGATAGGCCGTCTTATTGGGTTGCGTCATCAAGCACGTTTTTATCACCTTCATTGCCGACAAGATGGAATGTTGACATCACGTTTCAGGTGTCAGGTCAGTCCGTTCCCAGCAACACCTACTTCACATACAACGCTTCGATAAGGAATTTAAGCACTTCGGGCGACATTACTTCTTTTAGCAACGCAGTTGGATATACAGGGCGCAACATCACCTTTCGATTTTCCGATGTAACGATTCCCCCAAATAGTTCTATAAACCTTGGATTCAGGTTAGACACAGTTTTTTTCTTTGCTTATAGCATAATATCAGGCGCAACGGTGCAATGGACCTGCCTCGAAAACCCAATGAGCATTGGAACGCTGGATATGCGTACCGCATTGCCCGCTGATGTGAAGCAAGGCGACCTCCTGCAAGATTTGCAGAAGATGTTTAACCTACACATCATGGCCGATGCGCAAGACCCGAAACTCCTGTATATCGAGCCTTGGGTGGACTTCTACGCTTCGGGTGTGGTGGACTGGTCGCAAAAAGCGGATGAGAATGCAGACCAGATTCTCACCAATGGCGACCCGAACGCAAGCACCAACCTCATCTTCAAGTACAAGGACATGGGCGATTATTTGTCCAAGACTTACAAGCAGTCCTATCCACTCGCCAAGGAAGGCTATGGCGGCAAACTATTTCCGACGCAGAACTTCTACGGCAAGGGCGACAAAGTCGTGGAAACATCCTGCGGCACGCTCATCCCTGCATCGTTCAGCACGGACAAGATTGTGGGTCGTGCTTGGGATATTGAAGGCACGCTGGCAAGCGGCACGGTCAAGCCTTTGCAGACAGGCTATCGATTGGCGCAGTACAACTTGGTCGAAGGACCGACCGAGTGGGCGTACCAGTACGGGGTGAGCGGCAACGTGGCTCTATCGGTCGGCATTCTACGGATGCCCTTTGTCAGCCACATCGACAATCCCTACGCTCCAACCTTTGACCTTGCCTTTGAAATTCCTCGATTGGTTTATTACAACGCCGTGAATGCAAGTGGTAGCACCATTACCTACACCAACAACAACCTCTTCAACAAGTACTGGAAGAACTACGTGAACGAAACCGTCAGCAAGGAGGCCCTGCAGTTGGAACTCACCATGATGCTCTCATCGGTGGACATCTACCAACTGGACTTCCGCAAGCCGATATATTACGGCGGCATCCGTTGGCGGTTACTTGAAATTCGAGATTACTTGGTCGGGCAGATGAAGCCTTGCAGGGTGACGCTACGCAGAATCCTGAATCTTGCGGAGTTTGCCCCTGTGACCGACGTGCCGATTGCAAACGACCCTGCATTCCTGTACAACGGGCCGATAACAAGCGACCCATCCGACCCGAACTACGAACCACCCGTAAACCCTGAATTACCCCAACCCGGCGAATAATGGCAGACGTAACCAAAGAAATAGCCCTTGAAGTAAGCCTCAAGGATAGCACCAGCGCAGGAACGCAAAGCGCAAAGCAACGCTTGCGTGAAATGCAGAAGGAGTTGATTGCAATGGCCGAAGCGGGTCAGCAAGGCACGGATTCGTTTAAGCGACTGGAGCAACAGGCAGGGCGATTGAAGGATGAGATTAACGACGTAAACCAGCGGGTCAAAAACCTTGCATCAGACACCAAGCGAATCGATGCTTTTGTCGGTGCGGTTCAGGGCATTGCAGCAGGATTCCAAATCGCACAAGGCGCAGCGGCGTTGTTCGGCGATGAGAACGAGGACTTGCAGAAAGCCATGCTCAAGGTTCAGGGAGCGATGGCTCTCGCCAACGGTGTGCAACAGGTAGCCAACCTCTTGCAGAAGGAATCGGCGGTCATGATGGGCATCAACACGGCGGCAACCAACCTGTACACCGTAGCCGTAGGCACGGCGACTGGAGCGATGCGAGCGTTCAGGATTGCCCTGCTTGCCACGGGTATTGGCGCAGCAGTTGCGGCCATTGGGCTATTGATAGCCAAGTGGGATGACTTGACTGCGGCAGTACGGCGTTTCTTGGATTTACCCGACCCGAAGGAGGAAGCGGCCAAGCAAGCGCAAGCCCTGAAAGACCAAGAGATTCAACTTAACCGCTACCGCAACGCATACGAGGAACACACCGATTCGCTGATTGCGGCAGACAAAAAGAGGGAGGAACAACGGAAGAAAGCCGCAGAGGCAGAACGCCAACGCTTGCAGAAATTAAGGGATGACAACAAAGCGTTCATCGCCTTCATGGAAGAAACCAACCTCCTGCTATACGAGGAAGAACTGGATTCGCAGGCACGTCGGGAGCGGTCTTTGGAGGCGGCGATGCAGCGGGAGGCGGCCATTCGCTTAAAAGCCACACAGGGTGCGCTTGCAAGGGATAAGGCGACCAAAGAAGGAGAACTGCAACGAGAATCGGATTTGCGGCAAGCCCAGCAGCAGATGGCTGACCAGTCGTTTGGCATCATTGGCGACATCATCACGGCAACGGCAGGTGAGAGCGAAAAAGCCCAGCGCAAAGCGTTCAACGTGTCAAAAGCAGCGAGCATCGCCCAAGCCATCGTCAATACCTACCTCGGTGTGACCTCGGCATTGGCTTTGACCAAAGAGGTCTTCCCCGGTCAGCGATTCGTTCAGGCGGCGTTGACCCTTGCCGCTGGTCTTGCAAACGTAGCCAAGATTAAGGCGACCCAATTCCAAGGAGGCGGTAGCAACACAAGCAATACTGCCGCACCATCAGGAGGAAGTTCTACGGCAACGCCATCCGCTACATTCAGCAACCCCAACACAACCATGCTGGGCAATCAGGGCGAGCCTGTACCGCAACCGCAAGGCAGCCAACCCATGCGTGCCTATGTGGTCGAGCGTGACATCCAGCAGACCACCAGCAGGGTGCGCCGCTTGTCCGAATTTGCAACATTAGGCTAAGTCCTACATCTCCCCGCATGGAACTACCCGTATATCGGATGACTGTGGACGAGGTGGACGAGGGCGTGCAGTTTGTTGCCCTCGTTGATATGCCTGCGATTGAAAAGCCCTTCCAAGCCTTTGCCAAGACCCCGCAACGGTTTGCCGAAACAGGAGAGCGCCGAGTGCTGACTGGTCCGCTGATGCTTGCCGACACCCCCATCTTCCGCAAGGATGACACGTACGGCGAGTACTATGTCGTATTCGACAAGGCTACCATCCGCAAAATCGTGCAGAAGTACTTCAAGCAAGGCAACCAGCACAATGTGAACGCTTACCACAACGCCGAACTTGATGGCGTGTTCATGTTTGAATCCTACATCACCGACGCAGAGCGGGGTGTAATGCCGCCGAAAGGCTACGAGGACACTCCCGACGGGTCTTGGTTCGGCTCGTTCAAGGTGGAGAACGACGAGGTGTGGGACAATCGCCACGCCTTCAAAGGTTTCTCGGTGGAGGGCTTGTTTGGGATGAAGAACACAGGCACGGAACTTGAGGTCGCACTCGCTGGCCTTGCAGACGATTTGACCAACTTTTTGCAACATATCAACCCAACCTACAAATCCCAATAATCTATGAACTTAAAATCAGCCATTGAAACTTTGCGGACCGAACTCCGCAAGTTCACAACCCAAAAGCAATCCTTCGCCGACTACAAGTTGGCCGATGGTACGGTCATCCGTGTGGATGGCGACCTCGTTGCAGGTACTCCCGTGTATGTATTGACCGAAGACGAAACCTTGCCCGCTCCTGATGGAGAGCATCAAGTGGAGGGCGTTGGCGTAGTCAAAACCGAAGGAGGCAAAATCACCGAGGTCGTTGTAGCCGAAGCCCCTGCCGCAGAAGTTGCAGCGCAAGAAGTTGAAATCGAGGTTTCTCCCGAAGGCGAAGCACCCGAAGCCCCCGAAGCCCCTGCTGCCGCTGGTGTAGGCTTGACCCCTGAAGCCGTGCAGGAAATCGTTGCCAAGCATCTTGCCGCCATCGTTGAAGAGATGAAGGCTGCAATGGAAGTGGAGATGGGCAAGATGAAAGAGAAGATGGCCGCATTTGCCTCGCAGATGGAAACCATGACCGACATCGTCGAGAAGGTCGCCGAACTCCCATCCGAAGCCCCAAAGCCAACCGCCTCTGCTATCGTGGAGCAGCGCAAGGCCGCAACGCAGCAGAACTTTAATGCACTCGCACAAGCAATCCAAACCCTCAAAAAATCCAATTAATCCTTAACCCCCCAAAAACAAAGCCATGGCTTATTCATTCGTTGCACCGCTGACTACTTACACCGAGCAGCAGCGCCTCCCCCTCATCACCAAAGCGGTCTTCGCCGCTCGTTCTGCCGCCTTGTTCACCAAGCAAGTTGGCATCAAGTCAGCCGCTGCCCTTAACCTCATGGACACCGATGCCAACATCGGGTCAGGAACAATCTGCGGATGGTCTCCAACAGGCAACACCTCATTCACGCAGCGCAATATCACCGTTGGCGTAATGAAAATCCAAGAGGCTCTTTGCCCTCGTTCCTTGGAGCAGTACTGGATGCAATCCCAGTTGACTGCTGGTTCTACCTACGACGGCGTTCCTTTCGAGCAAGCATTCTCCGAGCAGAAGGCTCTCCGCATCGCCGAGGCTTTGGAAACCGCTATCTGGCAGGGTAACTCCTACTTCAGCGGTGTAAATCAACTGCTGAACGCTGCATCGGGTTCTACCGTTCTCGCCAACGCTTCCAGCACTACTTGGAATCCAGTATCTGCTTCCGTTGGTATCACAACTTCCAACGTCATCAGCATCTTCGACAAAGTTTACAACGACATCCCACAGGCTATCCTGACCCGCAACGACCTCGTTATCTTCTGCGGATGGAACAACTTCCGCACCTTGATTGGAGCGATGAAGTCGCAAACTGGTGTCATGTACAACCAAGTGGATTTGCAGGGCTTGGCCGATGGTGACATCATCTACCCCGGTACAAACGTCCGCATCGTTGCAGTTCCCGGCTTGACTGGAACGAACCGCATCGTTGCAACCTATCTCGGCAACCTGTTCTATGGAACTGACTTGTTGAGCGATGAAGAAAACTTCTCAATGTGGTATTCTCAGGACAACGATGAAGTGCGCTTCCAAGCCGCCTTCAAAGCAGGTGTGCAGTTCGCCTATCCCGACTTGATGGTTGACTTCAAATTGGCCTAAGTGTAAGGGGGGAGGGCAACTTCCCCCCGCTTTTTTATTCTTGCAACTCCTAAAATAAAAATACACTATGTCCTGTTCACTCACCACGGGCTACGCCCTCGGATGCCGAGATTCAATCGGTGGCATCAAAACAATCTACGTCCAAGCCTTCAACGCTACGGGTTCGGTTAATACCAACGGTAGCGGAACGGTTACTGGCTTTACTGGCTATGCGTCAGGTTCGTTCTTCGAGTACGACTTGACCAAGGCTACCTCCAGTATGACCGAAACGCTAAACGCCAGCGTTGAGAACGGCACGCTATTCTACACGCCCGAAGTCACCTTTACCATCAACAAGTTGCAGGTAGCGGTCCGCAATGAACTGCGCCTCTTGGCTCGCAACCGTTTGATTGTCATCGTGCAAGACAATAACAGTCGCTACTGGTTGCTGGGAGCCGACAACGGATTGGAGGCAACTGCTGGAACTGCTGGAACTGGTACTGCATTCGGCGACAGGAGTGGCTACGAGATGACGCTTTCTGGCATGGAAACAAACCCAATGCTGCTCATCGCAAGCACAACTTTCTCTGCCTCCGCAACGCAAATCAGCGGCTCGTAGAGTATCTTTGACCTGCGGAACTCATACTCCGCATGGTTTAGTGGTTAAGGCCATCTCTTCGGGGGTGGCCTTTTTTTTGTACCTTTGAGCATGAGAATTTGCATCGTTTACAACGCCCATCCAACGGGCTGCTCGTTCTACCGCTTGGAGATGCCAAACGCTTACCTCGGCGACAACTACACGGAGTTCGATTATGTGTGCGTGGACAACATCGCCAATGTCAAAGATGAAGACCTTAAAACCGTTGATATATGGCTTTTTAATCGCCTGTGGTGTCAAGGCACGCTTGACCAAATTCGAGGCGTTTACAAGGCTCTCACGGCGTTTGGAGCGAAGGTAATCTTGGACTTGGATGACTACTGGGTGCTGGAATCGGGGCACATCATGTACCGCCACTATTTGTCCACCAAATTGGATGAGCAAATACGGGAACACATCCGACTTGCGGACCATGTGACCACGACAACCGAACACTTGGCGCAGAAGATTCGCTTGCTGAACAAGAATGTAACCATCCTGCCGAACGAACCCTACGAAGCGTATCAGCAGTATCAGGCCAATCCTGACGAAGAGCCTGAGAAAGATAAGTTTAAGATTGGATGGTTTGGCGGGGCGCAGCATCAGGAGGACATTGCGCTCGTGGAGCATTCCTTCGGATTGCTTGCCCATGACCATTCCCTTGATGGGAAGTACAAAATCTACCTTGGTGGATGGAACGAGAACCCTGTATATGTGGACTACGAGCGTATGCTATCCTGCAACGGCAAGAATGCGAACTACGGACGCATCCAAGCCGCTGACATCTACTCCTATGTGGGCGGGTACAACTTCATCAACGCAACCATCGCCCCGCTCCGGGACACGAAGTTCAACCGGCTCAAATCGGAGTTGAAGGTAGTCGAGGCAGGATGGATGGGCAAGGCTATCATCGCAAGCGAAACCATCCCCTACACGGATATTTTGGTCCACGGTCACAACGGTCTGCTGATACCTTACGGCAAGAAGGACGCTTGGTACAAGGCGGTCAGGAAGTTTGTGAACGAACCCGACTACGCTCGTTCCTTGGCCGTGCAGTTGTCCAAGGACGTTCGTGAGCGGTTTGACATCAGCAAGACGGCCGAGCGCAGAGCCGAACTGTACCGCAATATCGGGCGCAAATTGTGAAATTCGGGCGCATCCTACATTTGAGAATAGGATGATATACCTATCCCCGAACACCACCAACACCATCGTCGTCACTTGGACGCAACGAGCATCTTCGGGCGACCGCTATATCTTGCGGCTCACGAACATCGCCAAGAACGTCAGCACCGACTTCACCCTGCTGAAATCGGACAACCTTTCTTCCTACACCGAACGCTATGACAAATTTTCGCTTGCCGTGGGGTCGATTGAAACAGGCTCGTATCGTTACGAAGTTTACGATACCAATAGCACGGTTGCAGCAGCCGTTGCGGTGGTTGAAACGGGCTTGGCGTATGTACAGGTAGTTTCGCTGACATTCAACACCTACGCCAATACCATCACCTACCAACCCTATGCGGCAAGTGCCGTCGGGATATTCGATTCCACCTTTGATCCATCCTTCGCATGAGCGTACAAACTCGCACCCAGTTGCAGGCAAGTGCCGCAACCATCACCACCGAAACCGCCGCAGGAGCGAATACTGCCGCCCGTGTGGGTGGTCTATTCGACGACCTTGCCGATACCGCAACCCTTGACCGAGAGCGGGGCGTTGCGAACCTTTACCTTGACACACCAACGAACTGGACACCAACGCAAGGTAGCGCAGTCAAGTTGACCTCTGCGATGAAGTTGGGTGTTTTGTCAACTTACAACTTTACCCGCACAACCACGGCCATCACCTACACAGGCACAACGCAGGCTATGCTTCGGGTGTCGGTGAACATGGTCATTTCGCAGGTGAATAGTGCGCAGATAAAAATCTACATCGCCAAGAACGGCACAATCATTGCGCAGTCCATGGCTGACTTGACCACCTCGCACACCAACGGCCATGCGGTGTTTACCGAAACAGTTCTGCAAGGCACGGACAATGCAGAGTTCTCCATCTACATCAACGCCGTGGATTCCGCTTCTGCTATCACGATTTCGGCCCTATCCTTCACAGTCCATACGCTATGAGCATAAAACAATCATTCACCCAATGGCTTGGGATTGAGCATAAAGTACCCGTAATGCTCGAAAACAAGGCGGGCAAGTACATCACCTACGGTGCGTTCAACGAGTACCCCTACTATTTGCTGGACAACTACCGCCGAAGCAGCAAGCACAACGCAATAGTTAACGGAAAAGTTAACTATATCATGGGCGGTGGATGGAAGCCCGGTGACAAGATGACCGTGGAGCAGCAGGCCCGCTACGCCAAGTTCTTTGACGGCTTATCCGAACACGATGACCTGAACGACATCACCGAAAAACTCGTTTTGGACTTGGAGATTTTCAACGGCTTTGCAGTTTGCGTGCATTGGAATAAGATGGGAACGATTGCGAAAATGGAGCATATCCCGTTCGAGAAAATCAGGGTTGACAAAGAAGAGCGGATGTTCCAAGTTGCCGAATGGTACAACGACGACATGGTGCAGTTGTATCCAAAGATTGGCGATGTTGAGAAGATCCCTGCCTTTGACCCTGACAACCGCATTGGTAAGCAACTGTTCTATTATCGGGTGTATGCGGCAGGCGTGAAATCCTATCCCCTGCCCGAATACATGGGCGGCTTGGCGTGGATTGAAGCGGATGTGCAGGTAGCGAACTTCCACAACAACAACCTCCGCAACAACTTTTGGGGCGGCTATCTCATAAACTTCAATAACGGGATTCCGACACCTGAAGAACAAGGCGACATTGAGCGTCAAATCAAGCGCAAGTTCAGCGGCACGGACAACGCTGGCCGCTTCGTGGTGACGTTCAATGATGATGTGAGTAAAGCACCGACCCTTGAGCCGCTCACTCCATCGGATATGGACAAGCAGTTTGAGATTCTCAACAAGGCCATCCAACAGGAAATCTTCATCAGCCACCGTGTGGTGAATCCAATGCTATTCGGCGTGAAGACCGAAGGCCAACTGGGAGGCAGGCAGGAACTGGTGGAGGCTTACGAGTTATTCAAAGCGACCTATGTGAACGACAGGGTTCGCAAGGTGGAGCGGATGATAAACTACTTGGGTTCTTTCAACGGTGTTGAGGGAATTGAATTGATACCCGTTGAGCCGATTACGGAACGATTATCCGAGCAAGCCCTGCTGACCATCATGACACCCGAAGAACTGCGTGAGAAAGCGGGATTGCCTCCTTTGGAAAAGCAACCTGCTGACGTAGTTGGGCCGAATCCGCAACCTGATGAGCAACCGCAAGCACCTGCGCAGTTGAGCAACGACAACATCAAGAAATTATCGGGCAGGGAATACCAAAACCTGATGCGAATCGTGCGTCACTATGCACAGGAAAAGATTACTCTGGAGATGGCTCGCACCATGTTGTCCGCTGGATTCGGCTTAAGCGCACAGGAAGTCAACACTTTGCTCGGAGTGCAGGAGCAGAAGTTCAGCAACCCTACCGAACCGTGGTGGGGTGAGGAAGATGACGAGAGCGACCTTGGATGGGGCGATGAAGAATACAAGGTACTTGAGGTCGTTGCAAGCAAATTCGGCAGCAATGCGGATGAGTACGTGGTAATGCACTCCAAGCCAATGCGCTTTGATTCCGACTTGGACACGCAAGTACGTCAAGCCTTTGCCGAACTGGGCGAGGAAGAGAAAGAGTTGGACGAGAAAATTGTAGCCTACCGCAAGAAGAACCGTGACGCAAGCGTGGAAGAAATGGCCAAGGAGTTCGGAGTGAGCAAGGCGAAAATTGCCAAGCGAGTGGCGTACTTGATAAACAAAGACCGCTACCCCATTGCAAGGGCGGCTGACCAAATCGTTGAGAAGAACCTGCCCAAAGGCGTGAAGGAAGTGGCCGAACCAGTACTGGAAGTGCGTTACAAATACGCATGGGCCGCAGGATTCAGCGACAAGGACAAGCGCACAAGCCGTGAGTTCTGCAAGGTGATGATGGACTTGGCTGACCAAGGCAAGGTGTACACCCGTGACGACATTAATGGTATTTCCAGCATCATGGGTTACTCCGTATGGAATCGCAGAGGCGGTTGGTATCACACGGCCAGCGGAGTGAACCGTCCACAATGCCGCCATGTATGGGAGCAGCAGATAGTAATCCGCAAGGGCAATAAAATCACAAAAGCATGAAGGCACTCTTTATCAGCGAACAAACCCTGCTGGACAATTCCGTAATCAACGAGAATGTTTCGTTTACGCAGATTCGGCCAACCATCGTGAAGGTGCAGGAGATGCGGATCCAACCAATAGTCGGATCGGCCCTGTACAACGAAATGGTAGGGCAGGTGGTCAGCGGCACAACCACGGCCTTGAACAACACCCTGCTGGAGGACTACATCCAACCTGCGATGGTGCAATGGTTGTATTACGAACTCCCGATGGTGCTTGCATTTAAGTACATGAACAAGGGCATGGTCCGCAGAACGAGCGAGGAATCTTCGCAGATGAGCATGGACGAGATTACCCGCCTGACCGACAAAGTGAAGAACGATGCGGAATGGTACTCGGAGAGGATTACCCGCTACCTGATGGAGAACCGCACCGACTACCCGCTATTCAACTCCCCGCCATCGGCTTTGGATACGATATACCCGAACGGCACGAACTACAACACAGGCATGGCCTTGGATGCAAGAACCCTGCGCCGTGGTGCTGGCTTGGACCGCCCTTGGCCTTACGGTTACGACCCTTACTGCAACAACTGCTAACTATGGGCGCACACGCTAAAAACATTTTGAAACTACAAGCCTATGTCTTGGATAAAAATCAAGCAAGCACTCCTGAACCTTGCAAACAGTCACCCGCAGGTGAACTCGTTCGGAACTGGCGACCCGCTTGCAATCGGAACGGACAACACGATAAACCTTCGCACACCAAGCCGTGAGCGAATCGTCTATCCGTTGGTGTTTGCGGATGTGCAGTCAGCGACTACGGATTTGGGTAGTTTGGTTCTTACTGTGGGCGTGTATTTTTCTGACAGGGTGGAATCCATTGCCACGATGGGTGGCGTGGTTTCAGGCAGTCCAACGCTTGGCTGGCAGGATAATGAAGACGAGGTTTTGAGCGACCAACTGCAAATAGCGCAGGACTTCATTTCAGCCCTTACAAACGACCCGACGCAAGAATGGACGCTAAGTACCTCCGTGAACCTTACACGCTTCGTAGAGAGCCGAGATGACCGTACGGCGGGATGGGTGGCAACCATGACCTTTGAAATTCCGTACTCGCATTCCGTTTGTGAAATTCCCTCCTAAAATACATTTACCCTAAATACCCCCAAGCAATGCCTACTCCAATTCTACAACAAATGCTCGGTCAGGGCGGCACGATGCAATTCATTGACGCTGCCGTATCGGGCGCAAACTTTGACTTCATTGTGGTCAACACGGCTGCAACCTTCACGACTTTAACAGGTACAGGAGGCGAGAACCTGCTGACTGCCTATGCTATGAGCGGCAAGTCCGTGTCCGCTGGCATCGTTATATCGGGCCGAAACGGCGGCAAGATTACTGCGGTAACTCCCAGCGTTGGAAGCGTCATCGGATATACATTCCTCTAATGCTGATTGGCTACGGTTACGGCTATCCATTAAGCACCCTGCAAGGCGGTGGCTTATCGGCATCTGCTTGGGCGGCATTCAACACCCGTGCTGATGCGGATGGAGCGGCTACGGCAGAGGCGGCCGTCAGCGGATGCCTGTATGGTCGCTTTTCGGTAATATTCAACTTCTAAGAATGCCGACACCTTCCCTCCTCATAGTTCCCTCCCGATTCAAGTCGGGCAAGTTGTATTCCCAAATCCCAACCAGCGGAGCAGGTGACTTTACTGTAACCCGTGCGACTGCCGCAACCCGTGTGAATGCGAGCGGCTACATTGAATCGGTTGCGAGCGGAATACCACGCTTGGACTATTTCGCAAGCGGTGGAACGGTTGGTTGTCCTGCGCTTTTGGTTGAGCCGAGTGGGAGTAATTTAGCGTTGCAGAGTGAGAATTTCTTGACGACTTGGTTGCAAGCGAATTTGGTAATTACAACAGGATATACTTCACCATTTAATAATACCAACGGCACGCTAATTGAAGCAAATTCAAGTACGGCAAGATTGCGACAAACTATTGCCGCAATTACAAGTGGAACAACTCACACCTTTTCCTTATTTGCACAGGCTGGAAACCTTGCGCTTGCAAGTGGCGTTTCTTTAACTATTCAAGAAGGAACTGCTACAAACTATGCATCAGGCGTTGTTCAATCTTTTAGGCTTGATACAGGTACACTTGGCGCAAGTGGAACGCTTGGTGCTGGATTTACGCTAACAAGAGCAAGCATTGAGAACTATGGAAATGGATGGTATCGTTGCAATATGACGGTAACTGTATCGTACACTCCCGCTTCTGCTAATATATCAATTCGCCCAACATCCGCAATAGCAAGCAATCTTCCTGCAACCGTCAGCGGAGGAAGCGCATATATATGGGGCGCACAACTTGAAACAGGCTCGGTTGCTACATCCTACATCCCCACCACCACGGGGTCAGTCACCCGCAACGCAGACGTGGTTTCGGTCAGCGGAGCGGTAAGCGGCAGTATCGGGCAGACGCAGGGAACGCTTTATGCGGAGGTGGATTTGAGGAATTTCCCATCTCCTGCAAGGTTATTTGGCATAAGCGATGGAACATCCAATAATAGGATTATACTTTTATTTAATACGTCTAACAGGATAAGGCTTTTAGCGACTGTTGCCACGGCATCACAAGTTGACATTAATTCATCATCGCAAGTTGCAGGCATTTTCAAAATAGCAGTGGGTTACGCTTTGAATGATTACGCTTTTTATATTAATGGCGTGCAAGTTGGAACGGATACAATCGCTTTAGTTCCTGCTTGTTCGTCTATTTTTCTCGGAAATGCGGAAACAGGTTTGGCTGGTAGTAATATCAACGACCGCATCCGTGCCGTTGCCCTCTACACCACCCGCTTGACCAACGCAGAACTCGCAGCCCTAACAACCCCGTAATGCCTACCTTCCGCAAGTTCGCATTCCCATCGCAGAAGGTTGCAGACCAATTGCTCGCATCCCTGCAACCGCTTGACACGGCAGTTCCGCTCGGAGAACTGGATGGCTTGGTTTGCTACGACATACTATTCCAAGACGCTTGCCCTGCATCGCTCAACGCTTACATCGTGTGGCCCACGCCTTGCGGAGTGCATTCATTCCTCGGTTGGGATGCTCAATACGAGGCCGATTACCAAGAATTTGCAACACCCAGTACGAAATAACATCTACCAATATGCGACTATTCCGCAAGCGTAACCCCGACAAACCCAACCTCATGCAATCAGCAATCATCGCTCTTCTTCGCCACTTGTTAACCTTCATCGGTGGCACACTCGTAGCCAAAGGGTTACTTGACGCAACTGCTTTGCAGGAAATTATCGGTGCATTAATAACCTTGCTTTCAGTTGGTTGGATGGCCGTAGAGAAAGTAAAGGCTAAACCCGAAGTTCCCAAGGCGTGAACCTCATCGAAACGACCATTATCGGCACGGTCAGCGCAATCGTTGGCGGTGCAGTCGCTTGGATGACCAAGGGCAAGTTCACGGCAGATAGCCTCCAAGTCAAGCAAGCCCAAGCGGTGCTGGCGATGTGGCAGGCTACTGCCGAAGCACAAAACAAAGAGTTAACAGAATTACGCAATGAGTTATTAGTTTTGCGTCAACGGATTGAGTCATTGGAAAATACTATCCATATACTTGAATCCGAAAACGCATCACTAAAAGCCATGCAATGATTCTACCACTAACCAAGCATTCCCGCAACATCCACGAAGTCACCTGCCAATCGGGGCAGGAGTTTCTTCTTATCAGCGACCTGCACTGGGATAATCCCCACTGCGACAGGGGTCTGCTGACCAACCATCTTAAAGAGGCACAACGCCGTAATGCGGGGGTCATCGTCAACGGTGACTTTTTTTGTTTGATGCAAGGCAAGGGTGACCCAAGGCGAAGCAAGGAGGACATCCGCCCAGAACACAACAACGCACGCTACTTGGATTCCATCGTCAACACCGCCGTGGAATGGTTCAGCCCATACGCCAAGAACCTCCTCCTGCTCGGCTACGGCAACCACGAAACCTCCATTATTAACCACCAAGAAACCGACATCCTGCAACGCTTCGCAAGCACGCTGAACTACGCCACAGGGTCAGCAGTCGAAGTTGGTGGCTATGGCGGCACGCTGGATATTCGGGTAAACCACGACCCTCTGCGGTCCAAGAACTTCGTCGTGCATTACTACCACGGCGCAGGAGGTGGAGGCCCAGTTACTAAGGGGGTCATCCAAGACCAGCGGATGCTCGCATCAACTGAAGGCTACGACCTCACATGGATGGGCCACGTCCACGAACTGTACTACCACCAAAACATCATCCACCGCTATGATCGCGCGACCAAGACCCTCATTCAAAAGCCTGTTCACCAACTGCGTACTGCGACTTATAAAGAAGAATGGGATGGCGGCTACATGGGATTTCACGTTGAACGAGGACGAGGCCCGAAGCCTTTGGGAGGCTATTGGATGAAACTCGAAACAAGCAGAAATGGCAGTAAGGACAATAACGGCCCAGAGGTCCAAGTCCACGCAACATTCACCCCTGCGGATAGGTTGTACTAATTTGGGGAATCAACTCCCCAGTATCACCCACAAAAGAGAGATTATTTCCCATAAGTAGCCAAAACCGCTACCTTTCGCAAAATATCCCTCCTGCTGACCTGTACGATTCCTTCGTACAACTATCCCTCTTCCGGTCCTGCGGCGGTCAGGTACAGGTAGCCGTACTCCTTCTCTGCTGAAAATTGAGGGCAAGCCTTGGTCACGTTCGGGAAATCCCTGTGTCCGCAAATGCGAGCCGTCGGGTACTTCTTGAGCCATTCCAACAGTACCCCTGCAATCGCTTGGCGTTGCTGGATGGTGCGGTCATCCTTATCCTTGCCGCCGATGTAGGACACATGGAGCGATGTTGAGTTGTGGCCCTGCACCCCGTTGGTAATGGCCGAATCGGGTGCGAGTTGCACGATATTGCCGTTGGCCTCGACTATCTTATGGTAGCCCACGGACTTCCAGCCAAGGGCTTCCTTCCAGTACCTGCGGATGGATGCGATGGTGGTATTCTTCGGGGTAGCCGTGCAATGGACGACGAGGTGGGTTATTTGGCGCATGGCTATTCTTCGGGGTTTAGCAAATAATAGTAGTCAATGGTATGGTCCTCATCATTAGGCAATCCTGACGCATTCACGGCCTCGACGTTATTCCATTGGGCTTTGGCAGGGTCGTACCCCAGCAAGTCGCAGGCCCTGCGATATTCGCAAAGGAGGACGTGGTTCTCTTCGAGTTCTTGGGCTGAAATTGAAATCATAAGCCGCTCCAAGGCATTGGTTAGGGCTTTTGCGGGTCGAGTGGAGTGGTAGGTCATGGTGCAAATTTATACCCTTACGGTTCTAAATATGGCGAAAATTAGGAATTTATACCGCTTCGGGTGCAATGCCATAAAAAAAATTTGACGCAAGAGGTCGCAAAAAGGAAAACGGTTGTATCTTTGACCTACAAACCAACCACTAAACCCAAAACCATGAATAATCTAAAAAACATCATCGAAACAAAATTGAACAAAAAAGTAGATTTTTTTCCAGCAACTGACTGTGCCAACCTACTATATACGGCACAAATTAACGGATTAACCGTGGCAAACGTATATAAATCATTTGATAGTCAATTTAATCAAGTATATAAGATAAGGTACACAAACGCAGATTAAACCCACCGAGGGGTGCGGCTCGCCAACGCACATTGTTTTCTTCCACCCACTAAACCCAAAACCATGTCAAAGTATTTAAAAAACACCCACAGCACACACCAACTTAGGAATGGCCGCATTGCAATGACGAAATGCGGACTTAGGGTAGACGAATTCACTAATTTGATGGACAAAGACACCATGATGATTATTCCGTCGCCTCGCAATGATTACAAATTTACACCTCAGCCTTATAACGAAGAAAGCCATTTCCCACTCTGCAAAAACTGCGATAAATAACTAAACCACCCACTAAACCCAAAACCATGAACAAACTCGAACGCTACTGCGACGCAATAATGCTCGTAGTCACCTACATCGGAGGCATCGGTGTCTGCCTCTGCATCCTCCGCTGGCTCATCCACTACCTAACCATCTAAACCCTAAACCATGCACAAATTTAAGACAACCAACATCAAAGGCAAGGACTACGTCGAAGTAAACCAACGCCTGCTCTTTTTCCGCAACGACAAAGCCTACACAGGTTGGTCTATCGAATCGGAACTCGTTGACCTGCAACCTGACCGTTGCTGCATTCGTGCCGTCATCCGTGACGCAGAAGGCCGCATCAGGGCAACGGGCCACGCCCATGAGGACCGCACCAGTTCCATGATAAACAAGACCTCCTATGTCGAGAACTGCGAAACCTCTGCCTTCGGTCGCTGCCTTGCGGCTCTTGGAATTGGAATCGAAACAAGCATCGCATCAGCCAACGAGGTGCAGATGGCGATTGCCCAGCAAGCGAATCTTGACGACTTGAGCGACCGCCTTGGCTTGGTTGCGACATACGATGACCTCGACGTTGCTACCCTGAAGGCCGATTTCATGGCTCTCGTTGAGCAATTGCCCGAAGACCAGCGGTTCAAGTATCAAGACCACAAGGGCATGACCCCTGCGAGATACGAGAAAGGCATCAAGTTCCTCCAAGACCAAATCGCTAAATACAAGAAGCCATGAGCAACCTACTGACCAAGTGCAATGCAGACGTGTTCAAAGCCATCCTTGATATCAAAAGCGAACAACCTCAAATCGGTGAAAACCTTCTCGCACTTTTACAAAAGCACGAATACTGGTGGCAGCTGGATGGCCAAGAAATTCTTTGGTTTGCTGCAAACCTGCCCTACGAAGTTTGGAATATGAAAATCCATACCTTCTACCTCCTATTTGAATCTCAACCCACAACCACAATGCCATGAACCAAGAACTCGTAACCATCCCCAAGTCGGACATCAGCAAGGCTGACATCGCCGACATCGCCGCCAACCTTATCCTCCGCATCGAGGAAGGCGAGGTCAATCCCATCGCCGCCCATGTACGCTTGAAGGCAGTCGTCAAAGCCTTGGAAGTCGTGCTGAAGGAAACCGAGCAGACCGTCCGTGACGAAGCAGAAAAACATGGCAAGACCTTCTCCGCATTCGGTGCGGACATCCAACTCAAGGAGGGGGCGATTACTCCTGACTACACGCACGACCAAGTTTGGAGCGACCTGCAAGCCTCCATGAAAGCGAGGGAAGAGCAACTCAAGATGGCATTCCGCAATGCTGGCAAGATGACGGTAATTGACGAAGCAACTGGCGAAGTCGTTCCTGTATGTCCCGCAAAAGGGACAAAACCAAGCATTTCTGTGACTTTTAAGGGATGATACAACCACCACCCAAAAAGAAGAAAGGCGTGCAAAAGATTGGCAGGGTGGCGGGATTACAAGCCGCCATCCTGCTCCTTGAAAAGCCTTACAAGGCAAAGGAGTTAGCCAAAGTCCTTGGGATGCATATGCGGATTACCTATCGCATTCTTGATGACCTACGAGCCACAGGACACCTTTACTCGCATCGTTGCCATTACTGGTTCGACCCTAAAAAGAATAACGACCTCCAACATTTAATTCCAGTCAAAGACCCTTATGCTTAAATTATATGCACGATGGATTCTTTGGATTTGATTGTAATAAAAGTCACCCCTGAACTTATCTCTGATGCAAAACAATGGACTAATTTTGTCAAAAACAGCCGAACGATAAAGCAAACAAAAGAGAATCCCGAAGACGATTTGACTGGTGCTTTAGGTGAATTGGCTTTTTTTCAAATTTACCCGGATTCCATACGAATTAGCCATCAAGACAAAGAAGCGGATTTTATTACAAAAGAAGGATTGCGTGTTGATGTAAAAACAAAATTGCGAAAAAACTGCGTTGAAAAAGATTACAATGTCACAATTGCTTTATACCAAAAAAATCAAAATTGCGATGCTTACGCTTTTTTTAATTATGCAGAAGATGACCAATGCATTGAATTTGTTGGTATATTAGAAAAAATAAAATTTTGGAAAAATCCTCAAATTATCAAAAAAGGTGAAAAATATCCAAACGGTTACACCTGTTCAATGGATTGCGCCAATTTAACTGTAGAACAAATAATTAACCTAACCAAAACCCAAAACACCATGAGCAACTACACACCACAACCCAACACCTTCTCCCTGTTCGCAAATGACAAGGGCGACAACCCGAAACGCCCAGATTACAAGGGCGACATCATCATGCCCGACGGCACTAAGATGCGTCTATCTGCATGGGTGCGAGAATCCCAAGGCGGCAAGAAATTCCTGTCAGGCAAAGTCGAGCCGATGCAGGACCGCCAAGATTCTGCACCATCACCACAAAAAGATGGGGATGACTTGCCATTTTAGTGTACCATTTTAGTGTAACTTTGCACGAAGTTTACATTTAAGAGTAGAACGATTCCTTGTAATAGCAGCCAAGGGATGTTTAGATAAAGGGTCATTAACCCCTTGCCTCGGCTGCTGCTATCAGTCGGGGCATTTTTTTTTAATACCACATGGAAAATAGTTGGTACAAGCACTCCCCCAGCGATTGGCTCGCAGGACGAATCAGCCGCAAATCCTTTGAATTGCAGGGGGCATTCATACACATTTGTCAACTGTACTGGGTCAAGCATGGGCATCTAACTACCCATCAAGCAAGCCTTGAAATCGGTGCAAACCTTCTCGGTCATTTGATGGAGGCCGAAATCATTAAGGAGGAAGGCGAACAAATACGCATCACCTTTCTTGATTTGCAGATGGCTGACCTTGATAGATTAAGCCAAAGGAGGAGCGAGGCAGGACGCAGAGGAGGTGAAAATAAAGGCCAAGCAAGTGCTAAGCAAACCGAAGCAAGTGCTAAGCAAATGGAAGCAAGTGCTAAGCAAAACGAAGCAGATAAGATAAGATTAGATAAGATAAGATTAGAAGAGATAGAGAAGAAAGAAGAGAAGAAGAATACTTGTGTGCTTTTTGACCAATTTTGGGCCTTGTATCCCCGCAAGACCTCCAAGCAGTCCGCATCCAAAGCCTTCGCCAAGTTGAAGGACGAGGACCAGCAGAAGGCCATCAGCAACATCGCACGTTTGTACTCCGATACCCCTGTGCAGTACGTTCCCCATGCCGCAACCTACCTGAATCAAGCACGCTGGGAGGATGAGGCTATTGTCCGAACCAATACCTTTGCAACACCACTAAACCAAACCGATGACGCAGACCTACCTTACTTCCGCTGAACGCAGGCTACTGTCCTGCTTGATGGATTCCTTTATTGACCGTGCATCCCTGCTGATGCAAATCCCTGAACGGTTGTTCACGGGGAACAACGTGTTTATCTACCGAGCCATTGAAGCCCTCCACCGAGCAGAGAGGCCCGTGGACTTGGTAACCGTTCATCAGCAACTTGTCAGCCAAGGTCAGGCGTTTGTGGTGCTTGAACTCGCAAACGTAGCCGATGGAATTACCATCACATCGGACTGGAAAACCTACGCCGCAGACCTGAACCAAGCGTGGAAGGTAAGGGAGGAGCAAACTATCATGGCTGACCTTGCCGTTGACCGTGACATTCCAAGAGCCTTTGCTCGCTACCAAGCGATGCAGGCCGTGGAAACCAATGCCTCGGAATCCTCTGCCCACGAACTTGCCAAGGAGTACCTCCTGAACATGAACGAGGTCAGGGAAGGCAGGCGCAAGGATTCCATTTACCCGACTTATATCAACCCGCTTGACAGGATGCTGACGGGGTTTAAGCCTACCGAGTTCATTCTGCTTGGTGGTCGCCCAGCGATGGGCAAGACCCTGCTCGCTTTGCAAATAGCCATGAACCAAGCCATGGCTGGTATTCCTGTGGTATTCTTCACCCTTGAAATGAGCGCAGACCAACTGACCCAGCGGATGCTTTCTAACTTAGCCGAGATGGATGGAGCGTCGTTTCTGAACCCAAGCGAAAGGATAGGCGACAACGAGTTCCTGACGCTTGCCCAAAAAGCCGACCTTCTAAAGTCAAAGCCATTGTATATCGTGGACCTGCACCAAGCCAATCTTGACCGAATCGAAGGCGAAATTTCTAAACTCAAAACCAAGTACGGCGTTTGCGGATTCTATCTCGATTATTTGCAACTGGTAGAGCCAACGAAGATGGACAAGCCCAAGCCGAAGATTGAGCAGATGACCAACATATCCAAGACCCTTAAATCTATCTGCAAGCGGCAGAAGGTGTTTGGGGTTGTGGTGTCATCCCTATCCCGTGCAACCGAGGGCAGGGCAGACCATCGGCCCATCATGTCCGACTTGCGGGAAACAGGGCAACTTGAGTTTGATGCGGATAAAATTGCGTTTGTTTACCGACCTCATCAGCATGACGATGCAAAGCCCGAAGACCTGATGGAGGTTATTGTACGCAAAAATCGCAACGGAATGCTTGGCATCGCAGGGATTCAATGCCACCTACCATTTACCAAAGCCAACGAGTTCCCACCAAATAGAATCGATTTATGATGGAAGAGTACAACCTCCAAGCGGCTTGCGTCAAGTTATTCGCAATGCTCCGACCCAACGAGCAGGGTTTGCTATTCCTGAATCTCAACAACCCTCGCTCACGCTCCAACGGTTACTTCCTCAAAGGCATCGGCCTGACCGCTGGCGTGGCTGACATGACGTACCTATCCCCTAAAGGTGCAGTGTTCCTTGAGTTCAAAACCCCCAAGGGCAAGCAGTCCCTATCCCAAAAGTGGTGGCAGGGGGTCGTAGAGGCAGTTGACTACAAGTATGTAGTCATCCGAAGCCTTGAGGATTTCCAGAAGATGCTGGCTGAATGTTCCTAATTTG
>Ga0208784_1000339_pt1 | contig 23171 bp, 24 predicted proteins | sample DEB19_08_DNA_FD_184531 | JGI IMG/M metagenome (GOLD analysis project Ga0208784, IMG submission 184531) | Aqueous microbial communities from the Delaware River and Bay under freshwater to marine salinity gradient to study organic matter... | ecosystem: Environmental > Aquatic > Marine > Coastal ... | reverse complement strand
AGTCGAGCTCGCCGTTGGCGGCCTCGAGCGTCACGACGAACTGGGGGTTGCCCATTTTGTCGAGCATCTGCGAGCCGTCCTTCTTCTTCGTGGTCACGCGCGATATCGTCACGACGTGACGGCCAGCGCCCAACTTGTTCCCGGCCTTCGGGCCGTCGTCATCAAGCCATCCCATCGGTCTTCTCCATCTTCTTCATGCGGTCGATGGCCGAGGCCAACTTCGCGGCGTTGTGCTGGTTGTCGTCGAGGAACTTGACGATCTTCTTCTGCGTCTCAAGGTCGGGGATCGCGACCGCCATGGCCGTCGCCTCTCCGAACAGTTCCTTCGCCGACTTCGCCCCGGCCTTGGAACGGGCCGCCGCGTAGGCGTCGTACGAGTTGTCGATGACGGCAGGCGTTCCGCGATAGCGGCACTTAGCCTCCCACGCACCAGGCGCGAGACGCAGGATCCGACGGCCGTTGACGAGGATCTTCTCGTCGTTCGTGATCGTGTGGTCGATGTCCGCGAAGGCGATCGTGTCGGCCCACGCCGTGATGAATCCCACCGACTTGGCGTGCACGGCGAGTTCCCACTTGGTGTAGTCCGACCCGCCGGGGTTGGTCATCGAGCGCACCGTCGCGTGGGCGATCAGGATGATCTCGACCCCGCGGCCGATGCGGAGCGTGTCGAGAGCACCGAGCAACTCGACCCAGCGGTCGATGGCGCGAGCGTAGCCCTTCCCGTAGCCGATGTCCTCGATGGTCTTGACGTCGGCCTCGCTGCACACGTCGGCGAAGATGAACTTCTCGAGCGCGTCGAGCGTGTCGATGACGAGTGTCGAGTAGCCCTCGGGCCAGTTGCGGATGACCTCGAGGACGGCCTTCCAGTTGCACGGGTGGACACGGTCGACCTCGAGCGCACCCGATCCGCGCTCGACGTCGATGAACAAGGGGTTCGTGGCCCCGGCTGCGAACGTCGACTTGCCCACGCCCGGGCGGCCGTACACGAGGATACGGTCGGGAGCGAGGGATCGACCCTTGACGATCTCAATCACGGTAGTTCTCCTTGAGGCATTCGACCTGCAACTTGAGCAGGTCTTCTGGGGTTACTTCCAAAACCATGCACACGGTCGGACGATGCTTCCTGCTGATCGCCAACCCTCGGCACCAGTGCGAGACGGTGGGAGCCGGCACGTTGATGACGGAGGCGAAGATCTGCAGGCTTGCGAACTTGGTCTTGATGAGTTCTTGGAACTTCACGAGTTGTCACCCTTCGGCGAGCCCTCGGTGATCCGGAACTCTTCGAGGAACGAGGAATCAAAGAGCCGCACGTCGCGGCGACGGACGATTCCGATCTGCTGCTTGACGGCCTCGATGGTGCGGCCCGTCAGGATCGCAAGGTCTTCGTCCGACGCTCCGGCCTTGTGGGCGCGGTAGACGGCGGCACGCATCTCGAAGGACCACGGGCGGCAGGCGCGGTCGGTGCTGGGCGTCTTGACGACGGTGCGCTTCTTGCGGTGGTTCACTTGGCACCGCCCTTCAGCCACGACTTGGCGAGGTAGGTGCAGCCGCGGGGACCCGCGAGAAGCATGACGAGGCAGATGCCGAACGGCACGGCCATCGCGGTTTCCGATAAACCGATCGCCGCAGCGAGCGGTAACAGGGACAACAGGACGAGGTAGAAAACAACGGTACTCATGGCTAAATCCTCACTTGCAGCACCTTGCTGCGAAGTGGTCACATCATGCCGGACTTAATATTGAAAAGCAAGTACCGAAGAAAAGATTTTTTGCGGAACGCTGTAAACCCTTACGGAACCAAGGTTTCCGGCTCTACTTTTTTTCCGCGGCGGCGCGGAGCAGGCCCTTTAAGTCGGCCTCATGCACCAAGAAGTAACCGCCAGCGGGGCTCACGACGCCGATCTTGTCGGTCCCGTCGAGCAGCACCCGAACCTCGTCCTGCGCAACTCGGGGCCACCCAGCCGTTTCCGGCTCTATGGGGTGGAGCGTCGCGACCACCACATGCGTGGTGCCACAACCACAAAGAAAAACAGCCACCAACCCAAGTAAGCCAGAACGTCGCGCCTTTTCCTTGAGCTCATCGACGGGTGTGGGCACGAGCTTCGTGTTGCCGTGCGAAACGCTGCCAGTGGTCTTCTGTTTGTCGAGCGCCATGCCGAGCACGTCGGCGATCAGTTTGGCAAGGAAGGCAAAGATCGCGCTCATGAAAGATCGCTCTCGATGACCTGCTCCTTGCGGAACGGAATGCCCTCTCGGTACTTCACGACGAAGATGTTCCAGTGGTACCACGCAGTCCACGGGAAGATGAAGCCCAAACCGCAGGCGAGCACGACTTCACCGAACGTTGGTTTGCCCATGTCGATCACGCAGTAAGCGTGCCCGACCATGACGGCGAGCATGGAGATTCGCAGAGTCGTCGACTGCCACTTGGGCCATTTGTACACGCGCGAGTTCTCGCGCCCGAACATCGCGACGTTGAGCGCGGCGATGCCGACCATACCGCACAGGTTGGCGATCCAGTAGATCCAAGTCATGGCGCTGGAGTCTTCCTTCGCAGAGCGTCTTCGACGCGCTGGCCGAAGATCTCGACGGTCTTCAGACCGAGCGTGCCGAGAATGAACGCAAGCCCGGTTTGCCACTTCGGGTTGTCGAGTTTCGCCATGTCCATGATGATCGGTGTCAGGTAGTTCGCGCACCCGACACCCGCGACGATCGACGTGAAAGTGACCGCTAGGTTCTCGAGCGCCTTCTTTCCGATCGTGATCACCGCTCCGGCCGTTCCTGCAATGCAGAGGGTCAGGTCGATGCCGAGAGCCTTGAGCGTGTCCACGTCAGGCCACCGGAGCCGGCTTGTCTGCCGTGACCTTTTCCATGGCGATCTGCAGAAGTCCTCGGAGCCGCTCTTCGCCCCACGAGAGGACAAGCTTCTTGGCTTCGGGACCAACGCGCTCGAGGAGTCGGGCCTTGGCGAGATCGAGCGCGAGGCGCTTCTCCTCGTCGGTAACCACTCCGTCCTCCGATGCCTTGCGGATGGCGTCGACGTAGACGCGGCGAACCTCTTGGGTGGCAAGCAGGATCTGCTCCATCGCCTCGTTCTGCGCGTCGTTCAGTTTCGCCTTCTTGGCGATCCACCGCATCGCGATGGCAAGAAGCGCGAGCACGACTCCGAGAAGGAGGTCCGTCAGGTCGGCGTTTTCGAGGATCTTGTCCATCTGTTGAATGTCAGTCGGGGGAATGGAGATAGAGAAAAGTCAGGAGAACAAACCACGGATAGGAATCGAGTGACCCGACTGATTATGTGGTGATCTTGTACCGAAGCACGACGATGGCATCGGATCCGGTCGCGGTCGGCGAGCCGGTTGCCGTGAGCGTCACGTTGATGACATCGAGTGCGGTCGGCGAGAGGTTCTGATTGAGCAGCAGGCTGGTCGCGGTGTTGGCCGTGATCGCGCTGCCGCCCGTTGAGTTAGTCGTGAAGGCCGTCGACGCCATGTTGAAGCCCTGCGTCTGATTGGCCACTTGAATCGACCAGTAGTTCGTCGCGCTGGTCGAGATGGTCGAAGCGTTCACGATGTACGCCTGGACGATCGACATGCCCGCAGGAGCCACAGTGAGCAGCTTGGTCGCAGTCGCCGAGACGGCTCCGATGGTCACGCTGACCACGTGCTCTCGCGCGTCGACCTGAGACTTGTTCACGGCGTGCGTCGATGCCGTGCCCGCCGCCAAGCCCGTGATCTGCTGCGTGCCCATCGCGATCGCGCCGGACATCGTGCCGCCGGTGAGAGGCAGCGAGCCGCCTCCCGAGGTCTCGGTGTTGGCGAGCAGCGTGACCCACGCGGAGTTCGCAGCGTTGCGGATCTTGAGCACATTGCCCGACGAGATGTCGAGCCACAGCATTCCGGCAACCGGCGAGGCCGGGGCAGTTGCCGACCTGCAGAGGTTCTGAAGGTTGGCGAAGTTCGTGTTGATGGTCGACCGACTAGCCGCGAGGGTGTCGCTCGAGTTGATTGTCGTGATGTCGGCCATGTTGAAATCTTACTCCGACGGCGGGGTCGGATCGATGAAGCGCGGAGTCGCCGCGGAGTCGTACGTCCACCCCGGTGCGCATCGCTCGTCGGCCTCCAGTTGGATCGTCAGCATGTCAGGCCACAGCGATTCGCCGCCGCCCCAGATCACGACGTTATCGACGACGAGCGTCGTCGGGTTCACGATTGCCCAGCGCATTACTCAAACTCCCAACACATGACGACGAAGCCGTTGCCGCCTGCGCCGCCTGCACCTGATGGTGAGGTTGCATTGCCGCCTCCGCCACCGCCTCCTGTTCCGCGCCAGCCGTCGCCGCCAGATCCGGCAGCGCCGCTGACCGCAGTTTCTCCGCCTGCGCCGCCGCCACCGGAACCCCAAAGATAGTTGCTGAACTCTGCGAAGTCTGGGAAATACGGAAGCGAGGTCAACATGTTAAAGAGCGATTGCCCCCAGTAAGTCGCGGGGAATCCATTTGCGCCATACCCCGGACTCCACGAACCACCCGCTCCTGCATTTGAATGTCGACCAAAACTAACGGGAAAGCCTTGTAGTGTGTTTTTTCCACTCCCACCGTTTCCTCCAACAAATGCTCGACCATTTAAGCCATAGTACGCATTTGAAGGCCTACCCTCGTCTCCGGGACTAGTTCTTCCAGTTCCTCCGTTGTTCGATTGAAATGCATTTGCAAACAAACCACCAGCGTTTCCCCCAGCCGCCGTCGTCGTTGTTCCTCCAGAACCTCCGCTGCCTCCGGGTGCTGCGATATAGTGATAACTATTGAAATTGGTCGAGCCGACAAGAACGATATCGTCGTAGAACCGAAGTGTGGTTTGCCCTGCTGCACCGCCTGCCGTTCCATTTACACCGTTTACCGTGCTCGCAGCACCCGCAGTTCCTCCGGCACCAATAACGATCTCGAATCGGTTGTAGCCGAACATCCTCAACATTTGCACAGGGAGCCGTCGCTCCCAAAACAGATTTGAACTACCACCGCCACCGCCACCGCTTGCAGCACCAACGCTGTCGTAACGACCGCTTCCACCACCACCGCCGCCGCCTGCTCCGAAGTAACTGAGGTACTTGGCGTTCGATGGGAACGGAACGCGAGAGGTGGTGGTTTCAAACACTTGCCAAACGCACGGCGTGCGAACGGTTGGAGTCCCGCTTCCAAATCCGTTGAAGAGTCCGTCGTTCATCAGTAGGTGCTTCCGAAAACGTGGATGTTGAACGTCTCGGCCTTCTCCGTCGAGGCGTACAACTTGCAAGAGTTTGATGAGACCTGACCCTGCAACACAAGCCCGACTAGAGTCGGGACGGTGTTCTGAAACGCCGGAGCCGTCGCCGATGGTGTTTGCGCAACAACAGGAACCTCGGCAATCATTCGCTTTGTCGTGCCTCCGTCGGTCGATAGGAAGAAGCGAATCATTCCTGCCGTCGTCGTGCCCGTTGCTTGGATGACGATTGCCGCGATGCGCTTCCCGACGCCCGTACCTTGAGCGGTTGACGGCCCAGCCGCGACTTCGACCGTCGTTCCTGATCCGTCGCGGTTCGCGTTCGCGGTCGAGACTTGAGAGATCTCGACGGTAGGTGCGACACTGTATTGAGCAGAAGTTGCCATCAGATGATTCCGTTGAAGAAGAACATGTAATCAGGTGCCGACGTTCCGCCGCCGCCGCCCGTGGCCTCGATGACCACCGTGTTGTTCGCACCGTTGTCCGTGATCGTGATGCCCGTGCCAGCCGTCAGCAAACGTTCGTCGCTGAGGCCGCTGCTATAGCCCGTGACGACGTAGCGTGCGTCGGTTGGAGATCCGGCGGTTCCCTGTGGACCTTGCGCGCCCTGTGCGCCCTGTGCACCCGTTGCACCTTGAGGACCCGCATCGCCTTGTGGACCTTGCGGCCCCGTCGCTCCGGTGTCGCCTTTGGCACCCTGAGGCCCTTGCGGCCCGGTTGCGCCCGGGTCACCTTGCGGCCCCTGAGGCCCGGTCGCGCCCGTGTCGCCCTTTGCGCCCTGAGGACCCGTTGCGCCCTGTGCGCCTTGGGGTCCCTGTGGTCCCGTGTCGCCTTTGGCACCTTGTGGGCCAACTGCACCCGGATCTCCTTGCGGACCTTGGGCACCTGTCGCGCCTTGCGCTCCCGTTGCACCCTGAGCCCCAGTCGCGCCTTGGGCACCTGTCGCGCCTTGTGCGCCAGTCGCACCTTGGGCACCCTGCGCACCCTGCGCACCGTCGGCACCCTTTGCGCCTTGAGGACCTTGAGCCCCCGTCGCGCCTTGAGCTCCGGCAACGCCCTGTGGCCCTTGCGCTCCGGTCGCACCGATGCCCTTGCGAGCACCAGTCGAGTCCATCACGTACCAGCCGTCGTCGTCGTAGCCTGCCGTGTCGCCTACCGACAGCGTGGCCTTGAAGACGGTGCGGTAGACGGTCGAGCCGCTCGTGTCCTTGAAGCGGACGGTGAGCGTGACAGCCGCCGTGTCGATGTTCGAGATGGCCACGCCACGAACGACGTGCTCGGTCGACGACGCAGGTGCGGACAGAATCGTGACCGCAGTCGTGCCGTTCAGGTCGGTGTGTTGGACCTTCCCCGTGTACGTCGTCGCGGTGTGCTCGGCGTACGACACGACCGCCGCGGGGTTCGTCGTGGCAGCCGCGCCACCAAGCAGTGCCTCGAGAGTCTGAGTTGTGGTGCCGAGAGTGAGCATCAGACGCCTATCGTAACCGTCTTCAGAATATCGTAGATCGCCGCGCCGCCACCACCGCCTGATGCGCCTTGTGGGCCTTGTGGACCTTGCGCACCAGTCGCCCCCTGAGGCCCGGTGATCGAGTCACCTTGCGGTCCCTGCGGTCCGGTGTCGCCTTTAGCACCTTGCGGCCCACTGGTTCCCTGTGGACCTTGTGGCCCTGTATCGCCCTTCGTGCCTTGCGGTCCGGTTGCACCTTGTGCGCCTTGAGGGCCAGTCGCACCCTGTGGTCCCGTGTCGCCCTTTGCACCCTGAGGCCCGGTGGCACCCTGCGGCCCTTGGGAGCCCGTGGCACCCTGAGGGCCTTGAATGCCCTGCGGGCCTTGCGCTCCGGTGCTGCCCGTCGCGCCTTGCGGACCTTGCGATCCCGTCGCTCCTTGCGAACCCGTGGCCCCTTGAGGGCCTTGAGCGCCCGTCGACCCTTGGGGTCCAGTAGCCCCCTGCGATCCCGTAGCACCTTGCGGACCTTGACCACCCGTCAACCCGGTCGGGCCTTGAGGTCCTTCGAGGATGTTTGCAACTGGCACCGCGGTCAGAATGACGCTCGGGATTGCCGGAGCCGGCGATACCGCCCCGATGTACTGCAGAGAGATATCGGTGTCGTCGACTGACCAGAACAACTCGACGTAGTCTCCGGCGTCGACCGTGACGACCAAGTTCACCGTGCCGATCGCGTGGCCGTCCGTGCCACCGTGCGACTCGACCACCGACCACTTCGAGTCGCTGTCGGCGATGTTGGTGCCGTTCAACTTGAACCAGACGTTCACATCGTGGATCTGCGTGTCCACGTTGACGAACTGCATCGAGAACGTCAGCGAGTAGGTACCCGCATAGTCGAACTCGATCTGAGAGTTCGACACGACCGAGACTCCGCTGTTGTTGGAGTCGCTGTTGTTGAAGGTGACCGCGTAGCCCGTGTTGATCGCGGCGGCCGTCTGATCCTGCGTCGACCAAAACTGCCCGAAGTAACCTGCAACCGCGCTGCTCGCGGTCGCCGACCATTCCGATAGACGTCCGTCGACAGCCGTCAGTTTCGGCTGATAGCGGTCGTGCGGACGACGCATCGTGACCTTGACGTCGCCGCTCGTGATGCTCGACGCCTCGAGGGTCGTCAGCTCGACGTACGACCCTGCGTTGATTCGGGTCTCGACGGTCGGCGTCAACTGCCCGATGACGTCCGGCCATCCGGCCCAAGCCATGACGGAACCGATAGTGCCGCCCCATGTCCACCCCGCGTCGGCCCACGTCGGGTTCGGCCCGGCCTCTTCGCCCGTCAGGTAGGCCGAGGCCCACGTCTCGTCGCCGTCGGCCCAAGCGCGGCCGGACTCGTCCCACGTGCGGTCGACAGGATCGAGAGTCGAAGAGACCAACCACCAGGCGCGATTGCCCGTCGACGTGAACGCCGTGGAAACGTACGTGCCTGATAGGTTTGACCCCGACAGGAAAAGGCTGCCCGAGGTGACGGCCGTGTTGCTTTTCGTGCCGGGGAATCCCGTGTCCGAGATCGACTGCTTCGTGGTGTACGTCGACGTCGGAGTCGTCGGATCGACCCGCACGGTCGTCGAGGTTTCCGAGAGAACGCCTCGAGCGGTGCGCGACCGCACGTGCAGGTAGAAAGTAGACGTCGACGGGCACGCGATCGTGAACGTGTCGGAGCGCGTGTAGCCCAACCTAGGCTCGCCGGCGAAGATCGAGCCCGAGCCCGACGCATACCGGACCTCGTACCCGTCGACGCTTTGACCGGATGGCGGCTCGATCAGGACGTACAGCACCTGATTCGCGACCGTCGCGTTGACGGCGCTGGGCGGGCTTGGGGGCGTCCTGTCGCCGCGTGGGTAGATGAACCCCTCGATGACCGCCGCGGGGCGTCTGCGCGTCTCCTGAGACGACACAGGCACGATCCTGACGTTGTAGGTCTGGTCGGGCTCGACGTCGAAGGTGGCGGTGTCCTCGAACCGTCCGACGTACTGCCAGATCTGCCCGTCACCGCCCGCGATGCCGTAGTAGACGTCGGCCTTTTCCCAGCCCGTGTCGAGGTTCCAGTCGGCGCGGACGCGAGCGAGGCCGCAGCCACCCGCGCACGCCTCGGGGAACTCCTCGTTGAGGCGCAGCCCGGTGGCTTGGGCAGGCATCGCCCGCGGGTCGGGCATCGTGTCGGTGAACGTCTCGATCTCGCCGGGATCGTCGGAGTAGATCGAGGCGTTGTACTCGTAGGCCGTGATTCGGCGGCTGAAGTCTTCGTTGTGGGTGACAGACGAGACTTGGAACAACTTCGGCCAGCCCGTCGCGCCGACGGCTCCGAAGCCGTACGGGTCGCCCGCGCTCGGAAGCACCGAGAGAGCCGACGTGAACGTGACGGTCGAGTGCTCGGCCTGATCGGTTCCGGTCGGCGTGCCGCTGATCACGGTGTCGACGCCGCCCGAGACGACGCGGATATAGATGGTCGCTCCCGACAGGTCGGCGGTCAGCACCTGCGTGTCGAGCTGAATCGACGTCGTCGAGTTGACGACAAGGATGCGTCCGCCTTTGCCCTTGCTCGACGAGTCGTGCTGAATGCGGACGACGTCCATCGGCAGGACCGCGATGCCCTCGACGCCGACCGTGAACTCGACGACCCGGCTCACGTTCTGCGCGGTCAGGATTCGGCGCTTAGCCAGTCGGTTGGCTTGGATCGCGCGGGTGATGCCCGTTCCCGCGATGGATTCCTTGCGTACCGTCTCGCCGGCGATGAGCGCCGCGGACTCGACCTGAAGGGCCTGCTCGGCTTCGTAGTTCGTCGAGGCGTTGTAGTACTGCACCTCGACGGCGTTCGGACGGGTGCGGTTTCCGTTGTACTGGATCGCGAAGTCGCGGACGTTCCCCATCGAGAACACGCCCGTGACGGTCTTGGCGTTGTCCGGAATCGCCGTGACCTTCGACCCGACGAAAAGCAGACGCGCGAAGTGCGACGTGGCGAGACTGGTGACGAGATCCCAGCCGCTCGAGGTCGAGTCGATGAGCAGATCGCACTGAGCACGCACGCCGTTGCCGACCTCTGGGATCGTGTCGGCGTAGTCGGCCCAGTCCTTGAACGACTGCAGGTCGACGTTGTCGAGCGTCAGTTGGCCATTCCGGCCCATACCGTAGTTCTTGTCGAGCAGCATGTCCATACAGATCCACGCGGGGTTCTGCGTCCATTGCTGCGTGAAGTTGGGGCTGCGCTCGGACACACCGTCCCAAACGTAGACCCGGCGTCCTTTGATCACCGTCGTCACGTTGGGCAAAGACGTGCCGATCGTGTCGCTGCCAGTCGCCACAAGGCCGAGGAGCGCCTTGCCCGGGTACGTCAGCCGGTCGCCCGTGATCTCGTTGACCTCGTCGAAAACCGACTGAGTCACGACGTTCGCGCTGTCAGGGTAGGTCGGATAAAGGCGCGTGACCTCGATCTCGTAGGTCTTCTCGGACGGGAAGTCAATGCGGTAGAGCGCGGCGTGCTCGGTGCGCGTCTGCTTGATAACGACGAGCGTCGCGTTGGTCGTCGCGGCCTGCTGCGCAGGCGTCAGCGTGACACCGCCTCCGGTCGTCTTCTGCGGGAGGTCGACCCAAGTCGTGGCCCCTTGCTCGCGGTACCGGATCTTGAACGTGGCCACGGTGATCGCGCCCGTAGCCGAGTACAAACCCTGAGGGAACGTGATCAATACTTCGGCCGAGGTCACCGCCCCCGATGTGGTGTAGACGTAGGGCTGATTCTGCTGAAGAGTCGCGCCAACACCGATGCTTGAAACGGTTTCATCAAACCCGGGGATGTGTTCCTGATTCGATGAGCCGAGGCGCGTGTAGATCGAGACCGGATAGTTGCTCGCTGGGTTCCCGTTTATCTGTATTGCTTCGGGAATCGCCGCGCCTTGGAGATCATCCTGATCCGAGCCGATACCCCCGATGGATTCGATGGGGCCGCGGCTGAGAAGGAGCAGCATGTACAGCTGGCGGCGACCGTCGGTGTCGACCCGTTGGAAAGCCGACACGATATTGCCTGCCACCTTGTGCTCGCCGTAAACGACAGGCTGCGCAATGCCAACCGTTGCTGTGTTACGAAAGCCCTCAAGGTCGAACCCCGGCCTCCCTTCTTCCTGCGGCGCAGCCTGTCCACCACCGATGACTTTGAGAAGGAGCATGCCCGCCACCATGAGCGCGACACCCGCGAGAATGTCGGTGACGATGGCGGCAGTCGCGGCGGCAGTCGCGCCCGGGACGGCGTAGAAGAGAAGGATCTCGCCGCGGTCGGCGACTCGATTGAAGTCCGTCGACGGGCCGTGGGCGTCGATGAACGCATCGGCCCAGTCGGGCTTGTAGTCGCGCACGCGCATGCCGGGACGGGCCTGCCGAATCGTCCTCGAGCGCGGCGTCAGGACGTCGGGGACCTCGACGACGGTCAGGCCGTCGAGATCCATGGGCATCGCCTCGATCTCGGAGGCCGGGCCGGGACGACCGACCCACATCACCGTGCCTGTCTTCTTCAGCGACGAGTACGAATCGACGCGAACGCACGAGCCCTCGACCGAGTGGAGGATCTTGCCTTTGCCGATGTAGACCGCGACATGCTTGATGACTCCGTCTTGGCCCGTGACGATGATGTCGAGCGGCGACGGGTTGTTGGCATCGACCCGCTGCCAGCCGTTGCCTCCGAGGTAGGCCGCGGGGTGCGACGGCAGAATCTTGCCGCTGCGACGGTAGACTTCGGCGACCAAGAGCCAGCAGCCGAGCGGTTCGTGAGGCTGACCGAGCAGGTCGTGCCACTTTTCGTATTCAAGTTCAGACACGGGCAGGCCCCTTCGGAATGCCGGGGAACCCGCCGAAGCGGGCCGGGTGTGCTTTGAACTGACCGTTGGCGGCCTCGTTCAGTCCGTGAACTCGGCAGCCGTTTTCGCCGCCGATGGTGTAGTCGCAGGTGCTGCCGTCGAAGTTCGGATTCGTCGACGAGATCAGATTCGGCAGCGAGATCTGGTACGCGCATTCGCTGCCTCCGTACTGGTAGTCGCATCGGCTGCGAAACTGCCGACGCTGCGGGAAGGGCGCGTCGAACAACTGGTAGACGCCGATGCGGAATATGGCGACGTCAAGGCTGACCGTCGCCTCGATGATGCGCCACTCGCCGAACTCGACGACGCTCGACGACCCGAGGTTCTTGGCGTACACGCGCACGCGACGGTCGAGCAGGCCGCCCGCCTCGAGGTAGTTGGCCATCTCGCGGCTGAGGTTCGACACCGTTACCGTCGGCTGCGCGAGGTTTCCGTCGACGTCGCGAGTCCACGATCCGATATTGATCGGGAAGTTCTGATAGGTGATGCCGTCATGAGTGACGGTCGTGTCGTGACCGCAGAGAGCGGCCTTGTTGCTGCCGTCGAGCTCGATGAGGAACAGGTAGATCCATCCGTTCTGCGAATGGATCAGGTTCTTGAGCGTCGTGAGTTCGCTGTTGATTGATTCGGGCATTAGCCGAGCACCTCTTCGGCCTGAGCCGATACGTTCCAGACGGCATAGGCCACGCGATCAACTCGGACGTCGGATGTGAAACGGATGTTCAGGGCCTCGTTCGTTTCCGGGTCCGTCCACGCAAACGAGCGAAACCGCGAGGCCACCGAGGCCGTGAGGGAAACGAGCGTGTCTTTGTCGGCGGTCGGCAGCGCGACCCAGCCGAGCGTCCACCTTCGCCGGCGACGGGTGGTTGGCGTGTACGTCGTCGTGTAGCCCCCGTCGCTGTTGAACTCGACGACCTCCCACTGATCGGCGATCGGTTGGCTGTAAGAAGGCGCAACCGTCAGGACGTCGCTCGTCGTGTTGTTCTCGAGCGCGGTCGAGATCTGCGTATAACCCGCGAAGTCGGCTCCGAGGCTCGGCTCGCTGTCGACGGGAGGTAGGATCGTCGCGGGGTTGATGTCGCGGATCAGCCACTTATCGAAGCGGACGTTCTTGCTGCCGTAGTGGAAGTAGTTGATGCCGCCGGACGTGTACCGCACGTAGGTGTAAAGGTACGACTGCCACGCCGCGGGGACCGGGTCGCCGCTCTGACCCCACGCCGTGGAATCTGTGAAGTTCCTGCAGACGAGACCCTGATAGAAGTTCTTGGTCACGAAGCTCGAGATCGCGACGTTGAACAGGTAGTTGTAGAGCGGTGCGCTCACCGCTCCGAAAGACAAGATCGGAACGCCGTCGACGAAAAGCGTCGAATCGACGACATCACCCGCGATGTTCAGGTGGACCTCGACCATCATCGTGTGAGTCGATCCGGCCGCCCAGGCGGTCGTCGAGACGGACGGGCCTAGGAGGACTGGCGTCGCCGTCGTTCCGTCGACGTAGGAGTGCGCGTATCGGATCGTCGTGCCATCGCCGAGGTTCTGATACAGCCAACAGAAGCCCTTTCCTGACGACTCGCCGAGGTACATGACCCCGATGTGCATGTCGTCGTCGAAGGACGCGATGTAGGCCGGGATCGTCGTCGGCATCGTGATATCGACCGATACCGTGATCCGACGACCGCCGTCGGGCTTGCCCGGTAGGTGAAAAGCCTGCGTCCAGATTGAAGACTTCAGGCGGCAGATCGAAGTCTTGGCGACATACGGAGCCGTGCTTCCGGTGCCGATCGCGCCGCCCGGCGACATGACCGGGGTGCGGCACTCGAGCCGCTCGGCGTTGACTTTCCAGTATCCAGTCACCGACGTGAACGGGAACTCCTGATCGACGGGGTAGAACTCGCCCGAGTAAGGCGCGGTCTGTCCCGTGAAGGTGATGTACGAGAGCGTCGACGTCATGAGAGTTGAAGACGGCGGCGCACGCTGCTGTCGGTGGAGGCGAGATTCAGGATCGCCGTACGCACCTCACGCGCCACGGCTGTCGCATCGCGAGCACCGTTGACGTTGATGGTTACGCCCGTCCGGCCTCCACCAGTTGATGGTGCATACGATGGCATATCGAGGCTGCCAGCCTGCACTCCGGCGTTGCTGATGTCACGTCCACCGGAAGTTCCGAAGAGACCTTTCAACAAGTCTCGGAACAGACCCGTCAATGCCTCGGAAGCAAGCATTCGACCGACGTCGTACATGATTTGGGCCACCATCGCGCCGAAGGCTTCCGCGACCGACTTCGTGCCACGGATGATGTCTTCAAAGCCAGACAGGAACGCGCTCGACATGATGCCTGCGACCTGCTCTAGCTGCTGATTGATCCGCTCGATCTCGGCTTCCATCTGCTGACGGAGCCGCTCGGCGTTCTCGGCGCGGACGGCAGAGGACTTCTCGTAAAAGGCTTGGAGTGTGGCAAGGTTCTCGGCTGTCGTTTCTGCGGCAGCCTTGCGCTTATCCTCTTCTGACTTCTCAAACTCCTTGCGGTCGTCGTCGTACATCTTCGCCTTGACGCGAAGCATGTTCGCCGTGTCGTCGAGCATGTCATCTTCTGCTTGCTTGGCCGCGTCGGCTGCGTCACTGAAAACTTTCTCAACGGTGGGCAGAAGTTTGTTGTTGGTCTCCTCGACCCAAGCATCTGACATTCGACGCAGTTCGGCGATGTCCCGCTGCGCCTGGTGGCTTGCGGCACCGGGTCCCTGCCGAGTGTCCCGGAGGAACGTCCCGGCTGCCTTGTTCGCGGCTTGAATCCGATCAAAGTCCTCGCGTTCCTTCTGCAACTTTTCGCGGAGAGGCTTCATCGCCATCTCCTGCTGTTGTTTATCGAAGGCTTTCAGAGCCTCACGAGCCGCGATGACTGCGCCGTGGAGGCGAATGTATTCCTTGTAAAGAGCGGATCCTTCTTGACTGCCTGATGGAGGACCCTGCGCGAAAGCGGCTTGAGCATCGGCCAAGTCCTTGAGGAGAGCCGCACGATCCTTGGAGCGTTCGTCGATCCCCGTGATCCGATCCATCGTGTTGGCCAGCGACTCCATCGCGCTGTTCAGGCCGGGGACCGCGGCGATCATCTGACCGATAAAGGTGTTCATCGACGCGCCGAGTCGGTTGTAACTCTCGGCGGCCTTGTTGATCGTCCTCATCTCGTCCTCGGAGAACGACTCCGTGAACTTCTTGGCGTCGGGTGCAAGTTCGCGCAGTTTCGCGCCGAACTTGCTGATCATTTCGAACGGGGCTTTGGCCAACCGCGAAACCTTCTCCAAGTTCAGGTCGCTGAACTGGTCGAAGAACTGCTTCGCCGATGCCTTCATCTTCGTGAAGATCCCGGTGAACCGTTCACCAATCCTCGGGAGGATGGGCGACATCTCGTCCTTGACCTTCAGGACTACTTGGAGGATCGAGTCATTTCCCATTCTGCCTCGCGGTGCTTGGCCTTTTCGCTCCCGATGACGCTCAGGGCGACGAACCATGCTTGCGTTTGATCCATTATGCCACCCTCCACGGGCATGGCTCCGGTCTCTCCAAACATCGAATGCATCGAGACAGCGAGCGAGGTCGAGTGGTCGCGTTGACGATTCGGGCAGACCCTATGCGGCCTGCCCTTCGGATCGCCTTTGCAGAGGTCGCACGCCTTGTCGCGGCCGAAGCACCGCTCGCATGTCAGGTACGCAAACGGAACGGGAGCGGGTCCGTCGCAGCCCCATTGACGGCGGAGCTGCTCGGAATGGATGCACCTGCGGCAGTCTTGCTCGAGCGCACCAGCCGCTACGGCTGCGCCGAGGATGAGCCCCCCAAGTCACGCTCGGACGGGGTGCTCAAATCCTTGATGGCGGTGGCGATCTCGTAGCGGTGCTCGGGGCTGAGGCGCTCGAGGAAGTCGTCGCTGACCTGGCCGTTGCGCATGGCGAAGCGCACCTCGCGCCCCTCGGAATCGAAGAACTCCGAGCACCCGATCAGGCCGAACCGCAGCAACGTGAGGATGTTGCTGTAGTAGTTCGTCTTGACCTCTTTGGTCTCGGCGTCGTAGTTCATGATCGAGTCCTGCCACTCGGCGTGCTGCCGAATCGTGAGAGGGCGGATGAAGAACTTGGTCTGCTTCTCGGTCGGAAGTTCCCGGTCGCACGCGAGAACGTATTTCGTCTCGCGGCGAGGATCTAAGGCTATGGGCACGGCGATGCCCTCCTTTCAATCAATCGAAGTCGATGCTGACTTCGGAATCGGTCGTGGTGTGGATGGCCTCGTAGGTGATGTTGGCGGTCAAAATGCCATTGCGGTTGCCATCCGTGATCGCGGTCAAACGGGCCTTCGGCACCGTGAACGTGCACACGCCAGCCAAGTCGAAGTCGAGCTGCTTCTCGGCGTTCGTGGTCATGTGGTCGAAGAAGTCGCTGGCGTTGTCGGCCTCGAGGCCAAGGTCGGGGTCAATCGTTCCGGTCGGCCGGCGATCGGTGATGACGTAGTGGAGGCATCCCGTCGAGGCATTGATCGACTCGCGCTCGGCGAGCACGTTGCCCGTGTCGAACGTGAAGGTCGTGGCGGCCACGTCGGCCGCGCCGCCGTACTGGAAGTTGATCCCTTGGAACACGGGCGGCACGCCCGTCTCGTGGGTGATGTCGCGCAGGGCGACGTCGGCCACCTCCTCAAGCACGCCTTGGAAGGTGAAGTTCGCCATGAGCGGCTGGCCGACTTGGCCCGACCACACGACGTTTCCGACTGCACCTTTGATCTTCATGCCGCGGGCGTTCGCACCGATACCGCGGCCGCCGAGCGCGACCTCGAAGGACAGGGTCGGCATGTCGGCGTAGATTGAAGTCAGGGCGTAAACGGAAGTTCCGGTCCCCTTATATCCACATCCCTTGAGCAGCGTGAACCACTGGTCAGCCGTCGCGGTCGCATTCGTGCGCCGAGCCTCGACGCTGAACGACAGCGTGACCGGCTGCTTGCCGACAACACCCGCGTATTTCGTGAGGCTGCCCCATTGAACGTCGCGGTCATAACGAGTCTGATTGATCGTCATGACGATGTTCTGAGCGAGGATCTTGTAGTCGTTCGTGGTCGCGTCCGTGTATCCCGGCGCATTGTAGGTTCCGCGCGTCGATTCGACGGTGACGCCGATCTGAGCAAGCCGAGCGAGGAGAACGTTGTTCAGTGCCATGTAGGTGCCTCAGCGTCGGGCGGACGGATCCGCGCTCGACGTTCGATATCTTACGACCACCGTAAACTCGACCCCGCACAGCGGCTGTCCGGGGTCGCCCATCAGCGTGCGCTCGGCCGTGATCGCCATGTCGTCAACGACCCCGCCGAGCGTCCAGTCAGCCAAGGCCAACTCGACGTCGTGCACGATGTTCGAGCACTCGAGGTCGACGTCCCATGCTTGGACGTAGTACTCGAGCAGGACCGTCAGCGACCTGACGTACAGGACGTAGTTCGACGTGGCCTCGCGGCGCTCGATCGCCTCGTCCTTTGTGCCCATGTAGCAGGTCGGCACGAGCGGCAGGGCCTCGGCGTTCTGCCGGACGCGCACGACGCGCGGCGCGACCGTCTGCGCCCACGTCCGCCCCGCGTCGGTGACGATGTCGTCGAGCTTGCCTTGCAAGGCGGCCAACACGGTCTCACGGTAGGCGGTCGTCATAGCGGCACCTTCAGAATGGTCACGTTGGCGCGATAGGCCAGCCGCGCCTCCTGGACGAGCCGTAGGCTGTTCGGCTGTACTCGGTAGGTTCCTGCGTCAAGCCACGACACAGCGGCCTCTGTGAACGTCCCGGAGCCTCCTCCGTAGGCGTGGTTGAACGCTCGGATCTCGTAGAACTCTTCCGGGGCGATCGCCACCCATGCGGCCTCGATGATCGTCGTCGGATTCGTGTGACGACGAGCGCGGCGCGTCGTCGGGAACGACGGGTACGACAACTCGTCGACGGCGTCGGCTCGGGTGAAACTGTACGGGTAGCCGGGCACCGGGAGCGTGACCGCCGGGATCGACCAGGAGGCCGTGAGGGTGACGCCGCGGCTCGTGACCGTGGCTCCCGCCGTCGCCGTCGCGGGGTTGATCAGGCGGCTGAGGTCGGTGAACTCGACGGTGTAGACGGACGAGCCGCCGCCCGACGCGAGAGCCTTGGTCAGATTGAAGATCAGCCGGCACGTCGAGGTGTTCGGGTTCGAGATCGACGACAGCCCGGCGAGCGTGCCGTCGCTGTCGAGCACTCGGATGTCGTAGCCGTTCGTCTTCGACCGCAAGGCCGTGACGAGCGTGGCGTGGTTGAACGACGTCGGCTGGGCCACGTCGACGGAGTAGCCCGCAGGCACCGAGGTGCCCGTGTTGTTCGTGAGTGTTAGAGTCGCCTTCATTTTTTGACCGACTCGTTGACAAGGTCGACGGCGATGCGCTCGAGGAACTTGGGCACCTCGCTCTTCGTGAACTTCGCCCACGTCGCGAAGAAGCCTAGGCGGGGCTCGATGCTGACCTTCTTCGTGCTGACCCACGCGACGATCTTTGACGAGCGCGCCTTCGGGCGGGTCGCCGTGCCCGGGTCGCGGACCGGGAAGCGCAGGAACTTGGCCTTGCGCGGGACGATGTCGGGCAGCCGACCGCCTTTACCCACCGTGCCGAACTCGTGGACGCGAGCGTACTGCACGGTCTTCTTGTCGTAGACGCCGATCGTGGTGCGCACTTCGCCGAGCGTCGCGCCCGTCTCGCGGACGGCGGTGCGCTGGTCAAACTGGCGGGTGAGGTTGCCGGATCGACGCACGAGGCCGGGACGGCCGCGCAGGCGCGTCGTCTTGAACGTCAGCAGGAACTCGCCCGAGATCCGCAGGAAGCCGCGGCGAACGATAGGCGTCGCCTTCTCGCCGAGGTTCCGAATGATGCGCGAGATCGCGTCGCCGTTTTGAAACTGAACACTGATCACAGCGCCCTGACCCGATAGCGGTCGAGCGTGGCCTTAACTTCGGGCAACCAGTCGACCGTTTGGATCGACACCGAGCCGCTGTCGCCGCTCTGCGAGAGCGTGCCTGCGTAGTTGCGCGTGTGGTAGATGTGCGCGCACTGAAGGTCGATGGCGTGCGCGATGTCGGGGAAACCGCTGATGAAGTTGGCGGTCGTAGTGCCCATTCCACCCGTGTAGGTGATCTTCATGGCGTTCGGTGCGGCCGTGTCGTCGACGGTCGGATACCACTTCAGCGTGAACGTGCCGTCGGCCGCATACGTCGGGTTGTAGTAGTCCTCCGACGTCAGCGCGGTGTCGTTCCCGAACGCCTGGTCGGCATCGAGGTACACCGATGTGAGAGTGGTGACCGGGAAAGCGCGCAAGCGATACACGCGCTTCCCCGGCTGCACCGTGAGGTACTCGGTTCGGGAGGTCGTTTGCGCGTACCTCCCGAGGTACCGTTCGGCGGCTGCGGACACCGCCGTGATGACCTGACCGATGACGGTGTTGAATGCCGAGGGAGCGGTCTCCCCCGGCACAACCAACGTCGCAACACGTGCCGCCGTGGTCAGGTCCATAGGTCAAGGCCCGGCGTAGACGCCAGTGATCTTCACGACCTGAGCGGCCTGACGGACGCCGAAGTCGACCTCCTGGACCACGCGGATCATCGTCTGATCCTGCAGGCCGAGGGTGTAGCCGGCGTTCGTCACGAGGATTTCCATCGGTCCGAACTCGGCGTAGATCGTGTTCTGCGGGTTGTACAGTAGGATCGTCGACGTGTCCGGGGTTCCAGCGGTGACCGCGATGTTTGTCGTGAGGTACACCGGGAGGCCAAGCAGCGTCTTCTGACCGAGTTGGTTGAAGCCAGCGATCGCCGTGCTGTTGCCAGCCGGAGCGTTGTAGATCAACGTCGCGGTGTTGGTCGCAGCGCCAGCCGAAGGCTGGAACGAAGCCGAGAGCATGTAGTACCACGTCTTGGGATGCATGACCCAGATGCAGCCTTCGACGGAGCCCTTCTGCGTTTCCACGGTCTGCAAAGCTTCCCAAAGCTTCTGCATGTTCACGGCGGTATCCGAGCCGGAGCCCGTCACCGACGAAACGCCGGAAGCGTTCGAGATGCCCGTCGGGGCCGGAGCGGTGCCCGAGCCGACGAGGTAACCCGCGTCCATGGTTTCCATCACGGCGGCCGAGAGGTCCGCGCGAACGATGGCTTCGGCCGACGCGGCGTCGCGACGGATCAGCGTGTTCGACATGATGGTCGCGGCGAACGAACGCTTCGGCGAGAGCGTGATTTCGGCGTAGGTCTGATCCGCGGCAGCGTTGGGCGAGGTGCCTGCCGTGCCGTTTTCACCGATCCAGCCGCCCGACACACCCGCCGAGATGCGCGGGATGCGAATCGGAGCGCCACCCGCCGACGTGATGCGAAGGACGTTCGTGTTGAACAGAACGTTGTTCGCGCGCGGGAACGACGTGAGCAGGTCGCTGCGCACTTCGTCCGGAACGAGGTAGCCGCCCGACGCGGCCGTGCCGAAGGACAACGCCTTCTTGCGCATCTCGGTCGTGACTTCGAGCTCGTATCCGGCGCTGGAGAAGTCGTTCGTGCAGATCGCGTTGATCAACTTGCACATCGAGAACTTCTTCGGCTCGACACCGGGGAGGCTCGAGCGGCTGCGCATCTGGCTGCTGAGTTCGTCGACACGGGCCTCAAGCTGCTTGGCCTTCGCGTCGACCACTTCGATCATCGGGCGGACGCCTTCGACGATCTGCTTCACATGGTCGGTCATGGTCAACTCCTATTTCAGTTGGGAGTTTTGATGCCCTGCAAGACCTTTGCCACTGCGGCAGGATCCGACAGGACCTTTTCAATGTGCATGAGTTGGAGTTCGGCGAGCACGGACTTCGTCATCTCCTCGTCGATGGATCTGGGTGGAGCGTCTTCGCCAGCGCCCGGGTCATTGGCAGTTGGACGCTCGGGACCGCCGACGCCTTCCTCCTGCTCCTGTTCTTGGAGGAGGAGCGCAACCATCGTGTTGATCGCGGTGAGGGACTCGACGACTGCGTCGATCTCCCCAGCCTTCGCTTGCGCGATCGCCGCGTCGATCATCGGAACGAGTTCTTCAAGACTCTTCTTCTTCGGCTCGTCGTCCATATCTTCCTCGCTGTCGGCCTTCTTGAACCACGCATTCACGGCCTCGTCGATGCGAGCCGCCGTCATCTTCGCGGCGTAGTCCAAGTCTGTACGGTAGATCGGGCGCATCCCCATGCCTTTGCGCTCGATCAGCGCCTCGGCGTTCGCCGGGATCGGAACGATCGAAAGCTCGAGCAGCTCGCTGCGCTTGATGCGCGTGCCGTCCATGTCGAGCGGCTTGAAGCCGACCGAGACGGCGTTGAGGAAGCCGAGTTCGACCATCGCTTCGACCGTGCCGGCGAATGGATAAATATCCTTCGGCACGAACTCGACGTCGAACTTCAATTTCCCGCCGTCCATGTACGGGTTGGTGCGGCCGATCGGAAGTTGGCTGTAGTCGTGCGCGTAAAGCAGGACCGGGTTCTTCTTGTAGTTGTCAAGGTCCCAGTTCTGCTCGACGACGTCACCCACGCGGTCGACGGTATCGGTCGAGCCCGTGAAGGTGTAGACGCCTGCCGCCTTCTTCTCGAAAGACGCCGAGAGCCTCATCTGCCGCTTGTCCATGGGAACCATTATGTCGCCCTCGGGAACTAGTCGATCACTCGGTACACGACGTCACAACGGCAGTTGATCACCTCCTCCGGAGGGCCTCCCATCTGAGACGGGTACATCAGGCCGTTAGAGAACTTGTCGGAGATCGGTACGGTTTCGTTGTCGATCGCGGCGTGGGACGCACGAACGGACAGGTCTCCCGCCGTCGTCCAGGTCTTGTGGGTGAACCCCTCGTCCGTCGCGGCTGTCTCCTTGACGTTCTGAATCAGCATCGCCGACTCGGTGCGAGCGACGGTGTCGGCATTTGACGGGATTTCCGAGGAGAACTTGGCCTCGAGCGTGCGGCTGATTTCGTTGATGTCGCCTGCCCCCGCGGTGCGGAACACGTCGACGAGGGCAGAGCGGAACGCCTCGCGGCGGTTGGTCTCGACCTTGACCATGGAGGCCGTCTGCGACGCCGCCTTGGCGTACCACTTCGGATCGCGAATGTCGACGATCTCAAAGCCGCCGAACTGGGTCTTGGCGGAGTTCAGAGCGTAGGTCGCGACGGGGTCAAGAACCCCTTTGAGATACTCCTCGGCCGCTTCGCGCCATTCTTTGGGAGTTCCCAAGATCTTGTTGAGTTCGGCCTCGGTCAGTTCCGGCAGGTCGCCGACGGCTTTGAACTGGGGAAGATCCCTCAACCTCTTCAAGATTTCCTTGGCGTGATCCTGTTGAAGTTGTTGGACCTTGCGTCGGACATTGCGTACCTGACGCGGCAACTGTTTGCCGATGGCCTTGCAGATTTCATGACGGTGTAAGACGCCCCGCTGCTCCGGTTCGGGCGGAGGTGTGCTGTCGGAGGGAACGGGTGCCGGAGGCGGCGGGGCTTGAGTTGGCGTCGAGGCAGCAGCCGGTTCAATCAAAGCTCGGGCTTCCTCTTCCGAGATGGTCGGGAACGCGATCAGCAGCATGGCGATCGCCGAATCCGCGGGCAAAGTTCCTTCGGCAACTGACTGCACGATCTCGACGAGCGACGTTACCTGCGCGCCGTTCATCGCGGTCTCGGCGACAGACGTGGCGTCCGAGACAATCGGCTCTGCTCCTGCAGGAGTCTCGTCAGCGACGACATCGAGAACGTCGGCAGGTGCCTCGGGCATGCCCAGATCGAGCCGCTCGTTGATCTGATCGGCCGTGTAGCCGAGCATCGACAGGCTGTTGGCCTGCTGCAACTTCTCGGTCATGTTGGGCTGCAGGGCCTCGATGCCCGTCAAGTCGAACGTGAGCCAAGTGTCGCGCGTCTGCCTTACCGAGTACGGCTCGAAAAGCCATGACCAGAAGGCGTCCTCGATCTGCCGCAGGCGCGGCACGACCGTGTTCTCCCACGTCTGCGCTCGAGCGGCGAGCGCGGCCGCGCGGTTGTACTCGGGCGTCTGCGCAACGTCGAACGGGTTCACGCCGAGCACCGCGAGAATCTGCTCGCGATGCAGGTCCATGAACTCCTTGAATGCCATGTCCTTCGGAGTCGTCTTCGACTGCTCGTACTTGAGGCCGCCCGAGAGGATGGCGAGACGGGCCGCTCGGATCGCGCCGCGGTGACGGTCCTCCCATTGCGCACGCAGGGCCTCGACCTCGGAGACGTCGAGCGGCGTGTCGCTGTAGAGGATGCCGCCCGGGTCGGCCCCGTTCGACAGGAGCGCGTTGTTGTAGGCCGTAGCCTTCACGTCGAACCCGAGCGAGAGCAGCACCGACTGAATCGGCGACAGACCGCGCGTCGGGTCGTTCGGATTGAAGGTCTTGATGTGGCAGACGGAATCGGCCGCAAACGCGACCTGACCGCCCTGCGGTCCTTGGTAGGTGTAGCCGAGCACCAGGCTCGACCGCTTGTCGACGTTGACGGTGACGTAGGCCGGGTTGATGAGCATCAACTCGCGGGGGATCTGCCCCTTCT
>Ga0208784_1000337_pt1 | contig 23247 bp, 17 predicted proteins | sample DEB19_08_DNA_FD_184531 | JGI IMG/M metagenome (GOLD analysis project Ga0208784, IMG submission 184531) | Aqueous microbial communities from the Delaware River and Bay under freshwater to marine salinity gradient to study organic matter... | ecosystem: Environmental > Aquatic > Marine > Coastal ... | reverse complement strand
TATTTGAGTTCATATATATATTTAGCAGATTAAATAATAGCATGAATAGCATTTTTATTAGCATAGCAGGATATAGGGATCCTTTGCTTAAAAAAACCCTTGAAGATGCCATGGCGCAGGCACGACATCCAGATAGATTGGTATTTGGAGTGGTTGATCAAAGTTATGATAGAGAATTCATCAATATAGATCAACTTGCGTTCAATAAGCAAGTAAGATATTTGCGTATAGATCCACACATGACACGCGGCTGTTGTTTTGCTCGCAATCTCAGTCAAAGTTTGTGGGCAGGTGAACAGTTATACTTTCAGTGCGACAGTCATACACTGTTTGACAAAGACTGGGACGCAATATTTGAGGCGGAATTCTTTCGCTTACAGGCCTGGCATGAACTGCCTGTTATCACTGCTTATCCTCGTGCTTTCAAATGTGTAGACAATAAAACTGATCGCCTTGAAAAGATCAATATAGAAAATCATGCCATGACCTTGGTGGCAGATGAAAAGTTCTTGTTCAAGGAAGATTATTACCTGGGCACTGTGTGTAAACTGACAAAACACACTGACACAGTGTCAGGTTATATGATCAGTGCTAACTGTTTGTTTACAGCAGGACAAGTCTGCGAAGATGTGCCATATGATCCCTACCTTTTCTTTCACGGTGAGGAGCACAGTCTGGCATTACGCTTGTGGACTTCGGGTTATAGTATATTTCACATGCCCATGACACCAGTATATCACCACTATGGGCGCGATTATAGAACTACTATGTGGGGTGATGCCTTTTTGGAAACACAGCGCAATGAAGCGTGGTGGCAAAGTGATAAACGCAGCAAAAGTAGATTAAAATATATTGTAACAGGACAGCGTGGAGGACAATATGGTGTGGGATCAGTGAGAACTATAAATGATTATACTCGTTATTGTGGTATTAATTATTATATTCGTGAAGTTGAACCGCGAGCACTGACAGGTGAAGGCATATTTGACCGTGACTGGCGTGCTCCACAGCATAGGAGACCGTAATGGAATATGCTTGGAGACCAGCCACTGGAGATGATGTGCCAGCAATAGTCAACATGGCTGAAAGTCATTTTCAAACAGAAATAGATGCTATATTCAAGCCAGAGCCCACAGTATATGCTCGCAACTTAACATTAGCCATAGTAAATCAATTTTTCTTGCCCACAACAGAAGCAGTGGGTGTGTGTTATGACACTAATACTAAATTACTATCATATACTTGGATAAGAACAGAGCGAGCACCCTGGAGTGATGACAACATGGCATTAGTGCGTATGGCGCATGTGGATTTAACGCTGTCAGAAAGACTGCGTTATCGTTTAGTCAAAGACATGATGGCAATATGGGAGCGATTTGCTGTAAGTGCTGGCATATCAATCATATGCAGCACTACAATGCGGCGTGAACAAGAGGGATTTCTTAAGTTGCACACTAAAATGGGTTATGATGTGCGTGGAAGTTATGCTTACAAGCGGCTTAACTTAGAGTCGAATTTAGTTGCCAAAGGTGCTTGGCAATGGAGAGAACACGATCCTGAGCATAGTTGCTGATTTCTAAATATCCTTCTTCATCTGCTACTTTAATAAGTTCTTCATAGCAGCCTTTTAACAGCATTAAATCTGTTTCAACTATGCCTAACAATGTTTCACTGTCGCCTTCTACTGGTGTGTCTAATATTTCACTGATGGCAATAACATCACCCAGTGTTATGGGCATAAATTCACCCATGCTGCGTAATAGTTCTGCTATAATATCTATTTGACCCTGTAGTTCCGCATATATACCGCCCAGTAGTTCATGATCGCTGTGAAAATTGCGTCCCATGATGTTAACATGCGCTACATGACTGCGCCAATATGCCATAAAGTTGTCATTGAATACTTTTGATAGTTGTGCTTGTGTTGTCATTATTGAGTGCCTCCAAACCAAGTGCTAAGATAATTTTGTAAACCCCCAGTACTACGAATTCTGCTTGCTGCTTCTAATTGTATAGCATTTTTAAGTTTGCGCTGTCTTTCTTCTTCTAATAAGGCACGCTCTTCCGGAGTCACATTACCGAAAGGTCTATTAACTATACCTCTACGCACATTGGCCGCTGCCGCTGCGCCCTGTGTGGGCATTTCTCCTCGCACTGTCATGGCATATGGTTGTCTTTCTAATCCAGGTGCTTCAGGGTTAGCTCTAATCTGTTGTGCTTCTCTTGCTGCCATTTGATATGGTGCCAACATTAAATTTTCAGGCGCTGTTAGCATGCCGCCGGCAAATCTTCCTGCTGCGCCTACCGCTTGGCTTGGTGTAACCTTGGCTAAGCCAGTTTTAGATGCCAGATCAACTATGCCAGGAACTATACCTTCTTTGAAAGGTGATATTAGATTTGCAATATTACCCTGTGTCAATAAAGTTCGTGCTATGTCTGCGCCTTTTTGGATTGCTGTAGGAACAGGACCTGGTCTTGTTTGTGCTGCGGCCGGTGCCACTGGTTCTATTACTCCTGGTGCGCCGCCTTGTGTCATATATATGGCAGGCGGAATATTTGTTCGCATTGCAGGTGCGATTGCTGCCGAGGCTATCTCAGGTGTTGTTACGATCTGTTGCACTGCTTCAATAGCCGGAGTGGTGGCTGCTGCCATGCGTTCTCCCAGTCTTGCCATTTGTGCTTCTGGACTTTTATCAGATGTCGCTGCGGGATTACTTAATTTCAAACTGGCAGCAATTTCATTTACAGTCTTTTCTTGTTCAGCAGAACTTAATTTTGCAAAACTGTCATCAACTTCAACATCGTGACCTTCAACAACAATTATCATTATTTTACGCTCCAGTTAACACCAGTACTGGTTTTATTTTGCTTGCGTTGTTCACCAAATGTCCAATCATTGCGATTTTCAATGTCATATACTTTAAGCAATTTAATCATGCCTTGCAATGCTGCCAGTCTGTCTTTGACAGGTTTGTCAGGATTGGAAAAATCACCTGCTTGTCGCACATACATTTGAACATCTCTATCACTTTGTGCGCCTTCAAAACGAGGAACCATTTGCACTAATGGTGCTGCTAATACTTCAAGTTGTCTTATAGCCTGTGAACCTGTTGTGCTGGCACCTAATTGTGCAGCCAACACATCTGCTTTTGCCCCAATGCCACTGCCAGTTGATTGTTTAATCAACTTACCAATTTCACCTAATAATGGATAAGCGTTGTCAGAAAATGCTTGTTTGGCAATCTTCTTGGCTTCAACTTTACCTGCTTCTTCTGCTGGTGGTTTTTGTTCGGCACGAATGCGTTCTTCTTGCGTCTGAATACTTTCAGTTTGAGCTCGTTCTCTAACACGCTGCTGTGATTGCAATTGAGCGATTGGTGTTGTAATGCCACCTGTTGCGGCTGCTGCGCCTGCAGGCGCTACGGGAGCGGTTACTGCCTGGCCGGCCGGCACTGTTCTTTGCGGCACTTGGCGTGTAATTACGCCTGCCGCTGGTGTTGCCGCTGGTGTTGCCGCTGGTGTTGCCGCTACCGGAGTAGGTTGGCCTGTTAGCGTTGTAGGCCTTGTCGTAGGAACTACACGGCCGTATTGATAAGCCTGCATAAATGCTTGTGTGCCAGCCTGGTCTAATGGCCCTTTTAATTTTTGATATTCTGCCAGCGCATCTAATACATTGCCGGCATGTTTCTTTTGTAAATCCGTTAGCACACCATAATCCATTTTAGTCAAAGCACTTTGAACACTTAATGGCATAGCACCTGCTGCTGATTCACTGTATACTTGACCTTGGCGTGGACCACCTACAATTATATTTTCTACTTTACCAGCAACGGAATCTGTGCGTTGACGAATTTCAATTTGATCACCAGTGGCGGGATCTGTAATAATACGAGGTTCACCAGTCCAAGCATATCGCTGTCCACCTGGTTTCAATCCACCTGCACTTAATTTGGCTAATAAGTCATCACCCATGCGTGTGCCACTACTATCCCACGCTCTGGTAACTGCACCGGTTCTTGCATTCGTTTCTACAGTATAACTGCGGCCATCTAATGCCATTTGACCAATCTTTGTGTCAGTAGATCCCAATTTACGCTGTTCTTCCAGTGCTAATTCATTTAAGCCCAGTCTTGCATATAATATTGCTTTTAAGAAACTACCTTCATCTGTTTTCTTGTTGACATCACGCATAACAGTGTTAACAGCATTTTTATCTCCCTGAGCAAAGCGTGTCAACACATCCATGGCACTTTTTGAATCTATGTCTTTTTTATGCATTTTTTGTAGCATTTCACCTACAAGATTTCTTGCATCATCTGGTAGATCTTCACGAGCAGCAAACGCATACATTTGTCTGGCATTATTAAAATCTAATTTTGTTATATCTTGTTGCCATGGTGCAGGAGTTTCTGCTGGCATTGTGGGTGCCGGCGTAGTTGTAGGTGCTTGTGCAGGCCCAGCAACTTGCACAGCTGCGGGTAGGCCTGTGGGTGGGGGTGGCATTTGTATTGCTTGCGGTTGTGGTGTAGGTGTTGGTTCAGGTGGCATTTGTCCAGGAACTATAGGAGCAACTGCTTGTCTGATTTCGGTGGGTTCTTGTTCTCCAGGCATAAACACACGAGCTTGTTGTAGTCTATCTTGTAAACCAGTTTGAAAACCCTGTAGTCTATTGTCAATAACATTGCCGGCAATGGTACCTAGATCTTGACCCTGCAGTAATCCCTGTGCTATTAGTTGACGGCGACGGCGTTCTTCTTCCGATAAGTCTTCACTGCCGTAGTATGGTTGATATATTGCCATCCGTTATTCCTTATATTCTTAATCCAAATTGCATGCCAGTCGTTTGTTGTCCCTGTGTGCCAGCAAAGTTAGGATTATATGCTGTCGACGGTGTACCAAATATCACACTGGCATATTTGTTATATAATTCCTGCGGTATCATGCTGGCTCCAACAACTTGTCCTGCTTGACTTACAGCACCGGGAACTAATCCTGCTCCTGCTCCTGTCAGTGCTTGTGCTGCTGCCAGTCGCTGTGCTGCTATATCCTTTTGAATCTGCGCGGCTGTTTGTGCTTGCATGCCGGCTGCTTGTCCTGCTGTTGCTCGTTCAGCCAGTGCTTGGCGTGTTGAACCCAAGTTGCCCGTTCCTCCGAACTGCGCTCTAAGGTCTCCAATGTTCTTTTGATATTGCGCCTGCGCTGGTGCAAGTGCTGCCATGATTTGTTGGCGTTCATAGTCCGGTGTGAATAAACTTTGTAAGCCTGTTATGCCTGTTCTTAAGGCGCTTTCTCCAGTTTCGCCCAATACTGATTGAGCACCTAACGCAGTGCCAGCCAAGTTTTGTGCTGCTGCTAATGCGCCGGGAGCATTGGCACCATATAGGGCAGTGGCGCCTTTAACAGCCTGCTCATATGTAGGCTTTATAGTGCCAGTAAAGAATTCTGTCTGAGCGGCAATCTGCGCTTTTTGTTCATCAGTCAATTCCGGAGTTGTAGTTTGTGTAGATTTACCGAAACTCATAGTATTTCCTTAATATAGTATATATTTAGCACTCGTTCACTCACCCGTTTCTACATAACTCATTATGCTGCGGACAAGATTATCTATGCGATAGTATTCACTCCAATCGCCACGAGCAGCAGCATCGCGCTGCTGCTGTTCCCAATCGGCACCTAACTGTTGAATAACATTTTGATATCTTGCATCTGTCTTATCAACAGGTGTTACACCGCCTTGTTGACCAGTTATAGTCTGTATAGCAGGTTTTGCTTGGCTGATATATTCAGGATTTAACACAACCTGTGCCACTGGTTGCACTGCCATTACTTCGGGATTGTAAGCCATTCTGCGTTCAGCACTGGGCGCTACTGGTCCCGGTGCAACTGGCTGTCCCTGTGCCAATCGCAGCATTTCATCATAACTCAATGTGCGACCAAACATGCTTTGTAAGCCCCAGGGTGTCTCACGGCCTGCACCTTGTAGCGCAACTTGTTCGTTAAATGTGGGACCCATTTGAAAAGGTCTTGCTCCCCATGTAAACTTGCTTTGCACTGGGCTATAAGTTTTATAGAATTCTGGCGATTGCATTAGGCCAGGCGCCAGTCCCTGTCCTTGTGTTATAGCTGTGGGGGGCGGTGTAGTAGGCACGATAGTTGTAGGCGGCGGCGCCGTCCTTGTTGGCGGTGGTAAAGTAACAATAGGTGTTACTGGTATAATAGTAGTCTCCGGAGGTTCTGTTGTTACTGGTGGCTCAGTGGTAACAGGTGGTTCTGTTGTTACTGGTGGCTCAGTGGTAACAGGTGGTTCTGTTGTTACTGGAGGTTCTGTTGTTACTGGTGGCTCAGTGGTAACAGGTGGTTCTGTAGTTACTGGAGGTTCTGTGGTAACAGGTGGTTCTGTTGTTTCCACAATTGGAGTAATTTCCGGAGTGGCTGGCACTATAGTGGTAGCAGGTGGTTCAGCGGTTGCTGTAATTTCTGGCGTTGCAGGAACTATAGTAGTAGCCGGTGGTGCTTCAGTTACTATTGGTCCTTCGGTAACACCTGGGCCCAATGTTGTTCCTGGAGGTGCTTCTGTTACCCCGGGACCTAATGTAGTAGCAGGTGGTGCTTCAGTAACGCCGGGACCTTCTGTTTCTATTACGGGAGTAGCAGGCACTAATGTAGTTCCTGGTGGCGCACTTGTTGCAACTATTTCAGTAATTTCAGGTGTAGCAGGAACCATGGTAGTTGCAGGTGGTGCCAGCGTTTCTACTATGGGCGTGACTACGGGCGTTTCAGGTATAGCGGTAACAGGAACTATAGTAGTTGCAGGAGGCGCCGTTTCTACAATAGCAGTCGTCTCAGGTGTAGCAGGAACAATAGTAGTCGCTGGCGGTGCCAGAGTTTCTATAATTGCTGTCGCTATAGGTGTTGAGGGAGGTGCAGTTTCTACTATGGGCGTAACCTCAGGTGTTGCTGGAACTATAGTAGGTTCAGGTGGTGGCAATATGGTAGGTTCAGGTTCAGTAGGAACTTCCACAGTGGCTTCGGGAGTGGCAGGAACTTCCACAGTGGCTTCAGGTGTTGAGGGAACTTCCACTGTGGCTTCAGGTGTTGAGGGAACAATAGTAGTCGCTGGTGGCGTATATACTGTGGCGGGTGGCAGAACTGTTGCGGGTGGTAAAGATATCTCTATTTGTGTAGTAGCCTGTGGTTCTGCTGTTGCTGTAACTACAACTTGTTCACTGGGCCCAGTATCTGATTCTTTATAAGTAACGCTGCGATCATCTAAATATACAAAGTTTTCATGGAATTCAGGTCTTGTTTCTGTGCGATAAATTTGCCCATCAATATTGGTTTCATAATATGTTTTGCCAGTTGAAGTATCATAGTTAGCAGTATATTCAACAGGCACTCCATTACGATCCGTATATGGTGTGGTAATGATATTTGTATATAAGTTTTCAGTGGTCCAAGTTTGTCCTCTACTGGTTTCTCCAGTGTTAGCGTTAACACCAACTCCAGTGCCCCAAGCACTATCTGGATTGGGTGGCAATACTGTTGCGCCTCCCCCAGCAACTTCAGTGCCAGTGCCGATATCGCCGACCATGCTGGTTGTAGTGGGATAGGTAATTGTGGTCACTTCAGGCGTGGCAGGCACAAGATCTTCATAACCACCCAAGTCTGTATAGCCAGATCCACCACCACCGCTATAGTCCGTTATAGGCGCTGCTGACGCTTCAGGTGCCAGTGTTTCACTGGGAGTGCCACCAGTGTCAGTGCTTTCAATTGTGCCGCCACCGCCGGGAATACTGGGCACAATATATCGGCCAATATCAAATAGGCCACCGCCACGATCAACAACTTCTAAATCTCCTGTCATGTCACCATAGCCATAATCCACTGTGGCACTGGGTGTTGCAGGACCAACTACTAAACTGGGTGCAGGTGTTGCTTGCAGTGCCTGATATTCAGCACTTTGCATGATATATGGACTGATGGCATCGGCACTTAATCCTGTGCTTAACCAATATTGTAAGCCAGCATCGTCAGCACTTCTACCCAGCAGAGTTTGATATAAGTTATTGATATCTGAGGTGCGTTGATCTAACTGTTGTTGTTGATATAACTGTTGTTGACGCTGCTGTGCTTCATATGCCAGTTGTTGCTCATAGGCTATGCGTTCAGCCTCCTGCTCACTGGCAAGACGCTGTTCATTTGCGATTCGCTGTTGTTCTTGATCGTATGCCAATTGTTGTTCATATGCTATGCGTTGTTGTTCAGCCAGTTGTTGTTCATATAACTGTTGTTGACGAACAGCCTCCTCATATTGTAAACGAGCAGCCTCTTGTTCTGCGGCTACTCTGGCTGCTTCTTGTTCTGCTGCAATGCGCTGCTGTTCTTGATATGCCAAGCGTTGCTGCTCTTGTTCATAGGCAATACGCTGTTGCTCTTGCTCGTAGGCTATGCGTTGTTGCTCTTGTTCATAGGCAATGCGTTGTTGTTCAGCGATGCGAGCAGCCTCCTGTTCTGCGGCAATGCGTTGTTGTTCTTGTTCATATGCCAACTGTTGCTCATAGGCAATGCGTTGTTGTTCAGCCAATGCTGCTTGACGCTGTTGTTCTTCATAGGCTAATCTGGCTGCTTCTTGTTCGGCGGCAATGCGCTGTTGTTCTTGCTGTGCTGCTAAATCACGCTCTTGTTGTAAGCGAACGGCTTCTTGTTCAGCATAGTAAGCATCCCAGTTAAATGTAGGCTCAGGTGGAGGAACATATGGCGCCACATAGGGTTCTACATAGGGTGGCGGTGTAGGTTCTACATATGACCAACTATTGTCTACTCCAGGTTCTTCATATATGAATGTTGGTCCCTGAGTAGGTATGGGTGTGGGCTCAGGTGTAGCAGGTGATCCAAATGTAATCGTGGTAGATTCATAACTGGGTTGTTGATAAGTGGTGCCGCCCTGAAATCCGTTGGCGATCATCCAATCTATATCACCCTGACCAATACCTATGCCCAATAAGTCATCACTGGTCACACCCCAGGTATTCATCATGTCTATTTTTTCATATGGACTGTAAGTGTCCCAGCCTTCTGGTAATACTCCTGGTAGTGCCATGTTATGCTCTTAAAAAGTCTGGCACTCGTGGCCACTGTATATTTAATGGGAAATCACTTTGATGCGTTATGTCTAACAGTGCTTGTCTATATGCTTGTGCATCAAGGCGTTGTTGTGCTGACATTGACGCATACCATACAGGACTGATCTTATCCACATATTTAAACATTTCATTGCGTTGTAGTCTTGCTGCCTGCGCTGTTGCTGCCGTGTCAAGTTCCCAGACATATGTTGTATAATTAAAAACATATCGCATATATTCAGGCGCACGAGGGCGTGGTGGTTTACGCACTGCACGACGCTGTCGCACATAATAATGTTCACCATCATAGTTACCACTAACACTGGGTTCACTGCCTGCTCTTATGGCATCTGTTGTAGTGCCTGTTATAGCACCTGTTTTTGCGTTATATAATGTCCAAATCATACTTTAATCACCGTGGCTGTTATTCCTATGTTTTCACCGTATACCCAATCTAATACAGGTGATCCACTGTATATTGAATAGTTTAGTTCCATGCTATAGCACCAGCGTCCCACTCCAGGTTTATCTACTATGCTACAAAATACTGACTCACCTATGCTTTCATTGCCTGCCAACATGTTGGGCGACATGGTGTCATTAAAATAATTATTGTCCTGTGCTATCAGTTCATAGTTAAAGAATTTACTGACATTGGTGTTTTCATATACCAAGTAACGATATATGTCTATGCTCAAATAAAATTCCCAGGGTGCTCCCACCATGGGATCAGCAGATATAAACGGACGCAGTTGTGCAGTAACCAACACGCTGTCTGTGGCACTGGTAGTATTGACAAATACTTGGGCGGGAGTATAAAAATATTTACCATCAGGTATTGGGCCAGGTGGCGCCGTGTCTTGTATATATGGTGGTAAGGCATTTTGCCAGTTAAAGTATCCGCCACTAAAGTTCCAATAGCCCTGACTGGCTTGTCCCACCGTCTGCGGACCTGCCAGCAAATAGTTTATGCTGTCTAATGTGTCCTTGCCAGTGACTGCAAAATTAGGCATTATCTGTCATCCTCAATTTCTGTAAACTGCCAGTTAACTGCGCTACAGATCCAACCCACTGTGGTGCTGCTATGTTCAAGACCAAAACTCTGCAGTCTATAAGCATTTTGATCTATCTGTGCCCAGGGATTGTTGGTGCCTATATCCATGATGACTGTGGGCTTAAATGATTCTGGAGCACCAGCACTGTTGCTGCCGCCCACTATGACCGATATTGTGCTGCTACTGCCTGTTTCTAAACCATATGGATCAATATTGTTTACCTCAGGTAATATGCGATGCACCATGGCTTTTGTGCTATAATCTTTACTTAAGTGTATGGCTCGGCGTATAAACTGCGATTGAATGGGATCACCGTTGGCCCAACTGTATCCCTGATCTTTTTGTATGATTTTGCTATTTGCCGCGGCCCTGACAAATGCCACACAGCGACTGCCATAGTCAAAATAGTCTGGAGTGCTGTCTCGCAATATAGGTGCTTCACAGGCCATGATGGCTTCGGGCACAGTTCTGGGAGGATTAAAACAGTCAAAGTCAAATCTATAACTGATCATCTTATTAGCAAAGCCATTACTATAACCATCGGGATAGTAAAACTCTGCTTGGTTCTTTTGCGTATTCATTTGCACAAATACTTTATTAACATAAGCGGGCTTGAGATTCTTAAAGAAATAATTTTTAACACGCTGATTGCCCAGCGATCTAAACTGTTGTCCATCAAATACCCAAAAGTCTCTGGCATCTACACCGTATACAGTATCATCAGCATTAGCCCAGCAATTGCTTTGCAGTAAGCCACGACCCTGATTAAACAGTCTAACGCCCAGTATAGGCACTTGCGTAGTCTGATATGCTATGGGACTAAAGATCACAGTGTCCCAATAACTGGACACAAAGAAGTTACCGTTACAGGGAAAGCCATCTAATACAGGTCCACGCACTGGAACTTCAAGTTCGTTGGCAACATTAGTTATTGTAACATCCCAAGTAGTGGGCACATCATTAAGTCCAAAGTTCTGACTCCAGCGCACTGTTGTAGGATATTTTAAGGTATTAGTATTGACATCTGTGGCAGTGAGATTGCCTGCTATAAGGATAGTTCCCACATTGGGACTTTGGAATGCACGAACAAATCCTGCCGTCAGGGCCACCCAGTTTATGTTATAGTTCCACTGATACTCTGGCCGCACTGTGCCGCCACTGACCCAGGCTTCATATGCCACCATGCTGTCGGGATTAATAGTTGTAGTCACTGAAACATCACTTAACTGCCACTGTCCGCCGCCCAGGTCAGCGTCTACCGTTACTGTGGATGTAAAAGGATTGGGCCAAGCAGGATCATCACCCATAATTGTTAGCCCTACATATAATGCGCCAGACACAGTAGAAGTTACAGTTAATACACCTGCTGTGACCGATCCTGTGCCATACCATGCACCTACACCCTGTGCGGTATCATTGACTTCTACTATGCTGTAACTTGGCTGATTGATGGCTGTATAAGTGTTGTTCCAGACTGTGGGGTTCAATACATTGCTGACTACAAGGCGTTCGCCGTTTTGATACTGCACATTAATGGGTTCTGTAAATCCTATGGCTATATTGACACTGTTAATGAAATACATCTCACCCACATTCATAGTGGCATTATTCTTATACATTTCCAGTTCTACACTGGCACCATCTAAAAACATGGGAGGATTTATAGCATCATTTAAGACCAAGGTAGTGCCGTTCCAGGCTTCTGTTATGTTGACATCTGTGCTATAGCCTGCGAGATATGCTGTGGCACTGACACTGTATCCAGGTGTTATATTTGTTTGTGTGCCATCTGCGGCTATCTGATACCAGCGTCCTTCCGTGGTGTTTTCCACTGCGGCAACAATGTAATAAAAGTCACCATCTTCACGATAACCACCAGTGATAAAAACAGGTGTGCCAGTGATCTGACTTAGTATTTCTTGATCACCAAATACACTGCGAATGCCTCGTGTATCTGTTTCTACATTGGCTCCCAGGTTATATTCGTTAGGTTGAAGTGCTGTTGCGGGAACATCGGGTGTCCATGACATCTTTGCAAATGGTATACGGACTTGACTGTAACTGCTTTTTATTTGTGCCATAAAGTCTCACATATGTGTATCATATATTTAGCAGCATTTACACAGGGTAGGATTTGAATGTCTCAAGTCATACCTATACCCATATGGGATCTATATATTCGCCTGATGTGGTGTCATTCCAATATTCTGCCCAACTATCATAATATCGTTCTGCCGGGCCCTGGGGTATTATTTCTAGCTCAAATATATATTCCCAGTCCTGTATATAGACTATGGCTTCGGTTGTAGTGTATATACATGCCGTTCGCCTAACTGGCTGACTACCGGTAGTTTTAGTTCCTCGCAGGTTGCCTTTACCTATAGTGGCCGTGTTATGCTGTTGCTTAACTATTTCAAATTCTGCCATTATTCTCTGATACCATGCCCAGTCCTGTGCTGTTAGCTTTTTCAGTTCATAATCTCGCTTAAGATCTCTTCGCCATTCCCAGGATTTGGGTGTGGTATTAAATGTCAGTTTGTTTATGTTATTACTGCCTGATTTAACGAAATCAAAATTAATCTTTTTACGCAGGCTACCCGTGCGCCGATTTCGGCGTGTGGTTATTTTGGCATAGTGAATGCTTAATTCGGAACCCGTGCGGACTGCGTCAGCCACCTGAGGTGCCGTTGACGAAGTTGCCGTAGGCAAAAAGTGATGTCCCAGATTGGGCTCGCAGAGCCCCTGGGACTCACAGGTTTCCCCACTGCCTGGTTGCCCTTCAGGGCTTAAGGCAGAAACCTCCTTTTCTTCTTTCTTATTTCTTTTTATATCTTTAATATTAATATTAATATAAGTCTCTGCCTGGCTTCTGTTTTTTATTTCATTTAGTATCTGCTCTGCGGTTTTCATTGGCTCAGGACCTCTCAAACAAGTTCTTAAATACTGCTTGACTGGCCTGCGTTGAGAATGTATTTTGGCCAATCAAATTATGTCTACGATAACGAGCCAGTTCGGGAATCATGATATTTTGTATGTCCAATTCAATACTATACTGCTGTTTAAGTTGGTCTGCATCAAGTTCTTGTGCCAGTCTGTCTGCAAGATAATTCTGTCTAAGAATCATACTCAAACAGGGATCATGACTATTTTCATAATGACTGAATATGTCAGTGATTATTTCTTCCATGGTATATGCTCTGGGATCATTGTGGATTTTTGGTAATCGGTCATAGCCATGATCAATAAACCATTGCTGTTCTTGTTCTATGGCTTCATTTAATCTGGCAAAAAATACCAATTGATGTTCTAATATAGTTCTATAAGTTGCGGCATCCAGTCGTTGAAAGCTGTTGCGTTTTAAGTAAATGGTCTGTAGTGGTTCATTCCAACCATCCAGTTTGCCCCGTCCTCGCCGAGTAATCTGTGGCTGTTGTGCTACGGCGTAGCATCGTAGTTTTAACATGATATGTTCCTTAAAGATTAGTAGGACAGTGTCTCTCCACGCTGTCCTACACTTATTTATACACTATTTCACAACTCGCGTCAAGTTTTTTTGATCAAATGGAAACCCCGCATTGCGCGGGGTGTGTGCAGGTTATCGGATAAGAGAGATTAGTTAAAGGAACAAGTATGGCTTCTAAGATTAATCACAACATTAGAAGAACCACATATACAACACTTTTGGCCTGCGAAGTATATGTCCCTGCACAATGTGTATTTATCTGTTTATTCTAATAATAGCCCTTTAGGGCTATTTTTTCTTACATCTTTGCTTCTATTTTTTTCAATGTGTTGCTGATTTCATGTAGATTTTCACCAATCCACGCCAGCATATTGTAATCATCAACTTCAAAACTAATAGATTTTGTGCTGTCAATTGAATTAATTGAACTGGCAATTTCATTAATTGCGTCAACCATGTCATCAAAACTTTTACTCATTGCTTGATCTCCTATCTCTTATTGCTTGTGCAATATTTGTATATTACACTGCACAGGAAAATTAGTCAAGGCTGTAGTGAATCGTCATAAGAATAATAACACGATATTCGGCAGACCCGTATATAATAATAACACTATGCGGGCACAATGTCTACTGGTTAGATAGCCAAAAAAATTGTTGCTATAGCCCATTTTGTGTCAATTATTCAAATAACTCTCTAAATACGGCACCTTTTTCATTCCAAGCAGTGATTCTTTTGCTGGCTATCTGGCAGTATCGGGCATCCAGTTCCACGCCCACGAAAGCATAGCCCAGTTCCACAGCAGCCATACCTGTGCTACCACTGCCGCAGAAAGGATCAAGCACCGTGCCTCCAGCTGGCGTGATGAGTTTGATTAGATACTTCATTAGTTCTACTGGCTTTACGGTGGGGTGATTGTTGCCGGCAGATTTCTTTTCCACATCACCTCTTGTATTATTTTTATTTTTTTCGCTACTATTAGTAAGTCCCCCCATATTAACCTCAACACGACTCATTCCTGAAAATAATGGTCCAGGATCTTCAAACCCCATATGCCGTTCTGCTCTTGACACTTTCGGACAATAGAAATACTTTTGGTAGCCGTCTGCGATTTCGCCTATGACATTGCTGGGGAAGCGTCCTTGTTCATTTAACATTACCTTTTTGCCATTAGATTGTTCTTCACCACCAATATTACCATAGCGTTCTATACCAATACCAATCTTTACACCACCAGAAGCATTTATTTTTTCATTGCGTTCCTTGGCTTCGTCATCCCATTCTATTCTCGTAGCATCAATATTCAATGCTCCTGTGCCATGTATTTGGACATTATTAGCCACACTGCCAACTTTGATTGGCTTGCGAGCGAGACAAATAGGCTCATGTGCTGGTTTGCTGCTGACTTCTGGATTATAGAAATACTTTTGATAGTCTGGGATCTCACCTATGACATTGCTGGGGAAGCGACCTTGCTCGCTGGGTATCCAGGGCAACTGCTCTCCAGATCTCAATCCTTCATCAGCATTCTTTTCTGCGTTGTAGTTGTCGTGTGCCGTAGTACCCATTTTGCCTTCTTTAAGATCTGTTGCTGGAATACGAGTAGCATCAATATTCAATGCTCCTGTGCCATACTTTTGAACATTCTGTTGTGTGCTTAACTTCGTAGGTTTACGAGCAAGGCAGATTGGCTCGTGTGCTGGCTTTAAGGCTGTGCCCCAACCACTCCATTCATTATTGACTTCAATGATTTCTTCAAAGATATAACCATACCCTTCGCCTTCATGGCTCTTTTCCAATCTATCTCCGTTGATATCTGGTAAGATACGATATAGTTTCTTATTTGTGTTATGGCGATAGTTGTCGCCTTCTTTGGTCATTTCATCTTTACTATAGCGTTGTTTATCAGGCTTGCCGTGTTCTTTTTTATGTAGTTGTCTGCCAACATCCTGACTCTTGGGAAAGCCACTACTGTAGATCCACATGATCTGGTCCCTGATCTCAAAGCCTGCCTGTTCCAAGGTGATGGCAAGATGATGATAGGTTCTGGCGGCACTAAAAGCCAACAAGTGTCCGCCGGGTTTTAACACTCGCAGACATTCTTGATAAGTTTCTAACGCTCCTGTGTTGGCATCCCACGCTTTACCTAAAAAGTCTATGCCATAGGGGGGATCTGTCACTATGCTGTCAAAATGGTTGTCGGGGAAATCTTTGAGTTGATGGCGGTTATCGCCCTGTATGATTCGGTAAGTCATTTAGTTATCTCCTTTGAGTAGCACTTACGAAAAAAAGGCTGCTAATTGCCTAACAGCCCCGGAAAAGTAAAAGTTAAGATGCTCACATACGAAACTACTAAGAAATGCAACTAAGCCTTTCTTAAAAGTCGTATAATGACTCCTCTCTTGAGGTGTCATCCCGGGATTCCTCCCAGTCAATCAAGCGACCTCTTGGTTCGCCCAATCTTTTGTAGACGAACTCTGCGTGTCCATCTGTAAAATATTTAGCGATAAAATTCTTATAGTAGCCCGACAAGTATAAGCGTTCTTCCAGTGTAAGCTCTGTGGCTGTTCGGCGATTCCACAGCATGGATCTGCGTGTTCTCAGTGGCAGTGGCTTTCCAGTGCGCCAATAACTTCGCCAGGGCTGCTGCTTTAACCAGTCCTTGAACGCCGACAACTCCTGTGGCATAACAAGATATAAACTGATCCAACCAGACTTATATTCATCGCGATACCATACTTGGTTCTTTACTGACTCACAGAATAAAGGTCGTTCGCTTAATGTGGCAAAGTTAAAGTTATCAGGTTCAGGCAAACTAAACTCGGTTTCATCATAGGTTTTTTGCCAGTCAATATGTCTCGCCAGTGCTATTCTTGGATCAATAAAAACCCAGTTGCTGGGTGGCGGCGTGCGATGCTTCCAGACCGCGGGTCCTCCTCGTTTCATAACGCTATTTAAGCGTGTATATCAAGACACCCACCAGGGCCACCACCACGGTCCCGGCGCTGGCAATGATTTGAGTGGTGTTTCTACTGTTCTGTCGCTCAATGATAAGACGCAGTTCACTGAATCCCTGCGCCATTTGTGTTTTAAGATTAGCGACTTCAGACGCCAACGAGGACAAACGGGTTTCAACATGGTCTAACCTTCGTTCAAGTTCTTTGTATCTCTGTTCACAGAGACTTACATGTGTTCCTAAATCTTCGCTTTCTTTGCTCATTATACACCCACAGGCACCATGGTCAATATAACACTGGGTATGGCAGGCACCGGACTTGATGCTGCTATATACGGCAGTTGTATAGCAGTGTCGTCAACGCTATACATTAGTTCAAAATAATCATTGGCTGCTGCGGCTGCGGCTATATAGTTCCAAGCAGCGATACCACTGCTATTTTTAGTGCAGGTTATACGACCACCAGTATTGGCTACATCTGCTCCATTGTATCGCAGCCAAATATATAAGTTGTGATCATTGCCGTTGTCAGTGTTTTCCCACTGAACACTGAATTGTAAGTTATAGTTGCCAGGATTGCTGCAAACAATATGACTTGTGCTGGCTATACTAATACCATTGGCATTGTTAGTTGTGGGTAAAGCAAAAGCATAAGCAGTATTGGCCGCTGCTGGCACTATGGTATTAAGGTTAGCAAAATCACCATATTGTCTGCTATAACTTACATAACTACCGCATATAGCAGCACTGGCGCTGTCTTGTAAGTAAATCGTATTACCACGAATAGTTGTAGCAGTATTGGCTGATGTCATTGTTATTGTGCTGGCACCACTGCTACACTGAATATCATTGCCATTTACTCTGACATCGCCCTGTATAGTAGCATCACCCGTGCTGGCAACACGAAACTTTTCTGCTGCTGCAACACTATTTTGCATATTAGCAACAACAAAATCAAAATCATATGATCCCACTGTGGCATCAGTCATAATACTTTGCAATCTTGTGCCAATGGTATCGCCTACTGCTGTATTGGTTATGCCTAAATTAATACCACCACCGCTGCCTACAGTGTATGCTGTTGATCCTTTTTGTTTGAATGCAGAAAAAGGATGACTGACTGCGCTGGATCCACTGGGTATTTCAGCCCTTGAAGAACCATATAAAGTAGTTGTGCCAATTGGACTTAATACTATGTTACCACTTGTGGTTGATATATAACCATCAACAGTATTCAGTGTGATAGTGCCCACAGTGATGCTGGGCTGTGTTAGACTGCTGCCCAGTGTGATATTAGACAAGCCTTGATTATTTTGTATGTCATTGCCTGTGACTTTAATATCTCCAGCAAATGTGGTTAAAGTATTGCTGGTCATTGTGATATTTGTAGCATTATCACTGGCTTTGATTGTGTTACCATCAATACGCAGACTGCCAGTTAGTTCTAATTCTGTGCCCACCAAATAAGCAATACGGCCAGTGCCGCTGTATAATTCATTGCCAGATATTGTTAAATCACCTGCTACATTGACATTGCCAAACTGATCCAGTGTTAGACCTGTTGTTCCCGTAGGTCCTTTGATGTCAGCACCCAATACCGTTAAATCACCTGTCAGTGTGGCATCACCTGCAACATCTAATCCATTCTTTACTGCAAAATTCTTATTAGCCATGGTTCATTGTCCCCTTAGACTTTGGTTAGAGTTCTACTAAATGTGAACTGTGTATTGTTTGTGCTGGCAGGTGTGATTCCCAATATAGCATTAGCGCCACTGATTGAAGCGTCAAATGTTGCAAGATCTGCTGCACTGGTCATGTTACTGTATTGATTAATATAAGCAGTTCCCGCAGCGTGGAACATATCAATCTTTGTTACCTGCACATCACCGGTAGCTGTGTCTTTGACAGTAACACTATAACTGGCACTTTGATATGTGGCAGTGGCCCAACTATCCAATGCAACATTACTGGTGCTGGTAGTTGATAAGCGTCCATCTCCGTAAGCGGTATAATCATAGATAATATTACCACCCACTGTTAAATCGCCGGCGATATCAACATTGCCACTGTTGTCAATACTGACTAACTGGCTAAGCATACTGTCATTAAAAACAAATTGATCTGATTGTAAGGTAGTAACATCACTGCGAAGTGTTAAGGTTTGTAAATCAGTAATATCACCTACTTTGCGCTGACTGAATACTAATTCAGTGCCTTGTTCTGTAACAGTCCAATCTTCTGTGGCATTTGCGATCAGTTCCCCACCAACTTGGAAGTTTGTGCCATCATAGCCATGAAACTTAAACTTACCTATATTCCAACCGGTTAATGTTGAACCCACTGTGGGCTGAACATAAGTTTCAAACTGAGCAGCATCACTAATACTATCTGCGTCAAAATATTCACAGGTAAAAAATGCACCAGTGTTATTTTTAACAATACGCCCAGTAGTTTGTGGGCCCAATAAAAAGCCTAATATTAAATCACCATTGCCATCCAAAATACCGTCGCCAATGATTTGTATATCACCAGCAAATGATACATCAGGTGCAGCACCTGTGGCCATTGTAATAGCAGTATTACCTGTGCTGTTTTTAATGTCATTGCCATTGATTTGCAAATCACCTGCCAGTGTGGTCAGTGTATTGCTGGTTAATGTTATGTTTGTATTGCCGTCACTGGCCTGTATGTCATTGCCAGTGATTTTAATATCACCAGCAAATGTGGTCAATGTGCCACTGGTCAGCGTTATATTATCACTGCCATCACTGGCTTTGATATTATTGCCATTTACTTTGACGGCACCAGCAAATTGTGTGGTAGCGTTGGCACCAGTAAACATAGTTATAGTAGTATCACCCGTGCTGTTCTGAATATCCGCACCATTGATTCTAATATCACCACTGAATGTCACTGTGGGTGTAGCACCTGAAGCCATTGTAATAGCAGTGTTGCCTGTGCTGTTAGATATGTCATTTCCATTGATTTGTAAATCACCGGTCAATACCATATTACCATTGACATCTACACTAAATTGTAAACGAGGAAGGGTGGGAGTGGCAGGTGGATCAACAAGACTGGCAGTATAAAAATTCCAAACATCACTTTTATATGTGCTGGTGGCACCGGCCGCTGGATTATGATCTATAAGAGTTATAGGCCCTGTGGGCACTACACCCGAGGGTTGAGCACGAACTTGAAACTTGGTGCCCCACCTTTCTGCACTTAAGGTGCCCGCCCAGTTTTCTGTGGCAATGGCTCGTAGTTCAAAAGGATAATATGCGCCACTGCCAGGTGCTGTGCTGTCTGTGGGCCAAATATTAGTGCCCAAACCATTGGGCCCTGCAAATCCACTGCCTATTAGACGAAATACGGTGTTATTATTATTAATAGCCAATGGACTGGCACTGGTTCCACGAGCGCCTTCCATGAGCATAAGTGTTCTTGGATCAGCAATACCACTGCCGCTATAGTTGCGTAACCAAAATGCGTTATATGTTGTATCATATCCAGTGTCATTGCTTAAACTTACACCACTATATGCTAAAGAACCTAATCTACCAATATCACCAGCAGCATCAGCAGTGGCATCACGAATAGCACCGCGAACAAATCTCTGACTGCGAACACCATTGGGCATCAAACTAACCGCATTGGTATTTGTGCTGTCTTGTATATCGTTGCCTGTAACCTTGATGTCTCCTGCAAAAGTGGTTAAAGTATTGCTGGTCATTGTAATGTTATTGAGACCATCACTGGCCTGAATGTCATTGCCCGTGACTTTGATATCACCAGCAAAAGTAGTTAAAGTGTTACTGGTTAGAGTAGTATTAATTAAGCCATCACTGGCTAAAATATCGTTGCCATTTACTCTGATGTCTCCAGCAAATGTCACCGTATTACCTATGGCTGGCATACTGATTAATGCGTTGCCCGCACTATTCTGAATATCATTGCCAGTTATTTTTATATCACCAGCAAATGTAGTCAATGTATTTGAAGTCAGTGTAATGTTATTATTTCCATCACTGGCTTGTATGTCATTGCCATTTATTCTAATATCACCAGCAAATGTAGTCAGTGTATTGTCAGTTAATGTTATATTTGTATTGCCAGTGCTGGCCTTTATATCATTGCCCGTTACTTGTAAATCACCTGCTACTACGACATTGCCACTGGCATTGCCAATATTGACAGTTGTGGCAGCACCAAAAGCATTTACTGTAGTTGCTGTTGTATTGATTAAGTTAAAGGTAGTTAGCGGTGTAGTTAAGTCAGCATCAACACTGACATTATTGCTACTACTGTCTAATACTAAATCACCTGTGGTGGTTGATATTGTATTGTCTGTTACAACGCCTACAGTAATATTGCCAAATGTGCTACCACCTCCTCCAGGCAGTGCCCAACTTAAGTTGCCACTTCCATCATTGGTTAGCACTTCATTGGCTGCACCTGCCACACCAGGTAATACATAAGTTAAATTGCTACCAGTAGCAGGAGCACTAAATGTGCTATAACCACTGGTAGAACCTTTTATAGTAGTGCTGCCATCTATAGTCAAATCATTATTAATAGTAGTAGTGCCTGTGGCAGCACCTATGTCAATTGTAGTTGCCGCGCCAAATGCATTTACTGTTGTAGCAGTTGTGTCTAATAAGTTAAAGGTAGTTTGATTGGTAGTAATATCTCCGCCATTGACAGCAAGATCACCAGGTAATATTACATCTTGTCCACTAAAAGTTATTGCTGCTTGTCCTGTTTGTCCATTTACAATATTACCATAGACCCAAATATTGCCGGCATTAGTAATTTTTAATCGCTGACTTAAAGTGCCAGCATCTTGTAATTTTACTAAAAATTCTCCATCATTAGTGCCCGCTGTGGGATCAGCGATCCTAATATTGATATTTGCATATTCTTTAAGATTGCCTGAACTATCTTGATTATATACTCTAATACCTGTTTCATCACCTGCTGTTGGTGTGCCTGGATCATATCTTACAATACTAAATGGGTATACAGCGCCAGTAGTCGAATTTACCTCGGCATATGATGATGCTATATCATTATTATATGTCCTTGTTATACCGAATAAATTAACACTGCTATTACTTAATATTGATCCTATACTAATGTTTGTATTAGTGCCTGATGCGCTACCTGTGCCTATATTAATAGTTTTACTACTTGGTGAAGAATCTGCTAAGCCAGTGTTTATATTGGTTATTGATGGACCAGCACCATCATAACCCAAGTTTAATGTAGTTGTAGCACCAAACGCATTTACAGTTGTAGCAGTGGTGTCAATAAGATTAAATGTTGTCAGTGGCGTAGTTAAGTCAGCATCAACACTGACCGTATTTGTAGCACTGTCTAATATTAAATCACCAGTAGTAGTTGAGATTGTGTTATCAGTGGCAACTGCTATAGTAATATTGCCAAATGTGCTACCACCTCCGCCAGGCAATGCCCAACTTAAGACGCCGCTGCCATCATTGGTTAATACTGTATTAGCGCCACCCGCTGCACTGGGTAAAACATATGTTAAGTTACTGCCAGTGGTGGGAGCAGTGAATTGGCTATAGCCACTGGTAGCACCATTGATCTGCAAATAGTTGTCTAATGTCGCACTGTCAAATGTAACGCCAGCAGTGGTGGCAACATCCTGTCCTATGGCTATTTCTATTTCACTACCAGTGGGAACAGTTAGCGTAACACCAGTGCCTTCTACAAATTCTATAGTGTCTGTTGATGCATCGCTACCTTGTAAGTTAAAATTAGCACCACCTGCCGTAGCACTGGCATCAATAGTATAAGTTGTATCGCTGTCAGTGCTGCTAATAGTGATTTCATTGGCACTTGTTTGTGCCACAGTGGTAGCACCTGATCCACTAAATTTAATGGTATCTGTTGATGCATCACTGCCTTGTAAGTTAAAGTTAGCACCACCAGTGGTTGCACTGGCATCAATAGTATAAGTTACATTGTCGTCCACTGCCCAGTATAAGTTGCCACTGCCATCTGTGTGTAAAACTTCACCGGCACTGCCATCAGTTAGGGGAAATGTTTGTCCATTTATTGTAGTGTTATTAAGAGTAGTTGTGCCTAATACTGTTAAGTTTTGATTTATTTGAGCACTGCCAGTTACTAATAAGTTATTGACAGTTTGATTATTTTGTGCGTTGGGTGCTGAGCCTACTTGTCCATATAATGTAGTAAAATTAGTGTCATTAACAGTGCCGGCACTGACAGGGGCACCTGGAGTGATAGGAACTTCTTGAGTAGTGCTATAAAGTGTGGTTGTATTACTGCTACTAACATTTGCCATTATGGCTCCTTACTTGATGTTATATTGACGATACTGACGGGGTTGCCATACTGAAGTCAATCTTGTATGTCCACCACTCCATTTGCCCAGATTATTTTGATCTTCAACAGTATCCCATGCTGCTTGGAATTTGGCTTCATACATACCAGCATCATCACTGTTATGGCGTTTAATATAGTATTCGCGCAGTGTGGCATAAACATAACCTTCAGGCCATGTTGCTAATACAGCATTATTTTGCACCGTTTGATTGATAATAGTAATATCTGTTATGGTGCCACCTGTGGGACTTGTGCCACCAGTGACTTCTACTTCTATAC
>Ga0208784_1000335_pt1 | contig 23272 bp, 34 predicted proteins | sample DEB19_08_DNA_FD_184531 | JGI IMG/M metagenome (GOLD analysis project Ga0208784, IMG submission 184531) | Aqueous microbial communities from the Delaware River and Bay under freshwater to marine salinity gradient to study organic matter... | ecosystem: Environmental > Aquatic > Marine > Coastal ... | reverse complement strand
TCGCCCGGCATGGCAGGCGAGTTTTCCCCGATTTGGCAATCATTCCTTCGCGGGACTCAGCATCATTGCTATTTGCCATGCCCGCATTGCTCGCAGGCCGCGAAGGAAAAAGGCGAGACGTTCCCGCAGCCGGACAAGTGGCCGGTCGGATGGAGCGACGAAAGCCGCGATCCGCATCTGACCGGATGGCAACGGCTTTCATTCTCGCACAAGACGGCGCAGGTGCCGTTTGACGAACACCTGATGCCGATTGAAGGAACGAGGGAAGAAAAGACAGGGCAAATCAGTTTCGAGACAGCAGCAATATGGATAGACGCTGTAGCGCAATGGGATGCAACGCAGATGACGCGCATCAAAACCGGCTACGACTTCGACATCATCGAGACCTCGACCACGTATCAATGCGCCTACTGCGAAAAGCACATCGAGCAGCAAAGCCTCCGATGGATGCTAAACCGTTACCGTTGGGTAGCTCACAACCCGAAAGCCGCAAAAGACCGCATCAGCGCACACCTTTGGCGAGCGTATGCACCGCCCGAACTCGGCGGTGGATTCGCAGCGATTGCAAAGCAATTCCTCGAAAGTAAAGGTGACGTGGGCAAGCTCATCACGTTTCACAATTTCACGTGCGGACTCCCGTTCATCCGCACCGGAGCCGCCGTGAACATTGGCGACATCGACCGCGTGATGGCGCGGACGCCAATTCGCTACGTAAAAGGACAGCTCCCGCGACTCCCGCAGCTTCTCACAATCACCGCAGACAAACAAAAAGACCACTTGTGGTATCTCATCCGGGCGTGGGGCATCCTCGAAGAACACCCAGACAAGCCGACGTGGAGTGCATTGGTTGATTGGGGCGTTGCAATGAGCATGGAAGAGCTTTGCGTGCTCGCAGGCGAGAAACCAGACGCAAGCGGGCGCATTCGTCATTTCACTTTTACCGACCCGGCAGGAAAAGAGCACAAGTTCACCGCAAGCGCAGGACTCATTGACTCAGGCGATGACGCAGACCGCGTTTACGAGTTTTGCCTCAAACGCACGCGCATTTTCGACCCTTACAAGGGCGCAGGCCCGGCGCAGACGCGATGGAACAAAATCCGCATGGGCAAGGTTTACGATGACCAGCTCGACCTTTGGCTTTGCTGGTCAAACCACTACGCCGCCCGTCTCTACTACGATTGCGTGAAGCACGGGCAGGCTGGAGGCGAGTCAATCCACTGGTGGCTACCGGTTGACGTGGATGACGAATACAAAGCGCAACTCACGGACGAGTATCAAGAGAACGGCGAGTGGCTTTCGAGAAAGAGCAACAACCACTTGGGCGACTGCGAAAAAATGCAGCTCGTCATCTCGGAACTCGTAGAAGCTCGCTTGCAAACGCTCCGCGACGCTGATAAAGGAGCAACGAAACAGAAAACAGAAACATGACAACAAAGTGCGAAGCCTGTAATGGTGAACTCGGAAACAAAGGTCCGAAAGACGGATGGCAGTTGCCGGACGGCAGCACGGTTTGCGACGATTGCGTGAAGCGTTTCCTGAACGGATTCGCGGACAAATTGAGCGAAGAAAACGAGAAACAGAAAACAGATGCGTAACCACGACGCCGCAACAGACCCGCAAGCGAGTTATCGCCCGCAGATGAACCTCGACACGCCCGCCGACCTCATCCACGAGCCGTTCGCGGAGTATCAAGGTCCGTTGCCGACGACCCGGCAGCAATGGCACGCTCTCACGCGGGAACTTGTCGAACAATGCGTTGAACAAACAGACCTCGGCGACGGTTCACAATCGGACGCCCGCCGTGTCGCTTGCGAAATGCTTCGTCTCATCTCAGCCGACGAGGACAAACGCTTTGCCATTCGTGCGACGCTTTACGGCAGACTCCTCGGCATCGAGGGCCGGAGCGTGCAAGAAATCGGGGAGGCGTTTGGGCTGACTCGCGCAAGCGTTTCGCACACGTATCGGCAAATAAAGGCACTTCATCCGGGCATCAGCAACCCGGCTGATAAAGCTGAGGACTATTGCCAAGAGGCCGCAGAACGGCGACGCGGAAAGCGGAAAGAACGGGACGGAACAGACCGGAGATTTGTCCGCAGACTCAACTTTTTTACACCATGAACACCAACACAAACCAACAACTCACCCTCGGCTTCTACGACGACAAAGAGCTTCGTGGACTCCCGGAAACCGAAGTCATCAACATCATCCTCGCGAAGCTCCCGAAGCACGAAAGCGAAGTGATGCCGGCGGCAATGGCGAGCATTGCAATGGCATTAAAATCCTCCGCGCAACTCGGGCAGCTTCTCGAAGAGATCCACAACCGGCACAAGGGCACGTCGTGGCCGGAAGTATTCGCCAAGCTCAACCTTGGAATCTCACAATCGACGGCAGACCGATACCGGCAACAGTGGATTAACCGGGACAGGGTTTTCTTCACGGAGGACCAAACACCGCTTGCGCTCACGAACGCCTACCGTCACGCGGAACTTCTCCCGCAACCGGAGCCGACCGTGAAGCCGGACCTCCCGCCGCCGCCGTTCAAACTCACATTCACCATCAGCGAAAAGCCCGTCGCGGAGTGGGGCAGGGAATACATCATCGACTTTCTCACGCGGACAGAAAAGGTGGAGAAGTTGAGAGTTGAGGCAAAGGCGTTTATTGCGGCGGGGATGAAGTAACCTTTTGACAAGAGCACGCCAGAAATGGCGACGCTATCTCTGGCAGAGTTTACCAGCTTTCTCATCGACGAAATTGACGACGGAAACGAGTCATTCGTCACGGATTTACTCGCGTCCGCAAAGGCGAAAATCGTGGCAGGCGGCGGAGTCATCGACTCAATGACAAGCGGATCTCGAAACGGCAAGAGCTACACCATGCAAATCGGCATGGACGCGGCGACCGTCGCGAAGGCTTGCCGGGACGCGCTCAGGACTACCGATGACACGGACGGAAATCCGGTGTTCACGGTGCCGTCGTTTCAAAACATCGTCGCGTCAAATCAATGAAGCCGAAGAAGAAACCAGCCAAACTCGGGAACGGGACGCGCAGCTACGCGGAGACTGTCACCGCGAGCATCGACCGAAGCAACGTGCTATTCGTCGCGCCGGACGACTCCCGCCTTTATTTGTCAGCGTTCACGCGAAAGCGCATCGTCGAGAAAGTGCAATGGTGCCGGCAAAACTTCGGCATCGTGCAGGAGTGGGGAAAAGGCATTGCCCGGCACACCGTAGGGAAGGGTATCATTCCGGCGTTCAACACGCCCGACAAAGAATGGAATCGAGCGGCAACGCTCGCAGCGGAGCACTACCTACTCTCGCCGTCTCAATGCGACGTGGCCGGACGGCGGAACGCATACGAAATGCAGGCGCACATCGCGGAGCAGCTTGTAATCGTCGGCGAGGCGTTCGTTCTGCATTCGGAAAACCCTGACTTCCCGTCGCCGAAAAATGGCGTTGGAGAGTGCCCCGCATTTTACGCAATCGACCCGAATGACGTTGCGACTCCGCCGACCGCAAAAGTGCCCGTTCACGACGGAATTGAAATCGGCGACTTTGGCCGCGCAGTCCGCTACTTCGTGAAGCTCTCGGCTGACAATTACGCGCCATACGACGCCCGCGACGTGGCGCATATTTTCGAAGCGCACGGCACAAATCAATCGCGTGGCGTTTCGCCGCTCGCGCCGGGCGTCAACAACCTCGTGGACATCCACGAACTCAAACGGCTCGAAACCAAGACAGCCAAAACGCAACGGCTGATTTCTCTCGTGCTCAAAGGAACGAAGGCACGCGCAGGACGCGGCGCATTCGCAAAACTCTCCAATGATGGCGAGGCAGATGCGGCAGACACGCAGGCCGTCGAAAACCTCTACCAAGGTGCGGGAGCAGCAATCGCCCGACTCGGCGCAGACGGTGACGTTCAACTGATTTCCGGCAACACTCCATCGCCGCTCGTGAACGAATACGTCACCGACCTTTTGCTTCGTGACGCGGCAGCGGCAACCGGCGTGCCAATCGAGTTTTTCTGGAGCCGCGACAAGCTAGGCGGAGCAAACGCACGCGGTATCTTCGCGCAGGCGGATGCAGCTTTCTCGCTTCTAGCGGACAAAGTGATTTACGGCTGGTTCGAGAAGCTCATCATCCGATTCATCGAGTGGCGCGTTGCAAGCGGACTCCTGCCCGCACCGCCCGAAGGCTGGCGCGATGCAATAAGCTACCGTCGCCCGCGGCGCGTGACGCTCGACAACGGACGGGACGCGAAAGCGCGCATCGAGGAAATCAACAACGGGCTGGCGAATATGCGCTCAGTCTATGACGAACAAGGCGAGGACTATCGCCCGCACATGGAGCAGTGGATCGAGGAGCCGATTGAGTTTCTCGAGCACCTGAAAAGGCGAGCGCAGGAAAAAGGATTGTCCGAATCGGAAACGATTTGGATTCGCTCCATGTGGCGATCGCTCCCGCCCGGCAGCGGAGCAATGGACGCACAAGGCACGCAAACGGAATCTTCGCCAAGTCAGCACGAAGAAGATATGGCAAACTCACAGGCCGTGAAACAAAAGGCGGACGCATACGGAGTGGCAGTTCGCGCTGGCGCAATCACACCGCAGGAGGATGACGAGGACACATTCCGCGATGCGCTCAAACTGCCGAAGAAATCTCAGCCGGTAGCAAATGCTTGGCAGAAAGACGGCGGTGTCCGCAGGCCCATCACGTTACAAATTGCTGGGCAAACAACTCAACAGCTACCGGCGCAAACTGACCCAGAAGAAAACGACGCAACCGAACCATGATCAACATTCCAGAATCCATTTTCTCGCAGCCGTTGGCGATGCTGCCGACGGCAATTCCAGCATTTGTGCAACGCTTCGCAAACCTTCGCGCAAAGGCGGAAGCGATGCCGAAAAATCTCACCATCGGCGACTTCGTGAACCAGCGCAAAGATTACGCCGTGTCCGACGGAATCGCAACCATCCACGTCAACGACGTGCTCGCTCAAAACACAACCGGAATCGACCGGATGCTTGGCATGACTGATTACGGGCAGGTGACGGAAGAGATTGGCCGCGCAATGTCCGACCCGAATGTTTCCGCCGTCGTGCTCGAAATCAACTCGCCCGGCGGCAGCGCAATCGGAGCACCGGAAGCAGCGCAGGCTGTCCGTGATGGACGGCAGACTAAACCCGTTATCGCATACATCGGAGAAATCGGCGCATCGGCAGCGTATTACCTGGCGGCAGGTGCATCGGCAATTGTAGCTCAGGCAAGCGGAATGGTTGGCAGCATCGGCACGCGCATTGAGTTTCTAGACTTTGGAAACGCACTCGCGGCAATGGGAATCACGCCACACATTTTCACGCCCGCAGCTAGTGATTTGAAAGCAGCCGGAACGCCTATGCGAGCACCTACCGCAGCGGAAACAAATTGGTTTCAGTCGCACATCGAAAGTATCAACGCTGCATTTACCGGATTCGTAAAAACGAACCGGAAGAAAGTCGGAATGGATTCGATGCGCGGCCAAGTATTCACGGGAGAACAAGCGTTGCAAAACGGACTTGTGGATTTCACCGGAAACATGGCAACGGCTCGCAAGCTAGCAACTCAACTGGCGGACTATTTGACAACGCGCAAAAACAAATGAGCATTGAAGAAATCACGCAGGAACTCGAAACCGCAAACGCATCGCTTTCGACTGTGACCGCTGAACTTGAGGCGGCGAAAGCTATTATTGCCGCGCAGAAAACCGAACTCGAAACAGCGCAGAATGCAGCAAAAGACACGCTTGCAAATCTCGAAACCGCGAACGCCGAAAACACGGAGCTTTCCGCAAAGCTCGAAACGCTCACCGCTGAAAACGACGCACTGACAAAAGAGCGCGACGAAGCTAAGATTGAAGCGGCAAAGGCGCGTGAACAAGGCGCACGCTACGGAGCTAAGGCGCCGGCAGGCGGCACCGCATCAAACGGCCAGAAGGAATTTACAACCTCGGCACAGATTAAAGAGCATTACGCTACGCTCACCGGAGAAGAGCGTTTTGCATTTTTCCAAAAGAACAAGAAGACTTTGCTCTCCTAAACAGGGACGCAGAACCAACAACAACAACACACACAATAAAACATCATGGCTAACACACTCTCAGCCGACCTCGTAGTGGATGTAGTACGCGACCGGGTTCTCACAGTCCTCGGAAGCAAACTTGCATTCTTGTCCGCATACTCAACCGATTTCACCGCCGACACAATCGCGCCGAAGTCCGTTGTCCAAGTCGCCAAAGCAACCGCCGGAGCGACCGCACAAACCGACCCAAGCAACTATGAATCCGGCGACACTACGTTGTCGAATATCGCAGTTACGCCTTCCGAATTGTCCGTCTCGTTTCACCTGACGAGCGCACAACTTCAGCAGGGCTTCCGGCTTCAGAAGCTCATCGACATCAACCTCCGGCAGCTTGCTTACAAAATCGCGGATACAGCCTTGGCACCAGTCACGGGCGCAGCCGCGCTCACTGTAGCGGCAGCCGATTTCGGCACTGACGACCTCGTAACGCTCTACGCCGCCGGGAAGGATTTGGACATGAAGCACCTCGTCCTCGACGGCAGCTATGTCGCACGCATTCTCCCGACAGACCGCAACTCGTTTGCACTTGGCGAGAGCGGCGCATATGGATTCGACCGCATCCTCGAAAACAACCGCTGGACTGGCGCGCAAGCGAACGTCACCGGGTTCCTTTGCGACCCGCAGGCAATCGCTGTCGCAAGCGGACTGCCGACAATGGACGACGGAGTTGCGAACGACATGCAGAGCAACGACATTGTAACGATTGATTCGCTCGGGCTTTCCGTCCGCTTCTCGCGCTGGATTAGCCGCGCAACACGCGCGCCGTGGGCATCGTTCAACGTCATGTTCGGCGCAGCAAGCGGAGATTCCAGCCGACTGAAAATCATCAAGTCAGCCTAACTTAATCCATGAAATTCATCACGCTTGAAATTGACGGAAAAGGCTCGAAACTGGTTATAGGACCAGACCAGCCCGGCGTTGTCCACCGCAAAGCCGTGATGGACGCACGCGGAAAGGTAAAAGCCGGAAAACGCATTGCTTGCTTTTCTCTGACCCCGGTATGTGCCGCAACCGGCTCGACTGAGGCTGAAAAGCCTAAGTCAGAAAAGGAATAAAACAAAAGGGGAATCATCATGGCCGCACTTGGGAAACTGAGTGCGGCCTTTGTTTTGACTAAACCAAGAAAGAAATGGCGCGATTCGACACATTCATGGCCGCAGGATGGGAGACAAGCAACGACGTTTTCGGAACGGTCAATTTCACCTTTCCGGGCGTTAACGGGAACGTGCCGTGTGATTTCAACTCACTAGGATACACGCAGCAAGTCGAAGTCTATGGAAAGGTTGAATCATTCACAGCAACGATTGAAGTTGCAATCACCGACCTTGCGACGGCTCCTGCACACGGAGCACTAATCACCCGAGTAAGCGACGGAAAGGTTTTCCGTGTCATCGGACAAACGCAGACCGACGGCGACACGCATCAAATCAACCTTGATTCACGGAACGTATAATGGCTTACCAAACGCTCGGAACTAAACTAGAGATTGCATTCCGCGATTACCTTGAAGGTGTTCGCGCTCCGTTGTTGGATGGCGTGGACATTGTGACTTCCGTTCAAACTGAAGTTGTGAACGTGCCATATCTGGCAATTTTCACGGGCAGCATTTCGCCTTTTTCAGACCCAGACAGGCGAGGACTAATACGAGGCCCGCAGCGTTGCGTTGTTCGCTTTCGGCTAGCTGAGGAAATGACCGGACAAACAATCGACCAATACGCGGCAGAGTTTGAGAACATCATTAGCCGCCCGCGCAGGATTGGAAAAGTAAACGCACACACATCAAACAGCGCATCGTTCGTGCTCGACTGGGAAGTCCCCGGAACGGCTCCAACATTTTTAGCGGCAAACGACATCATACAACTTAACGGAACAAACCGCACCATTTCCAGCGTCTCGGCAGGCAGTGGGTATCATTACAACATTACGCTTACGGAATCCGTAACGCTTGTTGCGAATCGTCCGGTGTATATTGAAAATGTCTTGAAACAAGCGGCAGAATACACAGACGTGATTGCAGAAATAGGGCAGACTGGCGGGAGTTACAAGCCCGCAACTGGGTTGACAATTTTTGGCATGCGGTTCATTGCGGCATCACCAAACGTAGAGGAAAACTTGCGTATTCGGGACTACGAATTTGAGGTGGATGCTCTGAATTGTAACGATTTGACATAAGCACGAAAGTATTATGGCAGACGTTACCCATTCTTTCGGCTATTTGAAAGCCCTACCGCTGACCGGCGCAAATATTACGCTTGATTCGCAAGGTGCGGCACTAGGCACAACTTACCGGATCGTCGGTCCGTTCACCTACACTCCAAAGTATCGCAACAAAAACGAGGACATCAACGAATCCGGGAACCTTGTCGGGGAACGGCGTTTTGATTACGAAGAGCAGCTTTCTTTCTCAATCAAAGTCCCATCCGCGTTCTCTAACACGGCAGACTTGACGCCCGGCTCAAAAGTGACACTTGCCAGCGTTACGCCTTCGCTCTACAACGGCGATTACCAAATCGAAGATTGCACGCACACATACACAAACGATGACGCGGCGGTTTTTGCTCTTACGCTCAGGCGCAACGCCAACTTGACGGTGACGGCACAAAACCCTAGCTAAAAGACTTCTGTTTCCCGTGAGTTGTTCATGTCTCACGGCGATCATAGCCCGATTCGGTTTTCTGTTCACCGGGTCGGGCTTCTTTTTTACAACCAATGACATTCGCCAAATTCAGCCGATATGAGATAGCACACACCGCACAATCGCGTGCGGACGCTGGCGAGTTTTCGTGCATGGGTCGCGTATTGCGTCCGTTGTCATTGTTTCACGCGGAGCTTTTGAAAGAGGCACTTGGAGACGACTTCGTTTTCTTGGACGACCTAGCGGACTTTGCGCTTCTCGAAATTGCAACCAAAATTTGCAGCGAAGAAAAGCCGTGCTTAGACCTCGGCATTCCGGAGACTGATGAAGAGTTTGAAGCGTTCCGCGTAAAATGCGAAGCGTTCGATTTGGACAAGGAAAGCGAGCGGTTTGGAAGATACGTGCAGGCCTGCTATTGGTCCGGACCTCGGCTCCGCGACGTGAAATCCAGCGGCACGCCAAAGGAACTAAACGCGCCATATCCGCACATTGTAATCAGCCAATTACTCCGCATGACAAAAGGCGGAATATCGTATGACGATTTGCTATACCGTTGGCCGGTTTCGCAAGTCCTCTGGCTGTATTGGAGCCTTCGCGAGTTGTATGACGACGTTTCGCACATCGCAGAAACCGATGAGCCGATTGAAAAGACGGCGGAGGAAATCGAAGCGGAGAACCGCATTGCAAACCTTGTAGGAACGGCAATCGCAAGGCAGCAAAAGAAATCCGCTGGAATCGTGGACGATGCAATGCTCGCGGAGATCCAGCGCGAGACGGACGAGTTGATTAAGCGCATCGAAGCGAAAGAGCTAACGGAGGTTCCGGCATGAGTGACTTGCAAGTAAGAGGCGACGTTTATGCCGCCGACATGCAAAAGAGTCTGCGGACCTTGGCTGAACTCACAAAAAAAGACGTGAATCAGCTTGTGAAAGACCGTGCGCCGACTATGGCGCGTTACTTGGCAAGCTGGACGATGCCGGTTGCAAACTTTGGTAAGAACGCGGAAGGCAATCCTGACGGCGAAAGCCTAGCCGCTCGCAATCTCGGGCAATCGGCTGTTTCGCGTGACATTGGCCGCGTGTATCTAGGACCGGAAAAACTGAAAAGTTTTTTGAAAGGAAAGCGCACGCCAAAAGAAAAAGGCGGCGTTTCTATCTCATCGCTTTTCACAAGGTTCGTGAGCGAAGGGCGACTTGATAGAGCGCAAAAGATAATACGCACGCAAGCTGAGTTTGCGAGCGTTGACGTTATTCCGTGGGATGGTGGAAAGTGGCACCAAAGCAACAGATATACGGGCGGAAGCTATGGCGGGCGCGTTCGTAAAAATGCACGTCAAAAGATTGTAGCTGACTCGCAAAAGCTGCGCGAATACGTCAGGCAGAAACGCGAGCAAGTCGGATTCACAAAGTCCGCATGGATAACAGCCGGACGCATGGCGGGCGGAAAGAACGGACTACGCGCAAAGTGGATCACGAAACACAACGCACCAGCGCACGGAGCGTTTAAGATGATTGGCGCAATCGGTGAGGCGGTTCTTTCCAGCCGCGTTCCGTGGATTGATAAGAAATTGAACGAGACGGGAGCAATGGAGGCATTTGACCGTAGCTTCCGAAAAGAAATAGACACCGCAACACGAAAGATAGTAGAGCGCGAACAGCGCAAGAAATGACATGCCGGGATTAACTTACACACTCAAAGCGGATTCACGCGGGATTGAAAAAGGAATGCAGACAGCGCGACAGGCTGTCGAAAAGTTCCGTGCAGATGTTCAAAGGCCAATGCAAGTCGGAGGGCCAAAGGGCATTTTCGGAGATGTTCTCGGCGGCAATTTAGCAGCGGAAGGAATTAAGCGTCTGGGCGGAGCAATGGCAGACGCGGCAGGCAAGGCAGGGCAGCTTGTTGACGCGGAGGACCAAATCGGAATCACGGCTGAAGAACTAAGCAGGCTTGAAAAGGTTTTCATGGGAAGCGGCGTTTCCGTTGAGACGTTGCGGAAATCAATGTTGAACCTAGTGCAAGCGCAAGCGGCAGTGCGCAACGGAAGCGAGGACGCTGCGAAGAAATTCGCGGAGCTTGGAATCACAACGTCAGAAGTGATTAACAGCAACACGCTTGACCTTTTCTTCAAGCTGTCAGATGGCGTTCGTGAACTTGGAGGGGGAACACAACAAACGGCGGCGGCAATGGATATCCTAGGCGTTAAAAACGCCAAGCTAGTCGGCGGAATGAAAGCCGGTTCCGAAGAAATCAAGTCCGCAATGAAGGAAGTAAGCGGAGTTATTGAGCAGGATAACGCAAAGGCACTTGATAATCTCACTGACAAAATCGAAGAAGTTGGAACGGCGGCAAAGGACGGATTGATTAACCGTGTCGGTGCATTTCTTTCGGGAGCTTCAAAAGGATGGCAGGCTTACAAATCCGATGTTGAGGCTGCGAAAAAAGCAACGGATGAAATCGCTGAAAAAATTGATGTGAGCAAAGCCCCGAAAGATTTAGCGGAGGCGAAAAAAGCATCAGACGCAGAAAAGAAAGCAGCATGGGAAAGGCGCAAAAACGCACTGGACGAAATAGCGTCTAAAAAGGCGGCGATAGAGGACGAAAAAACCCGCACGGAAGCAGCGGAGCGATTCACAAAGGCGCAGCAAAAACAACGTGAAAAGCTGGAAGAGACACTTTCACTTGATCAGCGCATGGCATTGGCTCGCGAGCGCGTAAGAAAAGCGCAGGACGAAAAGAACAAAGCCCGCGAGGGAACAGCACAAAGGCAAGTTGCGGAGGCAGACCTAGCGGAAGCACAGTCAGGTCTACAAGACGTGCAGGATGAACAAATACAGCGCATCATGGGAGGCTCTACAAGCGCAGCGGCGGCACAGCGCGCAGACCGAAGAGAACAACGCGCACGGGCACGGGCGAAACGCATTCTGCAAAAGCGGCAGGACATTAGAGACGCAGACGCGGCGGCGCGTGATGGCAAACAAAAAATACCGCCTATGCCACTCCCCCCAGAAATGCCAAAGGCTGAAAAGACAAAAGATAGCGATGAGATTAAAAAGCAGACTAATTTGCTAGATCAAATCGAGAAGGAAATGACAAAGCTCAACCAGCGTTTGACCGTAGCGTAACATTATGGACATTCGACACGGGACTTTAACAATTTTACCGCAGGCCGGACCATCATTCACGAGGACCAAAGGCGGCGGGTTTGACGAGGGGCAGCGGGTATATAAAGTCGCATCGTCTAACGCTAGAACGTATCTCGAAAAGGTATTCAAGCCGGGACGCAGTGACAGGGACATTGCACAACTCGCCGGACTGATTAACACAGCGCACGGAACGCCTCGCGAGGTTTTCAAATACATGTGCGTAGACTCGGCAGACATTACGTATGACGATGGAAGCACGGCGCACATCACGGCGAACTTTCTCGGGCTTCTCGGCACACAGCCGAAAGAGCCGACGTGTATTCGTTCAACTACGTATCAGCAAAAGGCAACGATTAAGCCGGGGACTAATTACGTCAGCATCATTAACGAACCGAAACCGACGCTAAGCTACGTTTTCTGTCTCATCGGCAAACGGCCTAGCTTGGCGCAATCTGGAGAAGAGGTAGTCAATCCGCTCGGCACACAATCCGTGGAAAACGCAGCTATTGAGACGGCTTTTAATGGCTTCTATCCGGCACTCACTCCGCTTTTTCAAGGATGGGTGAGAACCGATTTGAACATCCGATGCCCCGGCGATATTGCGGAAGGGCACGTTTATGAAGTAACCACAAGCCTGCAATGGATTGTAGTGCCAGCCTTGGAGTAATATGGAAAAACCGCACTGGCAGGATATCGACGTTAAAAAGACATACGTGCTAAGCGGCGCTAGGTTGAAAGACTTGTTGCGCCGTTCGACTGACGTGAAAGATTTGCAAGGGCAAACCGAAGTCATAGAGAACCCCGACGGCAGCGTTTCCATCGGGCTTTCGTCTCAGCGGCTTTGTTACATCATCGCAAACGGCGCAGTTGTGCCAGCGATGATTCCCATCTTAATCACGGTTGAACCCGACCCGCCAGCATGAGAGTTCCTCACTTTTTACCTACCGACCCGGCGCAGGCTGTTTCGACAATTCAGCCGCCCGACCCGATGGCGTTACTCTTCCCGTTTCGGGGAGAATATCAGCCGACGCTTGACGCAGCAACGGGACTCACACGATGGCCGAAAGTTGTCAGCGTGCAGAAATGCGTGCGGTGGTATTGGCGAGTTAGGACGTGGAACATGCAAATCACCGGCACCGACCCATCAGACGGTTTCCCGGAGCAGAATATCGAACTCTTCATCGCGGACACGCTACGACCAGACACGGATACCGCATACATCGCCGACGAACGCGACTTGTGCGACGGATACGATCGGGCACCTTACGGGCACATCATCACATCGAACGCTTTCGGGAACCAAGTCGAAATAGACATCAGCGGTGATACGCTGCAAATCACGCCGACGCTTTACCTGTTCGGTGCATACGGAGTCTATCCGCCGCAGTATAAGATGACGGCGACGCAGCCGCCGATTGACGACGCGGAAATGATTCCGCAGATAGGTTTCTTCATCAATGTCGCTTGGACGAAATCCGGATCACCGCCCGGATTTATGGACGGGCAGACCTACGACAGCACGGCGGCGGGAACGTATGGAGATTTGACCATGTCCATCGATGGCGAAGTGATTCCGATCCGTTGGGGAACAGGCGGAACGGCAATCGGTGACATCGAAATCTACCTCACGCCGAAGACATGGTGGCCATACGCGCTCGCCGACGGAACTCACCCGATTTACGACGCCGCAACCGGCGCACAACTCCGCAGCGTTATCACAGGGGAACCAATTTGACGAAAACACTCTAGAAGGATGCCGAATCTAATCACATGGGATATTGACAATAACATTCTGGACTTGTCCGGACTCGACACGGCTTTGCAGGACAAGTTGACGGTTCCCGTGCCGTCTCAACAGACGTTCCGGATTGGCTTCTATCGTGGCGCAAGCGGAGATACGCGGCGGTATCTCGACTTAGGCGCTGATCCGTCCATTGAGCTTATTGTTAAACCGTCTACTGGAAACAATCGCTTTGACGTTGCGCCCGTTGTTGCATCCCCCGTATTCACTCGCACGACGGTAGATGACCTCGGGGACTATTATTACGAAGGCAGCATTGACTTCGCGGCCCCGGTGTTTTTGAAGGCACTTGCCGCAAACGTAGGATTCGCACAGGAACAGATTACAATCCAGTGTTTAGCCAATACGCTCATGCGTTTGGACGGGCAGTATATAGACATTTACTATACCGCTACGGACTTCACGCGATTCTGGTTTGAGACTACTGGAACCACGGTGACGCCGCCATCGTCAGGCGGAGGAACGCTTCACAAGATCAATGTTGCGAACAATGCGACAGCCAGCACGGTAGCAACTGCGCTAGGGGACGCGATAGATACTGCATTTAATTCTAGTTATTCCGTAGCAACCGATACCGTGACCGTGACCTTTTCGGAATGGGGCTTGAAAGGGAATCACGCACCTCACGGGACAGGCTTTACCGTAATATTGGTGACGGCGGGAAGCGTTCCGGAAACAGACACAGACATTGCGAGCGTAGGATACAACGGGCAGCTTGTTTACCTCGATGGAACGGCACCGCAAATCTCGCCGCTGTTCACGCTCGAAATAGTCAATAGCCTTTACCGTGACGGGCAGACATTCCCGTCTGGAACAGCGAGCAGCAATTACCGCGAAGGGAGCGTAACGCTTTCAACAACGGACTCGGCAACGGTTACGTTTTCCACCGCGCTTTCGGCTTCGACGTATGACATTATCAGTTTGGAAGTCATCTATACCGGAGCAGGCTCGCCGGGACTGAAATTGTCGCCACAGACAATCGACGACAAGGCGACAACCGGATTCACGGTATACCTTAATGGAGACGCGACAACTGATTACCGCCTCGACTACAAAGTAACGCTTTAATATGGCTCAATTTCCAATTAAAAACGGACTGATTCAGGGAACGCTTGACGGGACGCCTAGCGGCGGAACGATTAACCTTACCAACGTCACAAAAACACTTGGCGCAATAGGAACACCGACAAGCGGCACGCTGACAAACTGCACGGGATTACCAATCGCGACGGGAGTTTCAGGACTTGGCACTGGCGTCAGCACGCTTCTCGCAACGCCAACATCAGCGAACCTTATCGCGTCCGTGACGGACCTTTTTGTTGCTCAAAATATCGTTGTCCTTGAAGAGGATTTCATCGGCGGCACTAATGCTGACGGACAAATCGGAATGCTTGGATGGCGTCAGGGGACAATCAGCGGAAGCGGCTCCTACGCTTACATCGCCGGAACGCTAAACAATCCGGGGCAGTATCAAACCGCATGCGCGGCGGCATCGGGGAATGCCTCTTCGTTGTATGTTGGCGGCAGCGCGCTTTCGCCTTTTGTTTTTGTTGACGCTTCTACGCCGATTCAGTTCGAGGTGCGAATTACGTTCAAACTAAACCAGACAACGGTAACTCGTTTCCGAATTGGAGTGATGAATGACTACTCGGCTGTATCACCGGGCCGCGGAGAGTATCTACGTTACGATACAAGCAGCGGCGATACGAACTTCATGGCCGTAGTAAAAGATGGAGGGGCAGAGACAGCATCAAGCCTCGGAGTTGCAGCGGATACAAACTGGCATACGCTTAGAATCAGAAACACAGGCACCAATCTCGAATACAAGATGAGCATGAACACAAACGGCGGTGCGTTCGGAAACGAAGTAACTGTCACAAACACAAACAGCGTCGGCGGAATTACGCGCTACATTTGCGGAATCATCGGAAACGACGCGACGGCAGCGGCAAAGTCATTCATCCTTGACGCGGTAAAACTTCGCGCAACCGTTTCAAGGTAACAAATGGAACCGACTCAGCTTTACCAAGCATGGGAGAAAGGCGGCTGGCCCCTTGTTTTCCTTGTTGCTGCTCTTGCGTTTGGGAAATGGTATTGCAGCTTGAAATTGGAACAAGATAAGCGTTTCCATGATGAACGCATGAAAGAACAGCAGGCGTCGCAGCAGATGCTAGGGTGCTTGGCCGATGCAATCATTGCGTTGGTGTATAAAAACATCAACAACGAGGATGCCGCCCGCGTGATGGCGGATCTCGCGAGCAAAAGAATTGAGGCAATCCGGACAGCGGAACGAGTCGCATCGCAATGAAGTCCGCACTCATTATTGACGATGACGAGGAAACAACGGCGTCAGTCTCAACGGTTCTAATCGGCTACGCGAAAAAATGCGTGCATTCGATGAAGGCAGCAATCAAGGCGTTGCAAGATCACGAGTTTGACGTTGTTTTTCTCGACTTGAAATTGCCGGACTCCACGGCTGAAAAGACTTTTGAAATGATGCCAATGCTGCGAAGGCTCGCAGGCGATGCTGCATTCGTTCTAATGACCGGACATTCCTCAGATATTGGCAACGCGAAATACGCGGTGGACTCAGTTCTAAAAAAGCCGTTCCACTCCGGACATATTCGCGAGGCATTAGCAAACGCACAACTAGCGCAGACGCGATACTCTGACGCGACCGGAGAAACCGAGAGGATGACACGGGCTTTACTCGCTTTTGTATGAAGCTCATCTTCGTTTTATTCGCCGCAATGCTTTCCAGTTGCGTGACAAGCGCAACCATTCACGCAAAAACCTGCATTGTCACCGTCTCGCCAAGCGTGGAGATTAAAGCTACACCGCTGCCATGACAAAACTACGCGAAGAAATCTGCCGCATCGCAAAAAACGAAATTGGAGTTGAGGAAATCGACGGAACAAACTGCGGCCCGCGAGTGAATGAATACAAAGGCGCAACGAATCTCGACCCGAAGCAATCGTGGCCGTGGTGTGCTGCTTTTGTCTGTTGGGTAGTCCGCGAGGCGATGAAGTCCGCGAGAGTCCGCGAGACTGCGACATTCAAACGACCGACTACGGCTAGCGCATGGGGTTTTGAAAATTGGAGCTTGGCGCAAGACAACAGCACGCAAACGAAGAAACCGCACGGCGACGACATTGAAGCGGGCGACATTGTTGTTTTCACGTTCTCGCATATTGGCATCGCGCTTTCCTCGCCGGACGAAAACGGAGACGTTCAAACGTGTGAGGGTAATACTGATATGATGGGAAGCAGAGAGGGCGGCGGCGTATTTAAAAAGCTGCGGCACGTCAGTAAAATACGCTCTCGCATCCGGTTCATGGTTTGACGCGCTGATATTTTCCATCCGGAAAGTCAATCCACTTTTTTACTCTTTTTTCGTCACTTTGAAAAAAGTTTAAAAAAGTTATTGCGTCTTTTTTGCGGGCGTGCTTTTATCTCCACCGTCAGCACGACGCTGGCGAACAGAAAAACAAAACAGAATCACAAAACATGAAAACAAAAATTGAAGTTGGAACATGGGTCCGGATGACATCGGAGAATAGCAATTGGAACGTTGGAGAAAAAGGACGCATCAGTTTTATCGGAAGCGACCGCGTTGGAGTTTATTTCCCAGAGCGCGGCGACACCGAAGACGACGATTGCACGGCGTTTTATGACGATTTTGGTGCACTCTAATATCATACCACATGAACGACTCAATCCACGATAGCTCCGCGAACGAGCGTCACGAACGGAACAAGAAAGCACTTGCCTATCTAGACGTATTGAAACGTCGCGATGAGGAAAACGAGCGCGAATTGAAAGAGCAATGGCAGGCTCGCGGAATTGGATGCGTTTGCATCTTAATTCTCAACGCCGCAATCTGGTATGCGATTTACTGCATCGCTAAGGCACTCGGAGAACTTTAACAATTTGAGCGCGAAAATGCAACGGCCAAGCATCCCTAATGTAAGGTGCGGTCAGATGACGGCGATACAATCGGCCCGCGTCAAACCCGGAGCAAGTGCCAACTTGCCGCGCTCACCAATTTAACAACATGACAACACCAAAAAAAGAAAAGCGAGAGATGACTGCGGTTCATCTTCCGTTGAAACTAAAAGCAGAACTAAAACAAGAAGCCGAATCGTGTGGCAGGTCTTTATCGGCTCATATCTTCATTACACTCAGGGACCGAAAAGAGAAACAATGAGCAACGAACTAGAAAAAGCACCGAAGCAGGATATCCGCTCGCTTATCACAAGCGACGAGATGCGCGGTAAAATTGCGGAGGTATTGCCAAAGTATCTCACCGCAGAACAGATGACCCGCGTAATGGTCGGAACGATTGCCAGAGTCCCGAAGCTAGCGGATTGCACGCCAGCGAGCCTCTTAAACGCTCTCATGTTGTGCGCGCAGGCTGGATTGCTTCCAGACGGACGGAACGCGCATTTGATTCCTTACGGCTCGACGGTTCAAGTCATCTTTGATTACAAGGGGCTTGTTCAAATTGCAGAGCGGAACGGCGTGCAAAACATTCGGGCAATAGCAGTTCACAAGAACGATGTTTTTGAATACGGAATGGACGGCGCAAACGTAACCTTTAAGTGGCAACCGAACTTCCTTGGCGACCGAGGCGAGCTTGTCGCATTCGCAGCTACCTGCATTCGCGATGGCAACACGGATGTTGAGGTTATGACAAAGGCAGAAGTTGACGCGATCCGCAAACGCAGCAAGGCTAGCGGTTCAGGACCTTGGGTAACGGATTACGCGGAGATGGGTAAAAAGACCGTTCTTCGAAGAATGAGCAAACGCTGGCCATTGTCGCCAGAGCAAAGCGCGGCACTTGATACTGAGGCGAAAGAGGAATACTCACTGACGCAGGTATTCGCGCCGAAGTTCACTGAAAAGCAAATTGCAAGCTCAATCTTCGGAGAACAGCCAGCGATTGAGGCAACCGAATCACCGAAAGAACCGGAGCCGGAACTTGCGACCAAGGATGAGACTTGGTGAAAACACTTTTGCAGTTCCATCGCGGGAATAATGCCGGACAGTCTATGACCTTTCATGGGTGAGACGGCACGAAACGAGCAGGCGCGAACGCTGGAAAGTTCCGGCAACTTGCTCGGCTGCAATACACATTGGGAACGTCATCCAGCCATAACGGGTCGCAACCGTAAGCAAAGGGCGTGACAGCAGGAGAGAACTGCACAACTTTCAACAGAAAACACATGAACACAGAACAGAAAGACGAACGACGCGGACACACAAGCGCAAGCAACGCAGCAGCGGACCGGCTTTGCCCCGGCAGGCATTTGGCGCAGCGAGGACTAGCAGAAAAAGAAAGCGCAGAGGCAAGCCAAGGGACGCTGATTCACGCGGTATTTGCTGGCGAGAAGCCGGAAAGCGTTTTGGATAGTGAGAGCGCGAAAACGCTGCGGCGAGCAAAAGAAATTGAAAGCATCATCCTCGGCAACTGGCTTTGCGGAATCGACGTGAAAGCACCGGCAGAATGCCATCGCGAAAAGCGCATGTGGGACTACGTGGAGACGCACAGCGGGCAGGCAGATGCGTTTTGGATAGTTGACGCGGAGAACGGCAAGCACGCGCTTCTGGAAGACCTCAAATCGCTTTACGGTGACCACGACGACGCGGACGAGAACGAGCAGCTTCGCGACCTTGCCGCTTTGATTTACTGCAATTACGGCGTGCAATCGGTTACGGCATATATCAATCAGCCGAACGTAGCTTGGCGCATCGAGGATGTGAAACTCGTCCGCTATTCCGAAAAGGATTTGATGCGAGCTTACCGCGAAATGTGCGAACGAGTTCTTGCGTCAAACGACCCTAACGCAAAGCGCATCGTCGGCCCGAAGCAATGTAAGTTTTGCAAGGCCGCGGGAACGGCACGATGCCCAGAAAGTCAAAAGGCACTAGTCACACTCGGCACGGCGCAATTCGACATTGAAACCGCTTCACCGGAAGAACGTGCGGATTGGCTCGACAAACTCCAGATGATAGCAAAGATAGCAGAAAAGAGCATTGCAGAATTGAAAGACGGCATTCGCAAAAACGGAGACGGATGGGCGGAAGGATGGGGACTTGGCAAGGCGAAGAAAACCCGCGAGATTTCACCGGATAAGATTCCGCTCATCGGCGCAACGCTCGCGGCGCATTTTGATTGTTTCGAGACTGTTGAGCTTGCCAGATGCTGCAAGATATCAGTCCCGAAGTTGCAGGAACTACACGCCAAGCTATCAGACCTAAAAGGCAATCAGGCGTTCGACCATTTTGAAGAGCTATTCTCGGAACTAATCGACACAACAGAACATCAACAGCCGGTTCAGCGAATCAAATAATATGGAAAAGCGACACTTTAACGACCCTCCGACAATACGTGAGATGCTCGACCACATGGAAGAAACTCGGACTTGTGACGCGCCGTGCCTTGTGGCAATGCTTCGCATAGCCGTGAACACGCTAAACTGGTATGCTAACGGACAAGGGCCGGAGACGCGACTAGATGACAACGGCGACCTTGCAACCGGAACGCTCCAGAGCATCGAGCGCGGACTTTGGGCTACGGCGGCGAAAGAACTTTGGTATGAGCAAAAGGAGGCAAAATGAACTGTAATTATTGCGGACATTCCGTGACGATTGACGACAACGGGCAATGCTCTAATTGTGGATTGCCAAGATATAATCAGGATGAAGCTCGTGAATGCTTTGAAGCGATGATTTCCAGATGCACAGACGCCATATCCGAGGAGCTAAAAGAATCATGCAATCCATCTGACACTCCGCGCACCGATGCGGCAACTATTTACGGAAGTGGCGCAACCGTTCCATTGGTAGAAAAGACATTCGCGCAGAAATTGGAGCGTGAAATAGCAGAGATCCGCGTTGCGCTCGCGGCTATGGGGTCCATCGCGGAATCCAACGCCGCGCAGGAGCAAGCCGTTAAACTGGCAAACCAAATCGACAAAGCACTTGCGATAGTGAACGAGGAATGTCCCGCAATGGACGAGTTTAAAAACATCGTTCCGACTGTTGAATGGCTGATTCAGAAATGGCGCGAATGCCGGATGTTTTGGTCTAAATCATGCCAATATAGGGACAAATTGCGTGAAGAAAATCAACGCCTCCGCGATGCATTCTCCGCGCTACTTTACACCGCAGAGCGAAACGTGGATTTAATTATCAGCGTATCCGACCGTTACGACCTCGACGTTGCGATTGAATCGGCAAAGGAGGCGTTGAAATGAAACGAGACTTGGAGTCCGAAAAGACAAGGGCGCAATACGACGCCATAAGCGCAAAGCTATTCGTCACTTCCGCAATGGCGGCAGCAATCGAAAGCGGATGCACAAATACAAGCGACCAGAAACCGAAACCGAAAAACAATATGAGCCATCCAACAGACTACCAAGTTGACTTCAATCTTCCCGCCGGCGAAAGTATCGAGGATATTGAAAAAGGATGGACGAAGCGTCACTTCCACGACCCGCCGACAATTCGCGAGATGCTGGACAAAATGGAGGAAACTCGCACGGTGGATGCGCCTTGCCTTGTGGCGATGCTTCGCATTGCCGTAGATGCTCTGGAACAATACGACGATGCGCCAATCGCGAGGGATGCTTTGCAATCAATCGAGCGCGGACTTTGGGCAACGGCGCCGCGTGAACTTTGGTATGAGCAAAAGGAGGCAAAATGAACTGCGACGACGACCACCACGCCATGATGAACGGGCCGCGCATCGCGCAATCGCTCGGGCTGAATCCATCCGACACTCCGCGCACAGACGCGGCAACTATTTACGGAAGTGGCGCAACCGTTCCATTGGTAGAAAAGACGTTCGCGCAAAAGTTGGAGCGTGAGATTGCAGACCTTCGCGTTGCGCTTGCGGCTATGGGTGCGATTGCGGAATCAAATGCAGCGCAGGAACAAGCCGTGAGGCTCGCAAATCAAATCGACGAAGCACTTGCGCTCGTGAACGAGGAATGTCCCGCAATGGACGAGTTCAAAAACATCGTTCCGACAGTTGAATGGCTCATTCAGAAATGGCGCGAATGCCGGAGGCTTTGGTCTAAATCATGCCAATATCGGGACAAATTGCGTGAAGAAAATCAACGCCTCCGCGATGCGTTCTCCGCACTACTTTACACCGCAGAGCGAAACGTGGATTTGATTATCAGCGTATCCGACCGCTACGACCTCGACGTTGCGATTGAGTCGGCAAAGGAGGCTTTGAAATGAGCGCATCATCGCAAACAGAAACGCACGTAGCGAAGAAAAAGCACACATGCTCGTGGTGCGGAACGCACATCTTGATTGGCGAAACCTACAAGCGTTACCGTTGGTATGACGGCGGCGACGTTGGAACATGCAAAGAGCATCTTGAATGCTACGAGGCAATGCACCGCGTATCGAAAGCAGAGGGCGGGTGGGTGGAGTTTGTGCCCGGCGATTACCGTCGCGGATGCTCGTGCGGAGAAAGCTCGGAATACTGCAAATGCAAAACAATATGAGTCCGACAGAAATCAAATTACATCGTGCATCAAAATGGATTGAGGAGGCTGGACTAAAAGCGAACATTGCGAGAATAAAGATATGCGCTTCACAACAGCCTGAAATCCCTGAATTGAATCGAGCAATCGAATTGATTGGACTTATCGAAATGGAGCTTGAAAGCATCTCATATGACCATTAAACCAACACCAATCCACTACTTCATTTTCGTTCGTCCGCCCGGTTCTTGGACGTGGACCATGCACACAAGCAATGCATTTCACGGCACGCCGTGGAGGACCGGTGACGTTGACAAGGCAAACAAGATGGCACAGTCGATTTCAGAGCATTCTACCTATTGCGCTATCGTCAAAGGAATCGAACTCCCGCAAGAACAGGATACGGAGCAATACGCGATTTTCGCTGACGGAGAAACGGTCTACAAGCCGACGGAACCGCATCTTTCAAAACGCACGAAATAACATGAGCACACCAAGAACAGACGGAATCAAAGGGCTATCTGTTCTGCGAATACTCGAAAGCAAGGGGCTACATGAAAGAGGAGTTTCAGAAACAGCGACAGTTAAACAGTAACGACAACACAACAAAAACAGAAACAAAACAATGAACGAATTATTTACCGAGATACCAGAGTCAAAGCCAAACCGATTGCGAGCCGCGAGAATAGCCTTAGACAAGGCGCAGGAGCACTACGACAGCCTACGTGACGCCCGCGATAACTACGATAAGCAGACCGCTAGCGTTAAGTGGGAGATTGGCGAGGCATCCATGAAGCTACAGGACGCGGAGGAAGAGCTTAAGGCGGCTGAAATGGAGGCACTGTGAACGACATTGAGCGCGAGTGGCAATATCGATATACAGAGGCCCTCGCTTTAGGCCGAACCGAAAAGCGGGCGAGGATTGAGGCGAACGAATGGAGAAACAAAATTGAACATGAACAAGAAAAACCTAATCGAACCGAGGGAATGCCCGCGTTGCGGAATTGAGCACGAAACAAATCGTATGCAGATGGATTTTATCGTGTGCGAATGCGGAGCTAGGCTTCAGCTAATTACAG
>Ga0208784_1000332_pt1 | contig 23339 bp, 36 predicted proteins | sample DEB19_08_DNA_FD_184531 | JGI IMG/M metagenome (GOLD analysis project Ga0208784, IMG submission 184531) | Aqueous microbial communities from the Delaware River and Bay under freshwater to marine salinity gradient to study organic matter... | ecosystem: Environmental > Aquatic > Marine > Coastal ... | reverse complement strand
CCCAGGCAATCCGCACGCATTCGCACAAGCTGCTGTTTGTGACGCTTGAGCGTGACAGAAGCATCACCTGCGGTGCGATGGGCGACTACCTCATCAAGTTCATCCAAGCAGGGGACAACGCCGTACCTATCGACGCCAAGAACGAAATATCCCGTGAGGATTGGATTGATTGGGCGGAAGGTGCGTGGACGTGGCACGAGATCCGAGAGACGGACACTCTCAACACCGCCGCGGCGAAGAGCGAAGAGGACACCAAGCACATCTGCCCGCTCCAGCTTGGCGTGATTGACAGGCTGGTGAGGCTGTACAGCAACCCAGGAGAAGTCGTCTTTTCGCCGTTTGCTGGCATTGGCAGCGAGGGATACGTGTCGCTCCAGCGTGGCCGCCGCTTCTACGGCTGCGAGCTTAAGCCGGAATACCACGCCCAGGCGTTGAAGAACTTGGCAGGGGCTCATAAGAAGCACGAGGCAAACAGCCGCACGCTCTTTGATGCGGAGGCCGTGGCATGAATCACTACGAAATAGCAGAGACACCGCTGCCACTATTCGCAGCTGCTCGAGCACCAGCCGTGCAGACGAGCCGCACGAGCATGCATGCCGCCGACTCGCTTGGGCAGGCAACGCTGAACGCCATGCAGCGGCGTGTCTACGAGTTCCTCGTTTGGCGTGGGGCAACCGGTGCCACAGACGAGGAGATGCAGACGGAGTTGGGAATGAATCCCAGCACGCAGCGTCCACGGCGAGTGGAGCTCGCACGTAAGGGACTCGTCGTGGAGAGCGGGACCAGGAGGACGACGAGCGGACGGATGGCGGGGATTTGGCGAATCACGGCGGCGTCACGTTGACGTGCGGCCGAGGATTGAAGAACGGACTGATACGAAAGGAGGCCGCCGTGCGGCTACTTAAGACAGAAAACAGGAAGATCAGCGTTGACGATCTGAACATTTCGGACGCTTACCAGCGGACGATTGTTCCTGCTCGCGTGAATAGGATCGCAAAGAACCTTGACCAAGACGCATTCGGCTCACTGACGGTAGGCCAGCGTCGTGATGGTACGCATTGGGTTGTTGATGGCATGCAGCGTCTCACCGCTGCGCGCAAGCTTGGCATTTCGATGGTGCCGTGTGACGTTTTTGATTCAGAAGGCCAAGAGCATGAGGCTCGGGTGTTCAGGCTCAAGAACAAGGAACGCACGAACGTTACCGCGTGTGCGCTGTTTCGTGCACAACTTGTTGAGGGTGACGCGCAGACGGTCGAGATAGCCAGGATCGTTCAAGAAGCTGGACTGAGCCTTCGTTTTGAAACAGGGCATCCTGGCTGGCCTTTTGTGAAGGCCGTCGTTTCGCTGGAAAGGGCTTACCGAAAAGTCGGAAAAGACGGACTTTCCGCCGTGCTGTCAATCATCACTTCAGCCTGGTTTGGAGAGTCTGACGCACTTCGTGGCGACATCATCAGCGGGCTGTCGTACTTCATCCACAAAACGCCCGACTTTGACAAATCGAGGCTCGTCAAAAAGTTGTCTGACAAGCCGATTAGTGCATTGATCCGCGCGGCAGATGCCACGTTTAAGCTTGAACGTGATAGGGCGGCATCAAGCAGCGACCGCTCTTTTGCCATGTGCATGGCTATTGAGTGCATTTATTTCAAAGGGCTTCGCAAGAAGCGGGCCTCCGTGTAAACGTCGCCGCCCTCGTGATAGGCACGGTGCCGCTTCGACGCGGCTGGGCGGAATGGAAAGGGGCTAAGGATGGCCGGTGATTGGCTGAAAATGCGACACGACCTGGCGGACGATCCTGCCGTGATCCGGCTGGCATCGCTCTGCGAGCTCGAGGAGGACGCCGTCATCGGAAAGCTCTTCCGACTGTGGTCGTGGGCCGACAGGCACAGCCGCAACGGCGAGGTTGATGGCGTTGACCTGGCGTGGGTTGACCGTTTGTGCAGGCGTGACGGGTACGGTGCCGCCCTTGTTAGGGTGGGCTGGCTTGTCGAAACCGGCGAGGGGCTGAGTTTCCCCCGGTTCGACCGGCATTGCAGCGACACCGCAAAGACCCGTGCGCTCGGGAAAAACAGGGCTGAATCGCACCGTAACGATACCAGCGTTACGCAATGCGACCAGTCCGTAACGCTCGATGCGTTACCAGAGAAGAGAAGAGAAGAAATTCCACCTCTTCCGCGCGAGGGATTTGACAAGGCGGCATGGCAGACGCTGCGCAAGGCTTGGAACTCAGGACGTGGCAAGCAGTGGAAGCCGTTGAACCCACACCCCAAGGCCGTGGAGCGGATGGCCGAGCCCGATTGGCTGGCCCAAGCCCTGGCGGCGATTGACCGGCTGAAGCGGTGTCGGTTCTTCCGCACCCCTGTTTCCCTTGGCCAGTTCTGCGGCCCTGACTTTGTGACGCTGTGCAACGGCGGCGAATACGACGACCGGCCAGAGGACCGCAAGGGCGACTTTGCCAGCACACCACCGCCACCCCGTGTATTTACCGGCGACGTGGCCGAAGCGTTTGACCGTACCCGTAGAAAACTCGCAGCCGCCAAGGAGGGCACATGACCACCGAGCCAACCGCACCGCTCACCAACCGCCAGGCCGAAGCCCTGGCCTTCATCCGGGCCAACGTCGGCATGTACGGCCCGACGATCCGAGAGATCGCCGAGGCCATGGGCATCCGCTCGCCCAACGGCGTTGTCGGACATCTCAAGGCACTGGAGCGAAAAGGGCTGCTGCGGCGAATCCCCAAGAGCACCCGTGGAATCGAGGTGATCGCATGACGCCAGACGACATCATCACGTTCATCAAGCAGCTGGCCGAGGCGACGAGCAACGTGGCCATGGACCGGGACACCAGCAAACGCAGCCGGGCCCGGCTCACGCTCCAGGCGTCTGTGCTGCTTGACGCTGCTGATCTCATCGTGCAGCTGCAGGAGCGGCTCGTGCGTCAGGCTTGCTACTTCGAGCGGATCGAAGCCGTGAACGAGCCACGGTGGCCGCTCATGGAGCCAGAGGATGACGATCCGGGGGCGGCACTATGACGCTCACCGATTTTGTCTGGTTGAGCATTGGCGAAACACTCCTGGCTGCGACGTTCGCACTGGGAATCTTTGTGGGGTTGGCACTGTCACGAAAGGACTCGAGACATGACGGCGATAGCAGACCGAACCGAGATCAAGATTCAGGCTGGTACTCTGCTCCGAGCGGTGCAGGACGTGGGGCGAGTGATACACGCCCGAGGGTCTAAGCCGATCTTGAGCAACGTCCGCATCGGTGACGGGCTCGTCACTGGCACGGACCTCGAGATCCGCATTGACCGCACGATTGACGAGCACTGCGAGCCGATGCTGCTGCCGGCTGATCGGCTGGTGGCGATCCTTCGCTCGTGCCGCCAGGACGACACGGTGACGCTGACGCTCGCCGGCTCCAGCGTGAAGATCAAGTGCGGCCGTGGTTCGTGGACGCTGCCCACGGAGGACGTGGCTGAGTACCCGGCGTGGGAGGCCAGCGACCCGAGCCCGGTGGCAAGGCTTCCGGCCGATCAGTTCACGAGGGCCGTGAAGGCTGTCGGCTACGCATGCGACCGGGAGAGCAGCCGCTACGCCTTGGGGGCTGTGCTGATCGACGTGACGGGTGGCGATCCGACGTTCGTGGCGACCGATGGCCGGCGGCTGTCGGCTGTGCAGACCGAGACCGACCAGTCGGTTGACGACTCAACCACGCTTGTGCCGGTCAACGCCATCAGCATTGCGGCCACGCTTGCTGAGCGTAGCGAGGGCTCGGTGCAGATCGAGGCCACGAAGAGCGAGGTGGTCTTCACCTTGGACGGTGCCGTGGTCACGGCCCGGCTGGTGGACGGCAGATTTCCCAAGTGGCGAGACGTGTTTCCCGAGCCGTCGAACGAGCCGCACGCTGTCGATCGCCTCGAGCTCCTGGCGGCGACCAGGGCGGCGGCCGTGGTGACGAGCGAGCAGTCGAAGGCCGTGGCGTTTGACTTCGGTGACGCCTTGACGCTCACCGCCAAGAGCAGCGAGTACGGCGAAAGCAAGGTGAAGTGCTCGCTTGTCGAGGCGGGCACGGCTTGCAAGGTCAAGCTCGACCCGAGGTACGTGAACGACTACCTCAACGGGCTGCCGGCCGACGAAGAGCCCAACGTGCTCGTGCACACCACCGGGCCTGGCGGTGCCGTCGCGCTCGTCTGCGGCGAGTACCGGGGAGTCATCATGCCATTGGCAGAGGACGCCTGATGGGAGCACGAGTTGACTACGGCCAAATCAGAGCCTTGCGTGAAGCGGGCTTGAGAAACGACGACATCGCAAAGCGGCTTGGCTGCTGCGAATCGACTGTGGTGCATGCCGTCAAAAAGCTCGGCATGCCGCCACGGCCCGCCGGGCCACGGAAGCCTATCGACGTGCCGCTGCTCTATCGGCTTTGGGCCAGTGACGCTAGTTCCGGCGAGATCGCCAACCAGCTGGGCATCAGTTCCAGCACCTTGGCCCTCGTGCGGAAACGTCACGGGCTGCCGGTGCGTCAGCAGCGGCGGAAGGAGAGCGTGGATACAGACCCGACGCCAGCGGAGATTGAGGAGCGGGCCAGAGAACTGAGGGAGCGACACTTTGCTCAGCGACGTGCCGAGCGAGAGGATGCCGTGCGTTCTCTGGTGTGGCATCGGCGGCAGCGGGAGATGAAAGCGTGAAGGCGTCTCGCTTGACACGCCTGCAACCCTGAGTTCATCGCACCCACGGACGGGTGCACGTCTCAGGAGAGCTGCTATGCGTTTTGCGATTGTGATTGCCGTTGCCCTGCTGTCCGGTGTCGCTCTGGCGGACACCAACGTCTACGCCCGCCGGGTGAATATCTCGTCGGCTCAGGATGATGCCGAGCTCATGGCGAGCACTGGAGTGCTGCGGCACTGCGGACGAGCCGGTGGCCGTCGAGAGGGGATCGCCTTCTCTACGGTGTCGCCGGATGCGGCGATCAGATCCTGCTGCTTCTACGGCCGCTACCGCATCGTGGAGCGGGCCGTCGTGTGGTCGCCGATTCGTCGTGGCTGGTTTGCCGTCATCCGCTACGAGTGAACTGTGAACGCCATCACGTTCACCGTGCCGGGCGAGCCCGTCCCCCAGCCGAGGCCAAGAGTCTCGACTCGGGGCGGGTTCGCTCGAGCGTATGTGCCGAGCACGCACCCGGTGCACGAGTACCGAAAGGCCATCGCCATGGCTGCCCGCACCGCTGGCGTGACTGAAACCGGCGAGCCGCTGAGCGTGGTGATTGACGCTGTGTTTCAGCGGCCGAAGTCGCATCTGAACAAGAGCGGCGTGAAAGCCGATGCCCCGCAGCTGCCAAGGCCCGACGTGGACAACGTTGCCAAGGCCGTGCTCGACGCCTTGCAGGACGTGATCGGCGATGACACGAGCGTGGCCCGCCTGGTGGTCGAGAAGTCCTACGGCACGGAGGCACGGACTACCGTGCGGATCTCGTGAAGTTCGGCGTGTCGGTCTATATCCCAAATCGCAACCATGCCGCCACGCTCGGTGCTGCAATCTACTCTGCCGTGCGCGAGATGCCGGTGGAAGTGGCAGTGATTGACGACGCCAGTACGGACAACAGCGTGGCTGTAGCCGATTGGGCTGCCGACAACTACCGCAGCGTGTGGGTTCAGCACAACCCGGTGAAGGCTGCGTGCTGGGAGGAGGCTGCGGCCCGTGAGTTCGACAGCCTCCAGGGCTCGCACATCATCGGGCTGAGTGCCGACGACGAGCTTTGCCCAGGCATTGTCCAGAGCACCATGCGGCATCCCAAGGCCGCCGTGGTGTTTCATTCGTACATGGTTCGCAAGCCCGGCCAGGCGGTCCACGGTGGCGTGATGGTGCCATTCCGAGGCGTATCGACTCTGACAGCCGGCGAGGCTTGCAGGCATCTGACGAGCGATGCCCTGCCGTGCGAGACTGGCATCGGCTCGGCGATCCACCACTCGTGGCTCAGATGGCTCTGCCAGCACGAGTATTGGCGAATGGGCCCGTGGGCCGACGCTGTGGGCTACGCCAGCGTTGCCGCTCTCGGTGGCTGCGTCTACTGCCAGGAGGTTGGGGCAATCTTCACCGAGGACGATGCCGGCTATGGCGTAACACACCGTAACAGTCCCGATGCGAGTCGTTACATGATCGAGGTCTGGGCGTTTCTCAAGCGGGCTGGCGTGCCCGAGGACGTTGCCGCAGCCATCTGCCGAAAGCGGGGCGTCGATGCCTGAGATGCCCACAAAACTCTGGCTGCCGCACGAGCCCTTCGTGATGCCGCATGCCGAGCGTGTCGCCGAAGGCCGGGAGCGGCTTCGCCACTCATCCATCGCCATCGTGGGCCTGGCCCGCAACTGCGCCCGGCCGCTGGAAGCCAACCTGCGGCTCGTTGAGCAGTTGGGCGATGCCTGCAACGGCTGGCAGCTGCACGTCGAGAGCAACGACTGCGACGACGACACGCTGGACGTGCTCGCCGGCTACTGCCGGGATCGGCCACATGCCACGTTCCACTATCAGATTCTTGGGCGGCAGCATCACGGTGCTGAGTTCGCCGGCCGGCGGACGATCGCCCTGGCTGAGTACCGTGACGCCTGCCAGCGGTGGGTGCGAGCGTGTGCTCGAGATGCCGACTACGTGGTGGTTGTGGACTTCGACGCCTGGGGCGGCTGGAACCACGAAGGCGTGCTCAACGGCATCGGCTGGCTCGTGGAGTTGCCCGGTGCATACGGCATGGCGAGCACGTCGCTCTTCCAATATGACTTCGGCAACGGGCCGCAGTGGTGCCACTACGATTTGTGGGCGTTGCGTGGGCTCGGCCAACCAAGCTGCTACTGGGACACGTATCAGAACGGCTACGGCGGATTTGGCTTCTCATGGCTGCCGCCCGTTGGCTCGCCGCCGGCTCTGGTGGCCAGTGCGTTTGGGGGCATGTGCATCTACCGCACGGATGCCTACCTCGCCGGCACGTATGACGGCACGACTGACTGCGAGCACGTCGCCTTCCACGCCAGCATCGCCACGGCGACGGGGCAGCACCTGTTTCTGAACCCGTCGCAGCGGATGCTGATGACTTGGATGCAGGAGCCATGCGAGGCAGCACCGCAACCATCAGCCTGACGGCTTTTCGAGCCGACTGGATGACGCATCTCCCAATGCGGGAGTTGTGCTGCCGCTACACCATTAGCCGCGACCAAGTGATCCGGCTGAAGCACGTCTGGCAGTTGCCGCCACGGCACGACCGCAAACTGCGGGCGAAGCCCAAGCGTGTGCCAGATCCCACAACGACGGAGATCCAGATTCGCTGTCTGGAGATCCAAGCAACGTGGAGCGACGACGTGCGAGAACTGCGGCGAGTCGTGAAAACGCAGCCCGTGACGCTCCAGCGGTTTGAACTCTCAGAGGATGCCGAGCACAGGCTTTCCGACTGGGATGGTTCGTATTTCGACCGCTGACGCTGCAAGACACCCCCGGCTGCCGTCCAGACTGAAGACCGGAGGACGCCATGCAGTACGAAGCAACGCCGGCAGAGCTCGAGAAGTACGGTGCGGGCCTCAACATCTGGCAGCAGATCCAACTGCTGCAGACGTGGGCACCGCTCATCGGATACGCCCAGCGGTTCAACGCTGCGAGCGATCCCTACGCAAAGAGCGTGGTCGTCGCCGAGGCCGCTGAGTGGGTGGCCTCGAAGACATCTGCCACGGTTGACGACCAGCTGGTCAAGCTGCTCGGGGATCTCCTGCGGACGCCGCAGGGTGAAGCCCTCGTGCGGTGGTGTCTGCTCCAGGTGGAGGCCGCCAGGTGAACGATGATCTCATTCGCACCGCAGCCGTGGTTGCGGCGGTTGCTCTCCTCGCTGCTCCGTACTGGCAAGAAATCGCTCGGCGGCTCGCTACGGCCGCCGAAGCCGCCAAGCAGCACGGGCCAGCCATCGGCCGGGCAGTCGCCGCCTGCCTGATCGTGGCTGCGGCGTGGGGGAAGATCCCGATGCCACGAGTGCCATCGGCTCCCGAGTCTGTCACTTATCCGGTTTTGGCTACTCCGAGCGATGAGATGAAGACCGCAGTGTCAGGTGTTGCCGAGGTGTTTCGGTCGGCTCCCGTTGCTGACCGGCTGTTGTGGTCTCAAGTGTGGGCGAAAGCCGCTGTCGTGGTCGATGGCGATGCAGTGCTCACCGAGACGGTGTTCACCGACTCTCGCTCGCTCCGTGGCTTCGTGGTGCTGGCTCTCGACATCGGCTGGCGACGAATCGGCGGCAATCCTCCCGGCAAGTACGCCGGACTTCGTGAGGCTGTTGAGGCTGCCTTCGTGAGCACAGTGGGACGCGAGGACGTGCCCGTGACTCCAGAACTCCGCAAGCGTTTCTCCGACCTGTGCCGTGCCCTCGCATGGGCGGCGCTGCCGCCGCAGGGGTGACGCATGGCGTGGAATCCCCAGGCTGAGTACCTCAGTGGGCTTGTCGGCGTGTACGCCGATCCTGCGGCCTCTGAACGGCTTACGCAGTACCTGCTGATGCAGGGGCAAGCCCCCGATGGCGGCACGACGTGCCGGCGGTACGGCCTCGTCGGCTCAGGAGCCGGCAAGCTCTCGGCACCGTGGGCCGTGATCGAGAAGGTGTTTCCCGGCTCGCTGCCTGCATCGGCTCAGACCCGTGGCGATTGCGTGTCGCACTCAACCCGCAACGCATGCCTCGGCACGCTCGCCTGTGAGATCGCCGCCGGCCAGCCGGACGAGGTGACGGGGCTGCGTGAAGGTGCCCCAGAGATCAGCACCGAAGCCCGCAAGGACGGCGTGCTGAGCACGGAATCCATCTACTGGTTTCGTGGACACGGCGGTGATGGCTGGAGTTGCGACCACGCCGCCGAGGTGGTGCTGAAAGAGTCTGGCCTCTGGCTCCGCAAATCATATGAATCGCTCGGCATCGACCTGACTAAGTACAGCGGCAAGATTGCTGGCAAGTGGGGCTCAACTGCCCCTGGTGCCGCTGTTCGCAAGATCGGCAGCGAGCACCTCATCCGTACCGCCACCAGGGCGAGGACGTTTGAGGAGGTCCGTGACCTTCTCGCAAATGGCTACTGCATTTCATCGTGCGGCTCCGAGTCGTGGTCTGAGACTCGTGACGCCAACGGCGTGAGCCGACGAACGCCTCAAGGCTGGGCCCATGCCCTCGCCTACCTGGGCGTCGATGACCGTGACGAGACCAAGAAGACCTACGGCGAGCCGCTGGTTTTGGTCCAGAACAGCTGGGGGAAGTGGAACTCTGGCGGCCGGGCTGTGCTCGGCACGCAGCTCGAGATCCCGCACGGTGCCTTCTGGTCGAAGTGGTCCGACTGTCGGCACCGCTATGCGATTGCATTTTCCGGTGTTGCAGGCTGGCCAGCCAAGCAGCTGCCGGATTGGACGGGAGGCATCCTGTGAGATTTCTGATCGCCTTTGTTGTCGTGCTGTTTGGCTGCGTTGCTACGTTGCCCGGTGATGATTCGCTGACCGCAGACATCGCCTGCGAAACGGCCCGCATGGTGACGCAGCTGCGGCAGGTGCCAGCCCCAGAGCCGAAACCATCACCGGACGGCGATTGCTGCAAACAGTGCAAGGGCACTGGATTCATCACTCACGGTGACGGGCACAAGACGCCATGCCCGTGTCCGCCAAACTGCCCGTGCAAGAAGCCAAAGACCGCTCAGTGCGTGAACTGCAAATGACCCGCAGCCAACTGATCGCCGAAGTCTGGAACGAGCTGCCGAAATCTCGGTATCTCTTGGGCCGTCGTCGTGTCGATCGCCTCGTGGAGAGTGCGTTGCGACGTTGGCCTGTGCCAGTGCTGTGTCAGTGCAACGCAGACGAAACCAACGTCGTGGGCCACCACCTGGCCAAGAGCGTAGAGCGTGAGGAGCGTGGCCAGTACGGCATGGGCTTCTTTGCCTCAATCATTCTGGCCGCCATCGTGTCGGAGATCGTGAAGATCCTGATCCGCCGCTGGCTGGAGAACCGCACCGAGATGCTGGAGGCCGTCCAGTGACTGACGCAGCGAAGGATACGGTGTTTAGCATCCTCGAGCGGTGGGGCTTTCCAACGCTTGTCGCCCTGGCTGCTGGCTGGGTGCTGCGGCACGACGTGCTTCTGCCCCTGGTGGATGAGCACCGCTCTTTCGTCAAATCCTTGAGCGAAACGCAGCGTGAGATCAGCAAGGCCGTGACCGAGCAGACTAGGCTGCTGTACGAAATGAAGCAGATGAGGAGCGAGCCATGAGCATGAGCCCACGACTCTTAAGGCCACGGCAGACGCTGCATGCCGAGACGCTCAGCTGGCAGTCTCGCGTTATCGCCAACGGCAGTTCAGTGAGCGGCAGCACGCTGTCGGCGGTCAACAAGTTCGTGAAAGCCGTGCACTCGTCTGGCGTGCGTCCGCTGCTGTATCGCTGCAACCTCGTGTGCGGCACGGGGATCAACGCAGCACTCGTTCCGCTCTTCCGTGGCCCGTCCGCCAGTGGTACGCAGTACGGCAGCACTACTGACGGCAATAATGGGCCCTTCGCGTCTGGTGCGTATGTTGAAGCAACAGGGCTAGACGGCGATGGCGTGAGCAACTACCTAAACACAGGGCTTTCGCCGGACGGCATGGGCGTGCCATCGACGGTGCATCTGGCGGTATTCAAGGGAGCCGGAACGTGGACGACGACGCGCGAGTTTATCGGCACGCGCGATGCCGACGACTTTTACCAGATGCAAATGCGGTATCCAGCATCCGCCACGCCAAGCGTTAGCATTTTACTTGGCGGCATCGCAGGCTCCATCTCCGAGGTCGCCATATCGACAAGTGCCTCGTTTTTGCTGGCAACCAGAACGTCTTCATCGGGGCTGTTTCTTTTCCAGAACGGCACAAAAATCGCAACCGGCTCAACAAGCGCCACCACGCCGGGCGCGTGTTCGCACCCTTATATGGTTTTTACGAGGAATGCGACGGGGACGGCTGCTAGCAGTCCATGGGAGCACGCGATTCGCGGCTACTCCATCGGCCTTGGCATGACCGATGCGCAAGCTGCGGCATACAACACTGCCATGCAGGAGTTTCAGTCAGCGTTAGGAAGAAGCACATGATTCTTTCCGAAGTCACGCTGCCGCTGGCCTACGACGATTGCAAGCAGGTAGCGTTGGTGTACCCGCACGAGGTCGCTGTCATCTGGTACACGCTGCAAGAACAGCATGGCGATCCCCGCCACATAGGCATCGGATTGCCGCTCACGGATGGTAGGTGGGCGATGACCGGCGGCGTGCTGAGCGAACTGCACGAAAGCGGGATTATGAGCTGGGCCGTGAACTACCTGACGCCTGAGATCATGGCTCGGATCGAAGTAGTGCCGATGAGCGAGGTTCTGCCCTTACTGCAAGACACACACGACACGAACGTACCCTAGACCGCACAGGAGACCATCATGGCCGAGTCCAAGATCAGCCGAATCAACCGAGACATCGACATCACGCTGCATACGGCGACTGCGTTGGCAACCACGCTAGACGTGCGTGACGTTGCGGGTGCCGTCGTGTCGTTTGGCACGATGAGCACGAACGCAACCAGCCTGCAGATGTGGGTTGGCACGAGCACTGCGGGGACGTTTCGACGGCTCTACAAGGCGGATGGCAGCGTGGCCGATCTAACCCTGTCTGCATCGAGCACGGATGGCCGGGCCTATGCCCTGCCCGATGAGGTGTTCGGTGCTGAATACCTCAAGATTGTGTCGGCTACCACGAATAGCACTGGCACCTCGGGCATCGTGATGCTCAAGAGCTGATGCCCCAGCGAATCCCAACCCACAGGCCGCTGCGTCTGCGATCGTCACGCCCCCAGCGAGACGAGAGCGGCAGACCTAGCGCGGCAGCCCGTGGGTATTGCTCAGTTGCCCACAAGGCGTGGAGGCGGGCGGTGCTGACACGGTGCAACTGGGCGTGTGTGGACTGCGGCCGTGTGTGCCATGGCAGGCAGCTGCACGCCGATCACATTGTGCCGATCAGCAAGGGCGGCGATCGGTACGACGTGGCCAACGGTGCGGCTCGGTGCGTTGCGTGTCATGCGAGGAAGACAAACGCTGAACGATGCGGGCGAGATTGAAAAGGTCGAAAATCATACCGACCTGGCCTGAGGAAAACCCGCTGTTTCCCACGTAAAAGCGCGTGTGCAGGTAATCGATAGGGGGTAGGTGATGGGCCGCCGAGGGCCAAAGCCAGAGCCGACGCAGTTGAAGATTGTCAGGGGCAACCCGGGCTGTAGGCGTTTGAATAATGCCGAGCCTCAGCCACCTACCGATGGCATTGTCATGCCGTCGCACCTTGGTGAACTTGCCGCCGCCAAATGGAATGAACTACTGCCGTTGCTCCAGGCGGTGCGAGTGATGACGCGGGCCGACATCGAGGCCCTCGCCAGGTACTGCGACACCTACGAGTGGTGGCTTGCAACCCGTGCAAAACTCAAGGCAGAGGGCGACACGTACCCCATCCTGAACGACAAAGGCGACATAAAATACATCGCACAGCGGCCAGAGGTTTCGATAGCGAACAAGTTAGCGATGCAGTTGCGGCAGTTAGAAAGCGATTTTGGCCTGTCGCCGGCAGCCCGCACGAGCCTTAAGGTGGAGCCGGATGCCAAGGAAGAAAGCACGCTCTCCAAGTTCCTTGCCCGCCGCAAGAAGGCGTGAGTGGGTTGACGGGTTTCACTACGACCCGGCCGACGCTGAACTTGTGATTGAGTTCTTGGAAGGCGTTTGCGTCCACACCAAGGACGGAGCGACCGCGAAGGCTGGCGATGCCGTCAAACTGCTGGACTGGCACAAGGACGAGGTGATCCGCCCTCTCTACGGGTGGAAGGATAAGGATGGTCTGCGGCGATACCGTGTCGCGTACTTTGAGGTTCCCAAGAAAAATGCCAAGAGCACGCTGCTGTCGTGCCTTGCTATCTGGCATCTCGTGATGGAAGGCGTTGGTGAACTCGGGTGCATCGCAGCAAAGGACCGCAACCAGGCCGCCATCATCTACGACGAGACGGCCAAGATGATCCTTGGATCTCCTGAGTTGCGTGGCGTTCTCGAGGTGATCGACAGCCGAAAAACAATCGTCAACCGCAGCAACAACAGCAGCCTGCGTGTGATCTCGCGTGATGCCGGATCTGCTGAGGGGCCTTCGTATTCGTTTGTGTTTTTTGACGAACTGCACGCCCAGCCGGATCGAAAACTCTGGGAGGCTTTGCGGTACTCCGGTCGATCAAGGCCGCAGCCACTGATCTGCACCATCACTACGGCGGGAAGCGACAGGCAGTCGATCTGCTGGGAGCAGCACGAGTATGCCGAGCAAGTCATGGCAGACCCTGCCTATGACCCTCGTTTCTACGGGCGAATATGGGCTGCAAAGAAGGACGTGGACGATTACTTTTCGCCAGCTGTCTGGCGTCGCTGCAACCCTGGCATGGGCATCACCATGACCGAGGAGTCTTTTGCGGCCGACGCAACGGAGGCCCGCAATAAGGCGACAAAGCTCAACGGCTGGCTGAGGTATTCGCTTGGAATCTGGACAGAGACAAGCAACCGTTTCCTAGACCCAGACAAATGGGCTGCCTGTGCTCTTCCTCCTGCTGTGCCGCTTGCTGGCCGCCCGTGCATCATCGGCATGGACTTGAGCAAGAGCACGGACCTTTCGGCCGTCGTCGCCCTGTTTCCACACGACGATGGCACGTTCGATGTTGATGCAATGCTCTTTAGCCCACGCGACTTAATCATGGAGCGTGAGCGAACAGACCGCCAGCCGTTTCAGCACTGGGTTGACTCGGGCTACATCACGGCCACCAGCGGCAATGTGATCGACCACGGAGTAATCCGCGAGTACGTCTTGAAGTACGCCCAGGCTCACCAAGTCGAAAGGGTGCTGATGGACATGACCGGGGCCGTGCAATTAGGCGTGGAACTGCAAGGAGCGGGCTTGACCGTGGAATCATTTGGTCAGGGCTTTCGCTCTATGAGCAGCCCGACCAAGTTGCTGGAGAGCCTTGTGCTCCAGCAGCGAATCCGCCACGCAGGCAACCCCGTGCTTTCGTGGATGGCAGCAGGCGTCACGGTTGAGACGGGGGCCTTTGAGGACATCCGGCCAGTCAAGAAGAAGAGCACCTGCCGCATCGACGGCATCGTGGCTCTGATCTTCGCCCTGGGCGGGTGGGAGCAGAACAGCATCAAGAAGGCCGCCGAGCAATCCTGGGACATCATCACCCTATGAGCGATCTCCTCGCCGATCACCGCATGCTTGAGCTCCGTGGCATCGACTGGCCCGACGTGAGCACGAGCCGCACGCCCAGCGGCATCCGAGTGACGGCCGACAACTCCATGGCATGCTCGGCCTACACGGCGTGCATCCGGGTGATCTCCGATGCCGTCTCTTCGCTGCCGCTGCATGTCTTCGAGCGGCTGGCCAACGGCGGCAAGACGAAGGCCACGAGCCATCCGATCTACCGGCTGCTGCACATGCAGCCGAATCCGTGGCAGACGGCGCAAGAGTTTCGCGATTGGATGACCGGCATGTATCTCCACTACGGTGCGAGTTACGCCGAGATCCGGCCGGGTGCCCGTGGTGCTGTCTCGGAGTTGTGGCCGCTGCACTCCTCGAGGATGCAGGCCGAGCGGCTTGAGGATGGCCGTCTGCGGTATCTCTACCGTGAGCCAAACGGCCGGCAGACCATCTACAGCCAGGAGCAGATCTTTGCCCTGCGGTTCACGACTGAGGACGGCATCAACGCCATCCCGACATACAAGCTGTTCTCCAACGTCATTGGCCTGGCTCAAGCCTTAGAGGCTCACGCCGCCACGTACTTCGGGAACAATGCTCGCCCTGGTGTTGTCCTAGAGTCTGACAATCCAATCCCGGCTGAGGCCGCCGAGCGGCTTCGTGAATCGTGGGAGCGGATGCACCGTGGCCAAAACGCTCACCGTACGGCGGTGCTGCCAAACGGCGTGAAGTTGAGAGAACTCAGCGGCAGCAACGAAAGTGCCCAGATGCTGGAGAGCCGGCAGTTCGCCGTGATCGAGTGCTGCCGACTTTTCCGTGTGCCGCCCCACATGATTCAGGATTTGACCAGAAGTACGTACTCGAACATTGAAGTACAGGGCACTGAGTTCGTGCAGCACTGCCTGCTGCCGCATCTCAAGCGTTGGGAGGCTGCGATCAGCCGGGATCTCATCGTGGACGACGAGCGGTACTTCGCCGAGCACAGCGTCAGCGGGATGCTTCGTGGCGACCACGCCAGCCGATCGGCGTTTTATGCGTCGGCTCTGGCAAATGGCTACATGACGATCAACGAAGTGCGAGAGCTGGAGAACCTCAACCCGATCGGGCCGGAAGGCGACAAGCACTTTATCCAGCAGAACATGACCACGCTGGACAAGGTTGGCCAGGAGCCGCCAGCGGCTGAGCCAGCGTTCAACCTTGGCACCGAAGTTGAGGACAGCCCCGAAGACGAGGCCGAAGACCTTGAGGAGCAGAACGATGGAACTTGAGCGACGTGACTACGCCTTTGAGGACGGTGACGAGCTCGTCGTCGAGAGTCGTGCCGATGGCCGTGCCGCCATCATCGGGTATGCGGCCGTCTACAACCGGCTGAGCCTTGACCTGGGCGGGTTCAAGGAGGAGATCCTGCCCGGTGCCTTCGACAAGATTCTGAGCCGCCAGCGTGGCAAGGGCGACGTAGTGGCTCTGTTCAACCACGACAGCAACATCGTGCTCGGCCGCACCTCGTCTGGCACGCTGGAACTCTCCAGCGACGACAAGGGGCTGCGGTACGTGGTGACGCCACCCGTGAGCCGGGCCGACGTGCTCGAGCTCATCCAGCGGCGTGACGTGCGTGGCTCCTCGTTCGCTTTCACCGTGGACTCTAAGAACGAATCGTTTCGCACCGGCGAAGACGGCAAGGCCGTGCGGCAGATCCGAGAAGTAAGCGGGCTGTATGACGTTGGCCCCGTGCTCGTGCCGGCGTATCCCAGCACGTCCGCCAGCGTCGCCATGCGGTCTTACGAAGCGTGGCTCGCCGCTCAATCCACTCCCGAGCCGGCAGGCCAGGCGGTTCAGTCGCGTTCGGCTCTGCGGGGCGTCGCCGCCGCCTGGTCTGCTCTCCTGCGGCTGAAGAATGTCTGAACCACGCTGCACATGCGGTGAGAAGTTGAAGACCCGCAGTAGTCGCCCGTGCGGTGACGAGCGGCAGCGGTATCTGCGTTGCCCGAGGTGCGGGCAGCGTGCTGTTGCGTTTGTAAAAACAACAGTTTCAGAGGTCCGCTACTGCAAGGCTCCACGCCCCTAGTGGCAAGGTGGACTCCATCGGCAATACCGCCGGCGGAGAACACATACGTGGACAACCTCAAGAAGCTTCAGGACGAGGCCGTCACCCTCGCCAACCGGATCGACGCCGTGCGGGCGATCGAGAGCACCGACGCCGACAAGATCGCCGAGCGTGATCTGGAGCTCGAGACGCTCCACGCCGACGCTGGCAAGCTCGCCAAGAAGATCGACTTTGAGAAGTCGGTTGCCGAGGCGTCGAAGAGCCTCCGCTCCGTGGTGGATCGCTGCACCCCGGCTCCCGAGGTGCGTGCCGACGAGCCGAAGGTGCGGATCTCCGCTGTGCCGTACGCCGGCAAGCTCCGTGCGTTCAAGAGCGAGGAAGACGCCTACAAGACGGGCATGTGGATCAAGGCCAAGCGTGGCGACGCCGAGGCCCGCCGGTGGTGTGCCGACCACGGCGTCGAGAGCCGTGCTCAGGGCTCGACGGGTGCGACCACCGGATCTGCATTCGTGCCGGATATTCTTGAGTCCACCGTATTGCGCTTGGTGAGTGAATTCTCGGCGTTTGCTTCCAACGCCATGAACGTGAACATGGGGAGCGATTACGTTCTCTTCCCACGCAGGACCGCCGGAAGCACCGCAAATTGGATTGCCGAGAATGTGGCAATCACTGCGAGTGACCCGACGAGCAATCAGGTTGCCCTGACTGCCAAGAAGGTCACGTCGGCCGTGGTGTGCGCGAATGAGTTGCTCTCCGACTCAATCGTCAGCATCGCCGATTGGCTTGCCGCCGAACTGTCGCTGTCGCTGTCGCAGGCGGTTGAGACGGTTGCGTTCAACGGCAACCCGTCGAACGCTCCGGCCGTGGCGGGCATTGCCACGGGGCACACTGGCGGCCTCTACGCATCGTCTGGTGCCACCTATGCGGCGTCGCTCGTGACGGCCTCTGGCGACACCCCTGACGAGGTGACGAAGGCCAATCTCCTGGCGATGATGGCCAAGCTGGCTCCTCACAGCCAGGCGGGTGCGAAGTGGTACGTGAGCCCGTTCTTCTTCGCCACCTGCATGCAGAACCTCGATCTCGCCCAGGGCGGATCGGTGGGGCTGTCGCAGGGGCTCGGCCTGACCTTCCTCGGCAAGCCCGTGGTGCTCACCGACCAGCTGCCGGCTGGCACGGACTCGACCGGCGTGGTGATGGCCCTCTACGGGGATCTGATGAACTCCTCGATCTACGGTGTCCGCCAGGGCATCGAGATCGCCTCGAGCGATCAGGTGAACTTCCTGAGCGATCAGAGCGTGATTCGTGCCGTGGCCCGAGTGGCCATCTCGCACCACACGCTCGGCAGCGACACCGTGGCGGGCCCGGTCATCGGCCTCGTCGGTGCGTGAGCCTGACGGCTTGACGGTTGTGCAATCTTGAGGGGGCGGCTTCCATGCGGGGGCCGCCCTCTCTCTTTGGACGCACGCATGATCGTCAAAGTCGGTGGCACGGAAGTTGACATCCGAGTCGAGGCCGTGCTGAGCATGCCACGGCTCTCGTTTACGGCCAATCACTTCGCCTGGGCTCAGGCACTCATGCCGCTGGGGATTCGCCCAACGATGGGCACTGGTGCGTTTTGGGATCAAGTAAACACAAGGGTTATGGAGCAATTCGTCGACACTTGCGAGTATCTGTTGATGATCGACTACGACACGTTCTTCACCAAGGAGGACGTGGAGCAACTCTTCGCCATGGCGATGACGTTTCAGTGCGACGCCATCACGGGGCTGCAGACCAAGCGAGAGGACGGCCGCCCGATGCTCACGCTCAAGGGCACGCTGGACGATCCGCCCGATGCCGGGCACACGCAGCTGCCGATGTCGTGGTTTGCCGAGCCCGTGCAGGAGGTGGACACCGCACACTTTGGCTGCACCGTCATCAGCACGGCAGCACTCAAGCGGTGCAAGAAACCTTGGTTCTGGAGTAAGCCTGACCCCGAAGGAAGTTGGAATAATGGCAGATTAGACCCGGACATTTACATGTGGAGGAACTGGCGGGACAGCGGAAACCGTGTCTTTGTCTCGCCCCGTGTCGTCTTGGGTCACGGCGAGTACGTGGTGACGTGGCCGGGCCGGGATCTAGGCAAGCCGGTTTTTCAGTGGACGACGGAGTTCACGAACACACACAAGCGGCCCGAAACTGCATGGAGCGTGGGGCAATGATGAAACTGAGATTTACCCGTCCGTGGCGTAACTACCGCACCGGTCAGGTTGCGGAGATCCCTGGAGGCGTGGCGGCTGAACTGGTGGCCAAGGGCGCAGCCGTGCGTGACCACCAGCTGGAGATCGAGACCGCAGCCCTGGAGCCGGTGGCCGAAACAGCGGACGCCACACCGAAACGACGAGGACGCCGTGCCGCAGTATCTCAGCCTGAGCAGACTGACCAGCCCCGCCGTTGAGCCGGTGACGGTGGCCGAAGCCAAGGCCCATCTGCGGGTGGACACGAGCGACGATGACACCTACATCGGCACGCTCATCACGACGGCCCGTGAGTGGTGCGAAGCCTACCTAGACCGCACGCTCATCAATACCCAGTGGCGGCTGCGGCTCCAGCGGTTCCCCACGGATAGCCAGTACCCGATCACGCTGCCACGCCCGCCAGTTGTGTCGAGTGGCACAGCCACGGCGGTGAGCATCACGTACACGCACGAGAGCGGCAGCACGGCCACGCTCTCCACGGCTCAATACCGGGTGCAGCGGTTTGAGACGCCGGGGCGAGTCACGACTGTCTACGGCGGCACCTGGCCGGCTGGCATGGAAGACAACGACGCCGTGCAGGTGACGTGGTGGGCTGGCTACGGCGCCACGGGCTCAAGCGTGCCGGCGGCGATCCGCAATGCGATCCTGCTCTACGTTCACGAACTCTACGAAAAGCGTGGTAACGCAGAGCCGCCCGATGCGGCCCGTTCTCTTCTCGACTCTGTGGGTAGGAGTTTCAGCCAATGAGCATCGACGGCCGCATCACGGTGGACTGCCTATTCCACGATAAGTCTGGCACGGCGGCGCTGAAGGTGGTGTCGCTGGAGTCGAGCACTGCCTACACCGCTGGCAAGGTGGCGGTGATTACGGGAACGTGCGGCACGGCGGCGGTGCTGATTGAACCGTCAACGTATGAATACCGTGGGGCGGACGGCCAAATCACGATGCCAAATCCAACGAGAGTGGGATTTGCAGCATCCAACTGGTGCAGGCTGACCAATCCAGAGGACGGCGGCATATCGCTCCTGAGCAGCGGCAACCGGGTTGCAACGACCGAATACTTTTCGTTCGCAAACGAGTTGTATGTCAACGTCATTGACCTTGGCGTGACGGGAGCAACGTCTTCCTACACCATCCTGCTCTATGGCGACTAATGGACGCTGGCAAACTCCGAGAGCGTGTAACGGTGCAGCAGGCTGCGGACAATCGCAACGCCCTCGGTGAAGTCGTGCAGTCGTGGTCTGCCCTCTCGACTCGCTGGGCCAGCGTTGAAGGCGTCTCGGCTCGTGAGTTGCTTAACAGCGGCCAGCAGCAGGTGGAGATGAGCCACCGAGTGCGGATGCGGTACATGACGGGACTGACGCAGCAGATGCGTCTGCTGTGGCGTGGGCGGGTGCTGGAGATCGTCAGCATCCTTGAGCACGGCAACAGGACCGAGCACGAGCTGCTCTGCCAGGAGGCCGTCTGATGGCACTTGGCCGGATCGACCTATCGCTGGACGCCAGCGAGATCACGCAGCTGCGTGACGCTCTCGGCAAGGTTTTCGACAACAAGGGGCTCGCCCGCATCCTGCAGGACGCACTCAAGAAGGCGATCAAGCCCGCCGAGCAGCGGCTGAAGCAGATCACGCCCGAGGGGCCGACCGGCAACCTCAAGCGGGCTGTGGCGTCCAAGACAAAAGCCTATGAGAAGGACGGCGCGGCCGTGGGCCTGGTGGGCTATGTGCAAAGCACGAAGGAGCCATCAACGGCGGTGGCCGGGGCGGGCAGCGTGCGGCGTGGCAAGAATCGTGGCTTTCATCAGTGGTGGCTGGAGTTCGGCACGCAAGAGCGGTTCATTACCAAGATCAGCAACACGCCCTATGGACGGCGTGGGCATCTGCGGCGTGTGCCCGGTCGCCCTGCCGTGGAGGTTCGTCCGCACATCGTCAAGGCCGGGCAGAACGCCGTCATCGCCTCGAGCTTTAACAAGCGTGGGCCCGTGTTCAACTCAGACGGCTCAAAGACTCCGTATTCGTTCTTCAAAAAGGCCAAGAAGGGCGAGTCGTTCATCAGCGTGAAGTCAATGCCAGCCGGCGGCACGCCCAGGCTGCCGCCCGTGCGTACGGCCCTGGAGCAGTCGCAGCCGCAGATCACGCAGATCCTTCAGCAAGAGTTGCGGGTCTCGCTGGAGCGGGCACTGAATACCATCACCTTTGCGTCTACCGGCACGGTGGGCGGCACCGTCATCTGAGGACTAGCCATGCCGCTGAAATCTCCCGAGCAACTGATCGCCAACGCTCTCACGCAAGACCCTGCCGTAGCGGCCTTGATCGGCCAGCGGGTGTTTCCGGTGATGGCACCGGCCTCGGCGGCGTTGCCGTTTGCGACGTGGCGACGAACGGGCATCCAGCGGCAGCAGTCGCTGAGCGGCCCGCTGGGTATGTCCACCGTTTTGCTAGCCGTCGAGGTCTATTCGGAGACCTATGGCGAGGCCCGAGACATCGCAGACAAGTGCCGTCGTGTTCTGGATGGATGGGGCACGACTGTGGAAAACTACGTCCGGGTGGCCAACGTGTCGCTCGACACTGAGTCGGACGGCGTGGTGCAACTCGCTGGCGGTGATTTGCCGCCAATCTTCCAAGTCAGTCAGCAGTATTCAATCCTCTGGCAGGAGATTTAGCAGATGGCCTTCGATACGCCCCATGATGGTGCCGGCACGATTCTGACGTTCGCCGGCACGACCTACACCGTCACGAACATTGTGGTGTCGGCCACCGACCCGAATGCCGAGGATGAGAAGATCAACGTCAGCCATCTCGGCCAGACCGCTGGCGAGACGGCCAAGACTCTCGACCTGCCGCTGGCGGGCTCGGTCTCGGGCGACACCGGCCAGACGGTGCAGTTCGACTACATCGGCAAGACTCTCATCGCCGATCGTGCCACGGGCACTGTGGCCATCACTGTGGGCGGCTCTTCGCTGCTCAGCCGTGCCGGTACGGTGCAGTCGTCCACGCTGACGCTGGCGACTCAGGATGCGATCCGAGGCCAAGCGACTGTCCGTATTGCCCGCAGCTAGTCCGTGACGGAGGACCGTCATGGCCAGTTATGCGACGGGCGTTACGGCTACGTGGGATGGCACGTCGTTTGGTGAAGTCACCGAGCTCAACGTGACGCACGGCGGCTCATTGCCGCTGGCCCGTGCCAGTACGTGGACGCTTGACGTGGGCACTATAGAGATGAAGTGCCTATCCACGGCAAACATCTCGACGGCCACCTACGGCAAGCGGGCCACCGTCTCCATCTCTGGTGGCGGCCTGGCCTACAGCGGCCAGGCCGTGCTCGAGAAGTTTACCCTGGCGGGCACCGTGAACGACGTTGCACGGTACAGCGTCACTCTCAAAGTCCAGGGGTAAATCATGCTTAGCGTTTCAGAACTTGCGGCTCAGATTCTTGCGGCAGACGACCTGCCCGTGCTCAAGGTCACGGTGCGTGAGTGGAAAGGTGCGGACGGCAAGCCACTCGTGCTCGGCATCCGGGTGATGACCGTGGAGGAGCGGGATTCATACGAGAAGGAGTGGATCGGCAACAAGGAGCGGGGCATCGACAACTTCCGCACGAAGTATCTGGCCCGCTGCCTGTGCCATCCCGAGAGCGGCGAGCGGCTCTTTGACGAGGCTGGCATTGAGAGCCTGGCGAAGAAGTCTGCTGCCATCGTGTCGAAGCTCTTCGACAAGGCGATGAAGCACAACAACATGACCGAGACCGACGTGGAGGAACTGGCAAAAAACTGAGCGTCCGCCACACGAGACGGTTTTTGTTTCGTTTGGCGGGGCACTTGGGCATGACGGTGCGTGAACTGTCACGCCGCATGGATTCGCAAGAGCTCTCGGAGTGGATAGCGTTTACCCGCTACTTCCAGGCTCTTCCCGATCCGTGGCGGCAGACGGGCCTGCTGACGAGTGCGGTGCTTGCCCCGTACTCGCCGCAGGGCAAGGCACCCAAGGCCGAAGACTTCAATCCGATTGAGAAGCCCCCGCAACACGCAAACCAGATGAAGGCCGAGCTTCAGAAGCTGCTGGCCTTTGCGAACGATTAATGGCAACCATTCTCTCACTGGCGATGAAGGTAAATGCCGACGCCTCTGGCGTCGTCAAGAATCTCACGCCAGCTGAGCGGGCGTTGCAGAAACTGGCCGATGAGGCCAGCAAGGTCACGGACGTATTCGATGAGTTTGCTAAGGGCAGCGAGGCTGCTGCGGCAGCACAGCGTCAGGCTGCCACGGATTTTGCTTTTCTTTCCAGCTATCTCAAGACCGGGAAGATCGACGCTCAGCAATTTGCTGATGAGTATGAGCGGCTAAAGGCGGCTTCTCAGGAAACGGCAGACGCTTTCGCCAGAGGGGCAGAGGTCACTCGGCAATATCGGACAGATGAGCAGCAACGAGCAGATGTAGTCGCTGAACTGACTCGGCTGCTCGAGCTCGGTGCCATCTCTGAGGAGACCTATGCCAGGGCTATCTTCCAGGGTAGCGATGCCCAGAAGCAAGCAGTAGCCACTGAGCAAGAGCGGCTTCAGCTGCTGGGCGATGGCCAGCGGATCACTCAGCAGTTTCTGACAGACGAGGAGCGGCGAGCAACTGGGCTGCAGCGGCTGGATGATCTTCTGAAACTCGGCGCAATCTCACAGGAGACGTTTAACCGTGCTGCCGCTGAGGCGAGCGGAGCCAACAAGGCAGCGGCTGAGGCTGAGGCGGCAGCTGCAAAGGCCAGAGCTGACTTGGTAGCAGAGGCAGCGAGGGTCACAGATTCGGTCGTAACT
>Ga0208784_1000331_pt1 | contig 23486 bp, 36 predicted proteins | sample DEB19_08_DNA_FD_184531 | JGI IMG/M metagenome (GOLD analysis project Ga0208784, IMG submission 184531) | Aqueous microbial communities from the Delaware River and Bay under freshwater to marine salinity gradient to study organic matter... | ecosystem: Environmental > Aquatic > Marine > Coastal ... | reverse complement strand
GGCGTCAAGCCCGCTAGTGTCAGGCTCAACGATAAAGCCGATCAGCGCACGCGTTGTGTTTCCAGCGCCCTTTTCGTTCAGGAACGGGCCGCCGTCGTACCCCTCTTGGATATCGACACCAGCTTGGTCAACTACGATCCATTCCGGAGGAATGATACCAGTGAGATCCACTGCGTACTTGCGGTATCCGCGCTTAGACCCGTTGCCGTAATCCATTACGTCGTTAACGGTGATCTTCTGGCCGGTGTCGGGGTCAGTAAAGCTCCACGGCTCCTTAGGTTCCGGGACAATCTCTGCGCCCTGCTCGAGCGGCTCATCTGGAATAAATCGCCTTCGAATCTCGTCAACCAGGTCTGGATCTGCGTTGTTCTCGATAAGGACTTTTTCTAGGTACTTGAACATGACCTCTGCTTCTGGTCCCTTCTCAGCGCCTGGCACTTTGCCAAAGAAGCTCGTTGGTCGTGTTCCGTCTTCGTTGATCGAGACCTGCGTGTTCGCCATTGATCCTGACGCCATGTCAATTCGGTATGCGTTGATGTTTCGGATGAGGAAGTCAAGTCCCTCGGCAACGCTAGGGTGCGTTAGTGCGCGAAGTCGACCTGTCTCTCGCAATGTCTCAAGATCTGCAACGGCCTGCGCAAGCATGCGCTTAGCCTTTGCCAGGTTCTTCTTGTCTGCAGCCTCTGCTGTAAGGTTTCCCTTAGAAGCGAAGAACGGCTTGAACTGGCGTGCGTCGTCGTCACCAGCGCTCGCGCTCTCCAGCACCTCACGCGGGATGCCAGCCTGCTCCAAGCGAGCAATGAACGCCTCGCGCTCACCGCTTCTGGTCACCTCGCTAAGGGTGTCCCCATACGAGTTCATGTAGTCTCCAATGCGCATTCGTGCGCCAGCGGAGCTCAGGGACGGGGAGTCTGATGTTGCCCTGGTGATATCGACAACCTCGTCGTCAATAACCATAGGTGTCCTACGTAGAGCCCGAACAACTCGCTGTGTAAGACCTTCAATTTCCTGTGGGTTTAGCGACTGTCGCTTTCCAAGCGTCAGTAGTTTGCTGATTCTCTTTACAGCTGTTTCTTCTTCTGTTCGATCAGCAAGATCGCCTTTCCTGATGTTGCGCATATTGGACTTGTTCTTCGCCTTTGCAACACGGAACTCCTCCTCAGGGTCAGCCTTGGAGATCTTGCGGATGTCAATGCTCCGCTTCTTCTCGCGCTCTAGCTTGGATTGCTTCCACGTGTCAGCAGTGCCGCCATCTCCTGGCGCACCATCCTCTGGGTCAAATGTGTAGGCAGCCATACCGTCTTCTGCAGACTGGGCAACCAGCTTGTTCCTGTCAAAGAAGGCCCTGAACCCTCTAGTCCCGTCTTCGTATGTAGCGACTGCGCCCTTCTCAATGGCCTCTAGGATTTCGTTTTGGCTTACCTCAGAGTCCCCATAAACCTTTTCAGAGAATCTCTGGTGCAGCCGCAGGGATGTTTTGCCAGCCTCTGTAACGACAGGCTGTCCGCCAACAACCTCTCCCTCAGGGTTTGGCATGTGCAGAATGAGTCCGCCAACCTTACCGTCAAGGAATAGTCGGACCGCAATGTGATCTGCCCAGGCAGCGCCGCCGGAAACCAAGACATCGTCTGGCCGTACCCGCTTTGACATGTCCTCCACCATTGCATCCCAGTCGGCCTTTGTCAGGCGCTCGCCATCCCACTTGTCGTTCTTTGGGGATACCCTACCAGCTGATCCAATCACCGCAATGCGCCGCCCCTTCGCTTCGGTAACTGGGCGCACCCACTTAGTGGGTTGGCCCTTCGGTGCGTTCTCCATGTTGATCATGTCGTCCTGAGTCATGGTCGCCTCAGGTACGCTAGCCCTCAGTTCTTCGTCGCTAACCTCGAAGTCTGGCATGTCGGTTGGCATCCCTTGGTCGGGGGTCGCCGCCGTTGCCATTTTTTCAGGGGTCTCAGCCGGTAGTGTAGATTCCCCGGAAATGGCTGTAGGAGCCACGGAGACGGGCGTTTCCCACTGGGGTGATACCGGAAGGCCACCCTGCTCTGAAACGGGGCTTGGTGCTCGTTCAGGAGGCGGGGGTGAAGTATCGAGCGGAGTCTCTGGGCTGAAGTTGTTCCTTGGAGCAGAGACGTGGGGCCCGGGACCGGCGCTGTTCCTGAGCTCCTTGACGATGTTGTTGATGTTGTTTCCGTACCCATCGAACATGTTCGTCTCGCGGAGGATCTTCTGCCAGTCTGCCTGGCGCCATTTTGTCTGTGCGCTCTCGTCTGCTCCAATCTCGGAGATGCCATTGATCACCCACTCAGCTACAACGCGGTCCCTGTCAGACTTGAATGTCGCTCCATCTGTTGTCCCGGCGAATACGCTCTTCTGTGGAACTCCTAAATTTGTAGCAACCAGTGCCATTGCCATCTGCAGCCTTCTTGCCGTGACTGCGTCTTCAATGGCAAATCCGCGATCCATCATTGGGTATGAACTGTTTTGGGCCCCAGCTGCCGGAGCGGAGGGGGCGACAGCAGCTGGGGTTGCTGGAATCTGGCTTGGAGCAGGAGCCTCCGTCGCGGCCTGGGCCTGAGGCTTGGCGGGCGCGGGCTTAGGCGCCGGCGCCATCAGGGCGTCGACGTCCTTGTTGAGCTGCTCTAGCTGTTTACGTAGTTGTTCTTGGTCCATTCTTCCCCACCCTCTTAGAGGGTATAACTCTCTATTTATATCCCGTAAAACCAGAATCTAAGAGGGTATATTTATTACCCTCTAAGTATATCCACACGCGTCAAGCCCTGCGCACTATTAAGTTTCCTTATCACATGGGTATGTCAGTGCCGGAGGACTGGGTAACCCCTAGCTGACCGTCCCTCCGTAGAAGGCTACGGTGGGACCCCCCTCAGCGAAATCTCGCCTCACGGGAGAGTTCGCTGGACTCTCCTCCATAGGGAGTCGGGTCAGCGGGGGAATAGGCATCGCTTACGAATGCCGAACCCCCCGTTGGCTTCGCTCTCTCTTACGGAGAGTCCGCTGGACTTTCCTCCATAGTAGTGCCGCTCACGCGGCAGGAAGGAGTACCCAATGGCGGTACTAGTAGCACTCGGTCTGCTTCAGGGGGAGCAGGCGCATTCGGCAGCGGTCAAGGTGACCGAGAAGGGGAACCCCATCCCAGACACCTACACCTTCACTCGGAAGGGCGGTCAGAACACCGTCACCTTCCGCATTGAGGAGAGGGACGAGGCAGGGCAAATCGCCAACTACCTCGAGTTCATCGCAACGGGGGCAGTCGCCGACAAGGTGGAAGCACTGCAGTGGAAGTCCGTCAAGGTCAAGGCTTCGCTCAAGGTGCAGCGCAGCAAGGACGCAGCCCCAGTTCATAAGTACGAAGTCCTCGACATCGTAGAGGCCTAGTACTCAGGGGGAACGGGGGTAGTCAGCAATGGCTACCCCCCAGTACCCAGTCGTCAGAGAACTGCCATACCTGGCGAATGCAGTACTAAATGTTACAATCAGGTGATAAGCAATGGGAGTGGGGTGTGAGTGGAGGTAGCGTATTACCCCCTGCTCAATCAGCCTCTCTTCTTCGGGGTGTCCGCTGGACTCTCCTCCATAATAGTAGATAAGGAGTAGATAATGGATTGCCTAGTCTGCGGGTGCGCAGCATGCTACTATCAGGATTGTTGTGACCACAAGAATCCAGTACCACCTTATCAGTCAGATGATGAGGCATATATGGATTGGTACAATGATCAGCAAGCAGGGTATGAAGTAGATAGTTGGAAGAAGATTCAGAAGATGAGGAAGGAGAAGAAAAACCGTGAGATGTGAAGCATTGAGCCGGGACAATACCCTATGTCTATATCCTCCTATGAGGATAGTTAAGGGTAAGAAGAGGCTATGTATTCTACATACGGAAGCATTCTTCAGGGGTGAACAGACTAAGTGGGCGCCGAAGCGCCTGCTAGAGTGGGATCTCAAGCGCAGGCTGCAGCTGGCCGTAGAGTACGAAGCATTAAGACATCTTAATATGGAGGTACTATGATTCCAGAACCGTGTACAGACTTCGGAGGTAGCAGCTACCTCATTGGCGCAGCCACCGGCATGATTGCCAGCTGGCTCATCATCCTATTTGTTACAGTGCTAAGAAAGGAGGATAAGTAACATGGACTTGGCAGCATTTCTATGGACAGTGATCGCAGTCATCGCAGGAATGACGATTTGGTATGCTGGATTCGTAGTCATCGAGAAAGCATACGATCATCGCAAGTATAAGGAGACAGACAATGGGCTATGATATCTATACAGTAAACTCGGATATGAAACAGTCCGAGAAGTTCGCACGCAAGTATGGGTATGCGTACCTATTCAAGCCATTGGATGGTACTAAGTTGACAACTGAGCAGTTGATCAACCGCACGGATATCCCAGACAACTACAGGTTTGAGGGAGATCCGAGGGTGTACTTCAGGGCTAACATCTGGGGTATGGCAGAGGTACGCAAGTACTTCCAACTGCTACTTGAACAGATGCCAGAGCATACCAAGCAAGAGGTTGGTGAGAGATACATCAACTTCGTAGATGCTATCAGCTGGAACGAGGGCAGGCATGTCAAGACTCAGGATGTCTTGATGATGCTGCAACTAATCCAGTACTTCGGCCAAGATGTAGGACAGATACCTCTAGTCGAAGAGTTCATTGAGTATATGGAGATTGCATCTACGTTAGATGGTTTCCATGTATGGTAGCAACGAGGGGGGAATGGCAGTTGTCAGTCCCCCCTCAGTTGCCAGAGGCAGCAACTTATATACCTAGCGAATGCGTTGGGTTGCCTCTCGTTTTTGGGGTGTCCGCTGGACTCCCCTCCATAGTAGTAAGTAGCAAGGAGGTTACAGTGAGCGAAGTAAATGTAACGATTCAGGCTGGGTTCAGCGAAGAGTCGGCAGAGCGTCATCTCTCTGCGTTCAGAACAATCATCGAGGCTAGTGCCCAGGTGATTGCAGAACCGGAGCGCATGCTCAACGCATACGCAGACTACTTCATGCCTATCATCGACGATCTTGTAGAACGTGGTGACATTAGTCGTGATGATGCAACACAGATTGCTAAGGATGCACTCGCAGAGTTGTTCGTTATCAACCAGCGACTGGCATTCATGGTAGGTACGGAAGTAGCAGAAGAGATTGGCGCAGAGCCAATCGACCCAAAGGATATGGCATATCCTATCACTCGCACAGGTGATGGCAGTGAACCAGGACCGCTTAGCCAAGAGGAGGTGATGGAAGAGCTAAGCAGAATCATGCGACAACAGAACGGAGGTAGCAATTGACCAAAAAGTGTGACGGTATCAACCACAAAGTAATCGTAGATGTAGTAACATTTATATCTCATGTTGACCAACACTTCCAGAATTATGTAACTGGTAGTGCAGCCGATGTGCGCAAGCAGTTGAAAGATATTGCAGGCAATAAAGCACCATCAGCAGAGATATGGTATGACTATTGCTGCGAAGATTGTAAGGAGGTAACAAGTGGATCTTGAACAAGTCCGTGAGAAACTAGAGTACGCAAAGGGCGAGGTTAGCAATGCGTCTAGCCGTGCCTCAGATCTAAGAAGGGAGGCAGACTATCTTGAGACAGATGTAGATAGCGCATACAACACAATCGATGACATCCTTGATAACCTAACGGACTATCAAACGATTGACATCGACCAGCATCGTATGCTTATCAGGTTCAGTGGCAGAATCGCAAAGCTCAGCCATTACCTTTATCGTTCTATCATTGATGGTACGACAGGTATAACACTAAGCAATGAGGATGAGACACGAGCACGAGAAGCAATGAACATCCTGGACAGGTTGTACAATCTAGATCTAATCGAAGGGGATGGTACCCCAAACAAATCATTTGTAGTTGAATATGACTACAATGAATATGCTTGGATTGTCAAGCAGAAGAAGGAGGAGAACAATGGGTAAGCAGGTTAAGGTTCTAAAGTCAGGCGCTCCAAAGTTGAAGGACTTGAAGGAATTCGAGCAGGTTGTAATCGTCGAGGGCAGCGACCTCGATCAGTTCCGCAATGTGTTGTCTAACGCAGTGCCGGAGATTGGTCGCAAGCTGGCCAAGTCGCAGTACAACTACGGCAAGAATGAACTCATGGGTTCGCTTAGCGTAGCAACCAGTCTCGATCTTGCACTCGAAGAGCAAGTCAAGGTTGGGTATCACAGTCAGCGTGCTACCTATTCAGAGTTCAATGGGTTTGAGAATGCGACATGGATTTCAACCGACAAGTGTGGCAACTCTATGCACAATGACTTCCAAGACTTGTATGAGTCTCCGAAGTATGAGATCATTGTGCGTGTGGTAGCACCACTCAAGAGCAAGGAAGAACTCGCCAAGCGTGGCGTCAAGTAATAGATAGGCGGATGCAGGGGGTGGGCATATGCTCACCCCCACATGCGCAGAAGGAGGGACAATGTCAGACAAGAAGTACAATGGTTGGACAAACTATGAGACATGGAATGCAATGCTATGGATTAACAATGTAGATGGTATGTACGATGGCATCGTAGACGCACTCGAACAGCAGATAGAACAGTTCGTAGATGAGGGTACATGGGATGAAGATGGATACCTTCAGTACGCAGAGCAATTCATCCAAGATTACTTTGCAGACAACTTTATCTACCAGAGTGGCGACCCTGGCAAGTGGCACGAGGACAACTACGGCCCAGTCAGTGATGCCGTAGGTACATACATGAGCGAAGCAAACTGGCGCGAGATTGCGCAAGCAGTATGGGATGACAACAAGCATGAATGGAGGTCGGATCGTGAGTGATTGGAGAGAGATAGTATCTAACACATTCGAGGATGGATACGGGTATGAGCTGTTCCACGACACAGAATACGACCATGACTGGTACGAGCGTGGCTTCAAGATCTATGCTACTAACGGCGCAGCTAAGTACATCCCGGTAGATGTATCTATCAGCGCAGATACAGCAGATGAAGAGAACCATGTACAAGACATGCTCAAGAATGCAAAGGCATACTTGCCATTGTACTTGTTCGCTCATAGCAATGTAAGCGTACGCACTACGCCATTCAATGACCCGTTCGACAGCGGTCAGTGCGGGTTCGCAGTACTAGAACAAGACTCACCAGTGGATGGTGAGTTGGCTATGATGGAGCTAGTTCTTGAGAAGATGGTAAACGAGTACGACGCTTTATTGCGAGGACATGTTGTAGGCTGGAGGATTACCAAGAAGAAGGTGTGTGACTCATGCCAGCATGTCGAGACAGATGTCATCGACAGCTGCAGTGGTTACATTGGCTTCGACTTCAAGGAGATGGACAGCCTCGTTGAGGAAGTCATCTCAAACATTCAGAGGCATAGGGAGGCAGAGCATGCTAGCAGAGCAACGGCAGTTGGAAACGATTAGCATTGACTTCGAGAAGTTCCTGCGGTATGTAGACCGCAGGTTCGAGCAGATCTGCGGGCTAAGCATTCATGATGTCGAAGACTTCGACTTCAATGAGTACTACCCAGGTGAGTCAGCTACGCAGATCGAGTATGCGCAAGCCGTGCGAGACGCGGCAAGCGCATGCTTGACTAATGCGGCAGGCACAAGCATGCCGGAAGTACATACATGCGTTGAGTGTGGACGCAAGTTCGACATGTTCGTTGAGAAGGACGCAGAGGAGTGGGAGTACGGCCACGACTGCGAGGCCAGTTAACAGCACTGCCAGTGATGGAATCCTTCCCCATCACTGGCAGTTTTTTTATGCCGAACTGGACAACACGCAAGCCCGCAGTACCGGGCGAATGGACAACTAGTTGATTAGCTCACCCTTTTTACCGGACGAATGGCGAACCTTTGTCTTTGAACTACCTCCTCTTGGAGGCGGCTCCGGCAGCTTCATGTCCCGTGCCTTGCCGAATCCCATCTCTACTAGCGTGTTCTTGATGGAGAAGAATGCATCCTTCCATCCCTCATCGTACCCGTCATCGTACCCGGACTGGAGCAGGTCGCTCAGCTTTTCGTATGCATGATCGCAGATTGCGGGATCGCACTTGCAATCTAATACCAACTTCTTTACCGCCATGTTACCCCCTAAAGCTAGCTGTGGTCTTGATGAACTCGAGGTCGCATGCCCCGGTCGCACCATTGCGGTGCTTAGCAATCTTGCAACTCACCACTTCGCTAGCTGCAAGGAAGTCTGGATCTGTCTTGCGCCACAGCATTAGCACAAGGTCAGCATCCTGCTCGATAGCACCGGAGTCACGTAGGTCGGAGAGCCTAGGCTCACCGCTCTCACGGTACTCAGACATGCGGCTCAGCTGCGACAGTGCAATGACCGGCACATCTAGCTCACGTGCCAGGGCCTTGAGGCCACGGCTAATCTCTGACACCTCGTTAACCCTATTGGAATCCTTGCTGCTCTTGTCCGGTGACATCAGCTGCAAGTAGTCAACGATGATTAGGTCTACACCCTGGTCGGCCACTAGCTTGCGGCACTTGCTGCGCACCACAGATGGCGATGCAGTAGGAGAGTCATCGACATAGATGCCAAGCTTTGCCACGCGCTGCGCTGCCTGGTCTAGCTCGACAATCTGAATCATGTCTAGCCCACCATGCCGGATGGCCTGGAGTGGCGTGCTGCTAGCGTACGACAGTAGGCGTGCACCTACCTGCTCAGCGCTCATCTCGATAGAGAAGATAGCAACCTTCTTGCCAACCGATGCTGCGTTGTACGCCATCGTCGTAGCCAGCGCTGTCTTGCCCACGCTTGGGCGAGCAGCGAGGATGACGAGGTCAGACTTCTGCCAGCCACCAGTCACGGCATCGATCTGGCTGATGCCACTTGGCACACCGATCCTTGCACCTGACGTAGCGATGGTGTTGATCCTGCCCTGTGTGATGCGCATGAGGTCGCTCGCATCCGACCACCTGGCACCACGCTTCTTGTTGCCAACCTGGAACAGCACACGCTCAGCCTCATCGATGGCAGCTAGCACGTCATCTTGCCCCGACTGTGCAACCTCGACGATGCGCGCACCGGCCTTGGCCAGCCCACGTAGCACAGCCATTCGCTCAACGATCTCGAAGTAACTGGATGCATTGATGGACGTAGGCGTATCCGTTGTTAGCTCGCTAAGGTAGGACAGCCCACCGATGTCCTCGACGTGGCCACCTGCAGATAGCTGGTCGCTTACAGTGACAACATCGACGGCCTGATTGTTGATGTGAACCTGGCGAATGGCATCGGCAACCAGTGAGTTGCGCCTATCCCAGAACATAGCCGGGTCTAGCTCGATGTCATTCAGGATATCGTGGTCGATTAGGATGGACCCAAGCAGAGATCGCTCGGCCTGTGTATTACTCGGCATCGTTGTTGTCTTCATCTTCCCTCACCTTCTCTCTTGCCCACATGAAGCATGGCTTCATTCTACCACGGTCGATGCGAACCTTGTACTTCCCGCACACAGGGCACTCGCCGTGAATGTCGCCGTCATCCCTATCTAAAGATTGCTGCGAGGATGTCGATGTCATCTTCTGTTACCTCCAACTTTGGTGCTTCGCCACACTTGTACTCGAAGATTGTACCATGAAACGTTGCCTTCCTGCCGTCAACCTCAGCGCATCCCCATACGTTGCAGTCGCTGCACCCGAATGATGTTGCGCTCCTGTCGTCCCGGATCATAAAGAACTCATGGCCCAGGTCGTCGCATAACGCCTGAGCCTTTAGCTCTATCTTGCCTATCTTTGTACGAGCCCGGAAGTACTTGCTCCTATCCTTAGCCACTGTCCCTCCACTCCTGCTGACCTGATTACTACGTGGATCCTGCCACGCCAGAGCGGTGCCAGCTTCTTGAACGCCGCCGGAGACAAGTCTATCACACCGAATCCATTCTTGCAAGCACGGCAGAAGTCACGCACTGTGACCACAACACACTTGTCCTGGTTGCCAAGCTTGCACACGCGGATGTCGTACGGCTTGTCGCCCCACCGCCAGCTACCGACCGCCGCGTAAAAGACCTGCTCCCCCGAAAGATAAGGGGAGCAGGTCCTAAGATATCCGTCGTGGCACCGGCCACCATCTCCGTACCAAGTAGCGTCGCCTCCACCTAGGTATAGACCTAGGGCTAGTGCTAGCTCAATCATCCTCATCCTCCGTACTTCGGCCATTGATCATGGCATTGGCCTTACAGACCTCGCAAGTACGGTAGTTTACATGTGTATGTTTTGTCAAGGGGTCGACTCTATCTCTACCACCAAGGGACTCGTACTCTATCCCGAACTGGCGGCAGTACTCTCGAAGCCCAAGGCCTAGACGCTTAGCGTCTGCCTTGAACCACTCGAGTGCGCTATCTTTGCGAGTCACGCCACTTCTTTGCTAGCTCATTGGCGATGGTCCGTGCAGCGTCCGGACCTAGCCGCTCTTCACCTGAGGCAATGACCTCCGACGTGGCCGGCTTCGTGTTGGTCACGAGCTGCGCCTTCCACCCGGACTGACCATAGATCATCACGAGGCTTGCAACCTTCTTGCCTCGTGCGAATATGGGCAGGGTCTCTACCTCTGGCATCATTCCTCGCCCCTCGAAACAGAAGACCACTTCTCCTGTCCAAGAGCAATGAGGATAGCAGCGTAGTTGATGGTGTCGATGAGAGCATCGTGTACCTCAGGCGTGTACCACCCAGGCTGAAGCTCTACCTTTCCCTCCACGATCTTCCCGTTCATTGCCCGTGCAATACGGTTGACCTTGTCCATTGCCATCCTAGAGAACACACCCTGCGGACCAAGGTGCTCGACGTTTGCCGGGCCGTACGATGCCTGGCGTGAAACCATAATCTCATGTGCCTCAGTGTATAGATTCTTAAAGTAATCTACGAACGTCCTCGGCACAACCATGTCACTTCTTTCCGAAGAGGATGAAGAGAAGCGCTGCGACCGGGATTGCTGTGCCCGGTCTATCAACTCCGACTGCGAGAAGGACGGCTCCTGAAGCAACCACTCGTGTGACGTTGCTGCTCGAAACAACTTCTTTTGCCGCTTTCGATACTCGTTGGAATCTTGTAGGTCCTTGTACTTCATCAGGTGTTGTCGCCATTGGCGCCCTCCTTGGCAAGTGCATCCGCTGCACGTGCCGCAATGTTTGCTGCGTCCGGAACCTCTAGCTCCTTGAGACGTGTGTGAATGAGCTCGAACACCTTGGCCCATGCCACGGCTAGCTCAAACGTCGTCAGCTTTTTCTTCGGCCTCTGCATTCGAACCTCCAACTAGCTCGAGGAAGTCATGCTCCTCGATGACTATGAACACCCGGCGCTTGCTGCCGGAGCCAGGCGCATCGCCCACCACGAGCAACGGAACCTGGTCTGCCTTGCGAGGCACAGCCTGGAGCCACCTCCAGTACTTCTCGCTGAACATCTGGCCACACTTAGCCTGGATGTTGAACTGCCCAGCAGACACATCCTCAGGCCCACCGTACTGGCCTACCCTTTTCCCCCCAAACTTATGAGCTACCTCCCGCTCGAAGGCGTTACCCCTCGAGCGGTTGAGCCGACCTCTCCTCGATGCGTCAGTCACCTAGATCCTCCAAGAATACTGGCATGCCACGCCCGATGTATGCACCGGCAATGTTGTACTCGAAGTACTCCAGCGCCTGGTCCCATGCATCCTGTGCTAGAACCTTCCTCTCCTCATCGGATGTGTTGACGCGGTTGTTGATCTCAGTAACGATGTCATCAGCGATGATGTCGAGCATAGACTTCTTACTGTAGATGTAGATGTAAACCAACCCACCCTCAGTAAACTGTTGCCCGACACCAATGATCGCATCGTCAAATCCATCAGCTTTCCATGCCTCAATGTCCTCGAGGAAGGTCATGCTTAGGTCTCGCCTACTCACTCTTCTTGCCGCGCAGTGCGCCGTAGCGTAGCGGTGAGACGTCCGACACCAGCATGGTGAAGTACATCTTGCCGTTATACTCACGGTCCTCGTTGAGCTTGCCTACCACGTGGACGTTAGGGCGAGGGTCCTTCTCCTGAGAGATGGCCCACTCGTAGACCTTGCCAACGTGTTCCATTGAATCCTTATCGAAGAAGCGTAGGGTGATGTATGCGTACCGGTCAGGTGCCGCACCGCTGCGGTCACCGTCTGCCCACTCCTCGTAGGCTGCCGTCTGCATAGTACCGTATACCTCTAGGTAATCGTTACCATTCTTTGATGTCTTATTGGTTGGCGACTTCTTATCGCTTAGCCAGATGTCTAGTCGTGCCATCAGAACTCCAATCCATTAAAGCTATCACCAGTCTTCTTCGGTGCTGGCGTCTTGACCGATCCCTTTACGATCTCCTTGGCCTTCTCCCAAGTCTCGTCATCCGTCTTGGCGTCGGCCTCTGGGTCGTCGCCGGTCGGGATGAGGAACCCTGTAAGTAGAGCATACTTAAGTGCGCCTGTCGCTGCCTTGTACACAGCCTTGTCGCCTGAGTCTGCCCCGGTACCAATGGATTGCCACGTGATCGTCTCACCTGTGTCACCATCTGTTAGCGTCCAGGTAAACCGCAAGGTGATGAGTGCCTGCTTGCCGCTAGGCGTCACGCCCTCGCTGATCACGTCGATGTTAGTCGGGGTCATGGAAACGTTGAGCTTGCTCAGCTCACCGCGTACCTTGTCCGCAACAGCGCTAGCCTGTACGAACTTGTACCCCTGGGCAGAGTTCGTGCCGCCCTTCTCCACGTAGCCAACAGCCTCCATGACCTTGGCAATCTTGCTAGCGAGTGTCGTCTTGGCTTCTGCCATAGCTACCCCCTGCACTTTGTGAGCCACTGGCAACCTGCACATGGCCACTTCTTCTTAACGTCCTGCCCATCAGCGATAGGCAAGCGCCAGGGGATTCTCCCCTGCTCACGGAACTTGTTGCCGACATCCAGCACTCGAAGTGCCTTGTCGTACCAATCCCTGCCAACAGTATACTCCGCGATACGGAAGTCATCCTTGCTGACATACACAACCCTAGCAGTTACGGACTCCCCTGTCAAGTGCTCACGCGTCAGGGCGTACGATGCTGCCTGGATTGCGTGCTCCGGCTTAGGTCCCTTGAGGTACGAGAAGCCACGAGAGTTCATAGACTTGAGCTCGATGACCTCCTCCTCAGTAGAACCCTTCCACTTAACGAGGATGTCGATGTTGCCTGAGAAGTTCTTCTCTTCCCATAGCACCGGCACCTCGAACTGAATGGAATCAAATAGCCCCGACGCTTCCAGCTTCTTGTACAGCACGTCAGCGATGACGTGTCCCTGTTCAAAGATGCGGTAGAGACGGGGCTCAAACGGGTTGCTTGGCTCTTCACCTGCGAATGCGTAGTGCTGGGCACGCAGGCAGCCGCCAAGTGTGCTGCCACGGAATGGTGTGGAGGACGGCCTCTCTGTCCTGGTATTCTTAAGGCCTAAGTCGAATGCCTGCGATATCGTATCCATATCCCCTCCAAATAAAAAGATCCACAGTGGACCTCGTCCACCATGGATCTTAGAGCATCCGCTCTAGGTCGTCAAGCCTTGCGCACAATCAGGCACCGCTTGAACGGTGCGTCGCCCTTAGACGCTGCGATAACACGGAACTCAGACTCAGAGATAACGACACCGAACTTCTCCTTTCCTTTTCCGGTCATGGTGGGGTCAGCCAGCTGCCAGCCTACCTCTGGGTGGTAGGCCACGCAAACCATGTGGCCCCAGGTCATACCGGAGATCTTAAGTTTCTTTGCAAATGCATTGACTTGCAATGCGTGTGTTGGGTACCCGATGGGTGCCTGTACATTAACGATGATTGCCTTGCCATTCTGTCCTGCAATCAGTACGTTGGACCAGTCAGCAGGATACCCTGCCTCGCAACCCATACGCTTGACTGCCTTGGCCAGGTCAGGGAAGTTAGTGCCGTCGGCACGTCCGTCCTTGTCGTCTCTGCCGGCATCGGCAGCAGCCTTGATTCCATCGAGGGCTGTGAAGTCCTTCTTGTATCCGTGTGCCCACGAGGCAGCAGCCGCAGCACTTGATGGTCCGCAGTCGTCTAGGATCTTCCCCTTCTCAATGTGTGGTAGTTGACTCTTTACTCTAAGCTTCATCTGCCTTCTCCAGTATTACTCTTGCAATGTCCAGCCAGTTGTTGTCAAACCGTACGCCCCTGTCGTCCACGTATGCCATAGCCCCAGGCTTACCTTCGCCAACGTAGATGTCGTCGTAAGGGATAGCCCACTTGGCAAGCAGGATCTGCATCTCATCGAGACGCTCCTGCCTGTCAGGCCACTGCTCCCATGCCCGGGCTGAGTGGATCAGGATCTTGTACCCTGCCTCCTGTAGCATAGTGAGTGCGTCAACGGCACCGTTGGCAGGAACAACAGTGCCGAAGACACGGACGGCGATGGTGTCGTCGAAGTCGACAGCCACCGTTTTAGAAAACTCTAGATCAGCGTCCTGCTCGTTCATTATCGGTGAAGAATGTGCACCATTGGCTTGAGCTTGGCGTACACGTCACGGAGGACCAGCACGTCAGCCTCGCAATGCTCAATGATCTTGGCATACTTTTCCTTGTCGCCATGGTCAGCATCGTCCCACGTACGTGGATCAAGCGGAGTCTTCTGGTTCTGTACACCGAAGTACTTCGAGACGTTGTCAAGTGACTTGCGCCCGATTGAGATAGAAGATCCCGACGCCTTGTACATGAGGTCCAAGTGCATTCGTGGCTCGTAAGGTCGCATGCCGTGATACAGCAGGCGAGCGTTCAATACCGGCACGTCAAACAGCTTGGAGTTCCAGCCAACGATCACGTCGAACGTGTCTAGGTACTCGCAGTAAGCCTTGACTAGGACGCTGTCGTCCTGCCAGTCCTTACCTGGGTGTGTGTCGTGACTGTACGTAACCACGTTACCGAACGAGTCAGCCACAGAAGCGCAGAGTACACGGCGCCAGTTGCTGAACGTCGACTCGATGTCAAAGAACGCAATGTTAATCCCGACAAAGTCGGGCGTCTTGGTCTTCGACTTCCTAGCTGGGAGGTTGTCTTCAGGGATCCCCTCAACGTAACGCTTATGGAACTTCTGTACCTGATCCTTGCTCATGTTGAGCATCTCACCGATCTTGGAGAATGAAAGACCCTGCTCTTTCATTTCACCTACACGGTCTACTAGGTTGGCCTTTGCCATCACTTACCTCCATTCGAAAGTAACTCGCTTACCTTCGTTACCAGGGTAATCAACGCCCCAATCAGGGACGCTAAGATTCCCAGTCGCCACTTTACATCTATGCCTTCGGCCTGTCTAGTCTTCCGCACAGCTTTGCTCCCGGCCTGGTCTAGCTCGACCTCGCGGAGGCGCTCGTCGATGGCGTCCAGCCTAGAAAGAAGGATCTCGAACTGCCCCCTGGTCATCGACCCACCGGTTTAATCTTCTTCCACCAGTTCTTTGGCAGACCAGTGCTTGACGTTGGCTTCTTCCATCCAGTGCTTACAACATATGAGGCGTGGAAGTAAGCACCTCCTCGACCCGGCTGGATGTTGAACATGTCGTTGGCACCACCAATGTTCTGCCACCCGCCTGGACCCCACCAAGACTGGTTGTAGATCTTCCCAGCGTCGTTTCCAGGACCCATATCAAATGTTGGGAACCCATCGCCCTTAGGCTCCTTGTCTGGCTTTGGAGCCTTATCCTTATTGGCCTTGAATGAAGGGTTACTCTTAGACGTAGGGGCTGGCTTCTGCTCCCACACAATTCCTGGACCCTCAAACTTGTCAGGCTTAACGAGGTCAAGGAATAGCTCTTCGTGGCCGTCAACCCTAGCCACCCACTCCATACCGCCAACATTGTAAAGCTCCTCAATCATATCTCCTCCGATGACTGAGCCCTTCCTGTTGATCACAACCTTGACAGTCTCTCCAAGCTTTGGAGTCCCTGAGATACCGATTGGCCCAAACACTTCAGACCTCAGCTGTACCCGAATATCTGTAACGTCAGAGTTCGTGCCGGTGTCGTTGATCATTCCCTGGCCAAAGTTACCAGCAGAGTCAGGAGAGATAAACCCGCCCTGGGATACGACTGCAGGAAGCGCCGGGTCGGAGGCCAGGTAAGGTGCGTTCTTGACTACACCTTGCGACCTGACTCCGTTGACTGCGCCATCCGTCTGTGCGCCTAGCAGAAACTCAGTAGTAGGAACAACCCTGATAGAGTTGGTCTTCATGCTTCTCCTTGCGACAACAGAGAATCCCCTGATCTGGCCAGGGTAAACTAGTGTAGTCTGTGGAGTTCCCGAGACAGCATGGTTTACAATGAGCTGGTTGCCAGTGGGCGTAGCACCAGGAACCCCATAGAAGTTAAACACAGTCTTACTGCTATCGGTTCTTGTTCCTATCTCAATGTCTGTTACCTCACGAAAGAAGTCGATAGGTGACTGACCTGCTGTAGCGTAAGGGTGGATAGTTGAACTAGAAGATGTGTTGATTTGGTTAAGAGATGTAAACTTTACAATAGGTACAAGAACTGGGTTTGCCTTGTTTAGATACCCTCCTGTACTGCTCTTGTTGGTTGAGGATACGCCTGTTGATGTTAAAGTAATAGTCTTTCTGTCAGATGATATACTAGCAACAACATGGCTTGTTGCTGTGTTGATTGTGGATTGAGTTGTCTCGGATAGAGTTACAGTATCTCCAAGGTATAGCGTAGAATCTGCGAATTTTGGCAGAACAACTGTAGTTGTACCATTGCTCCCGCTTGAAACAACGAAGTTAGCACTTGTCACGGAAAGCTTTAGATCTGCATAGTCTTTGTTCCTGTCCATAACAGATGTAAACACGTCAGTCATAATGTTGGGCAAGGTGTTAGACTTGAGTCCTGAGGTTAGTCCGGTTTCGGAGTATCGGCTGATATCTCCCCATACATAGTTCTCGTAGTAAGACGGAACAATCGTCGAGTCAATGTCAAGGATCTTTAGCCCGCCGATATAGAACGGCCTTACAGAAAACGAGTATGACACCCCCTCTGTAAGAATGGACATAACCCTGCCGCTTAGACCGTATACCTGCTCAGTTGCTGCGTCGTATTTGCTAATTGGGCGAAGCTTAATACTAAATGGTACAGGAAGTGCAGTTGTGCCAATGTCGTCGCTGTCGGAGCCATAGACTACAGGCTCTGACACCACGCATAGAGGACCTCCAGGGTTGGCATAGATAATCATACCAAGCATAAGAACGGTTGGATCCTGGCCTACATTCATACCTGTGCATGGGTCGTAGAAGGTGTACGGGATATCGTCCACAGTCTGCGTGCCGAAAATGCCCGTACCCCTGAAGAGGAACATTGATCCGCTTATCGTAATGGTGCCAGTACGGACCCCGCCAACTACCTCGTAGTCAACGGTTATCTCGTTTTCTTTACCAAGAGGTGTGGTCCCTGAGGCAGGGGCTCCTGAGTATACTCTGATGTCACCGTTGCTAGTGTCATTGCTTTCTGCAACAGACGCCTGTGAGCTGTGATAGTGGATCTCTTTGTCCATCTTTACAGCGTTCTCAATAATAGCTTTTGGCGTAACAGTTTGCTGTACTGTGTTTGGGTTTGGGTCTACAAGGAGGTTTGCGTACGTAATATAACTGCCGGACTCGTCTGGCATGGTTGCCCCAGACTTGGGGAAGTTTCTTGCCCTTGTGCCGTATGTCCTTCCGTGGACTTGGCTGTTGATGTCGAAAGCATTTGCTGTATAATTTGATGAGCTAAAAACGTTAAGAGATGTTTCGTCAGTGTTTGGAATAGCCTTCTGGCCAAGCTTAGGACCAGGAAGAGGGGTGTAGTACTTTCCAAGCGCAGCCATGTAGTCTACCCCGGAGATTACAACCTCGTTCTCGCCGGCGTCGTAGTCAGTAATGATTCCGCCCTGAACGTCAACGTATTGCGAACCGTCCCACCTCTGAACAAAGTAGTGCTGCTTCAGAGGGTCAATGAGTGGGATTGCAGGATGATCGATAGGTAATGTAAAATACATTGATCCGTTATCGTTGGCATACAGCTGAACTCCAAGGTCCCTGGCATCGCTAATAACTGTGACGATATCCTTTGGGCCAAAAGGAGAGGTAGCATGGTTATAGGGGTGCATGTCCTTGATAACGATTACGTTCTTTCTGGCCATTAAAGGATTGCCTCCCTAAATGCGATTGTAACGGTAGCTCCTGATGCCGCAGTCACGGCAACAGTTGATGTTCCAGGCGGGATAGAGAAGAACTCGTAACCAGTAAGCGTGGTTGGGTTTGTAGACATAGATGTTCTGAATGTATCGGTGACGGTCACCGATACGGCAGAGTGAGACACTGTGTCTGGCCCAAGCGTTGCGCTAATAGTTGCCGAAGTGGCGTTGGCCCATGTGACTGTTGGCCAGGCTGACGTATTGCCAGTGTTAACAACAGAGATGTTTCCGCTGCCAGTCCTAGAGAATGTTGCAGCTGTTTCGTAATACTTGTATGGGTCTTCAGCCAGAAGAGTTATCCTAACCATTGCAGCGTATCCGCGTTCAGAGATCCCGGCAGAGGTTGCCTTCTCTGTCGGAAACCTTGGAAGAGACATAGGCCGAACCATCATGTATAGGCTGTAGTCTGCACCGACGTCGCTAGGCTGGCTAAATGACAGCTTCCTCTGACCGTCGGCAGGTAGGGCAGGGTATGTGCCGGTATCAGCGGCCTTTGCCTGTGGGTGTACGGCCTCGTTCAAGATATTCATCTTATCCCAGAAGTCACCGTATGTGCTCCCGTAAACCCCAACGATAAGTTCGATCTGTCGCCCGCCAAGGTATGCGTCGTAGCTATCGACCCCATCAATAAGTGGTGTGTCCTCGATGAACGCACTAACTGCGACGTTGGTAAAGTCTACGCTCTCAACACTATACCCAGACAGAGGTGTAGCACCTACGGCCTGAGGGTCTCGTATACCGTTAAGATCTAGGGGTGCCTTACCTGGCCTCTGGATAGTTACTGCTGCTGATAGATCCATCTTATGGGGTCTTCCTTACGCGGCGGATAGCCTTGGACATCTGGTCCCATCGGCGTTGCGCCGCACTATAAAGCTGTGCCAACTGGATACTGTTTGTGTCTGATGCTCCGGATGCAACGGCCCACTGCTGGAACCGAACGCGGTCCGAGATCAGCATGAACATCGCTTCCTTGGCAACCCAGGCACGCACGGCGTTAGTAGCATCGTCGTCGAGCTCGATAGTGGACGAGTCAGACGTGGGCTGGGTATAGTGCTTGTATCCAAACACCCGCAGTGTACAGTTGTTAGGCAGGACGAAATACTGTGGCATGTGCAGCTTTCCATCGATGAAGTCCCATCCACCATTAGCTTCTGTAACCTGCGAGAAAGGGACCGTAAGAAGTAGCTTGCCGCCAGAGTTATAAGCATCCACGCGATAGACCGCGTCCAGCGTGAGTGTGTCAATAGTGAAGAAAGCCCCGACAGCCGGAGCAGTATAGGATGCTGTTTCATATGTCTCCTGTGGACGAACCCTGGAGACTTCCTGCACACCCCACTTGATCATGTCGTTGAGCTCGTCAGTCGACCACGTCGGGGTGGCGCCGGAATCCCGAAGGTCCCGTCGTACAATTGTTCTTAGTGCACTTAGTGTAATAGGCATGTGGTCTCCTGTTGCTTTGGGGGAGAGGCCGAAGCCCCTCCCCCGCAGCTAGCTAACTCTTAGAGCGTCGAAGCAACCGACTCCACGCGGAGGTAGCGCGGCTGGCCAGTCGAGGTATTGCTACCATCGAACTCACCGGTCGTGCCCTCGCCACGGAGGATTGCACCGAAGCGCATCTTGAAGCCAAGTACAGCGATCTGCGAAATCGGGTCGCTGTGGTCGCCGCCCGGAGCCACGAAGTAGCTCTGGAGCGTCTGGCTGTCGCCCACGATGTAGGCGTCAGGGCCAAAGACAAACGTCGAGTGGATCGTAAGCGCTCCGCCTACACCACCGGTGAACGTTGCCGCGTTTGGCGAAACCATGAAGCGAACACCAGCGTACGCGCCGATTTCCCCATTGAGGAGGTCGAGCGACTTGGTGTACTTCGTGGCCTCAAGGAAGCCGTTCGCGCTGGTATCCGTCAAAAGGTCGAACTCGACCGAAGGATGGATGATTGCGCGATAGAAGCCATCAGCGAACGTTGGAACGTTTGCTGCCTTGAGCTTTGCAACAGTCTGCTTGATCTCGAGACCAGTCAGCTTGTCGCCTGACTGGATGAGTGCGCGTGACGCACGTCCAGCTGCGTATCGAACGTTGGTGCCTTGCTTGATAACATCACGGATGATGGTATCCATCGACTCGGTTGCTGCGCGAGCAAGTCGCTCGGAAGCAATCGAGATCAGATCGTGCGGGCTGTCGAGCTGCGCAAGGTCTGAAATCTTGAGTACCTTACCGTACTGGCGTGGCACGAACGACTCGGTCGTAACCGTGAGGTCGTACTCTGCAGGGGCAGCGGCCTCTGTAAGAGTGTCGCCAATACCGAGCGGCGTAAGGTCTGGGTAGCGCGCATAGCGGATCTCGTTGCTGCCCTTCTGGAAACGGCCTGCCGTGTAGTTACCCGGCATTGCGTGAACCAGTCGGTCGCGCAGGTTCTCTTGAGCCTGCGAAGCCACGAGCTCCGTGATGAGCGCAGAATAAGCGTTAGAGCTGTTCGTATCGAGCAGCGCACGCGTCTGCGTAGCCATCTATGAACTCCTTTTGTTATTCGCCCCATGGATTGCCAAGGGCAGCGATGTCCTTAACAATCTCACTGGCATTTCTCTTCCCTGCTGCAGCCGGTACGGCCTTAGCAGGCTTATTAGGATCTACTGACTCATCGAGAGTCTTACCACCGGTCTTGATCAGCGCCTCGAACTCGCGTGCTCGGTCCTCATCGGTGAGCTCCGCAACCTTCTCTTGCCACTGAACGTACGATGGATACTCCTTTGCAAGCCGAGCCTTAGACTCTGCTTCTCGAGTAGCCCGAAGTTCCTTTTCCAACGTCTCAATCTTTCGTTGAGCTCGTTCGAACTCAGTTAGGCTGGCCTCTTCCATCTGAAGCTTCCAGGTTTGCACCTTTTCGTATTCAGACTTAAGCTCATCCAACTGCTTCTTGGTAGATGTCAGAGCTTGGTCCTTACCAGCTAGACGCTTCTTCCAAGTGGTGATATCGTTATCGTCAGGAGTGGCAGTTTCCTGCGACTCGGTGACGGGCTGATTCACGACTTCTTCCACGTTACCTCCTATTTATCCCTAAGGAATCTCAGGGATCTTTACTTTGACCTGCTCAAGTGGAGGTCTTTCACTGGAGCTCAACAGCTCCGAACCTACTACGCCAAGCCTCTGGATAGCTGGGATCGGGCCGAAGCTCGATGCCCTACCAATGAGGTCTTCATTGAGGATATTTGTAAAGAGATCGATGTCCTTGTCTGTGCCCTGGAACCTGCGGACAGTTGCTCGCAGCCAGGACGGTGGTACTACCGACACATCCCATGGAACGCCAGGGAACATCATGCCAAGCATGTAAAGGCTTTCCTGCTTCGCGGCAATTGCGTCACGAAGGTCGATGTCCTGCTCGATCTCGTACTCAAGGTACTCACGCAGTTTGTGGTATGCTGCGTATCCTGCGCCAGGAGCAACAAGTCCGAATGGTCGCTTGAACAGGAAGCCAACAAGCTCCGGAAGGATCTTCTTAAACATATATGTGTATGGGTAAAGGCCAAGCATGGGATGGTTGATTGTCCGTTCGAAGAAGCTTCTCTTAGGATCAACGTAGTGTACGCGATTTGCTTCCTCAAGCGTCTTGTTGTAGACATACTGGAATGCACGGTATGCCATCTCTTCTGATCCGTGACGTGCAACCAGTTGGTACGAAGCGTTGGCAACCGTCTTAAGAGTCTTAGGGTCTCCTGAGAATCGCTCACGTGCAAGCATGACTACCTTACGTGTGAAGTCAGAACCACCAACCAGCTCACCACTTGCGCGAACTTCACGGACCAGGTTGTCTAGGATCTTACTGATTCCGGTAATGTCGCCGCCGTATCCAGCGCCCATGGCCAGAGCCTGGGCAATGTTGAGCGCCTCCTCGCCAAGCTGGCCTGAATCACCACCGTAGTTGGCAAGTCGCATAAGCTCCTGCGCAGCCTCGAATCGGTGCTCTGCAATTCGCGCCTCGACCTTTGAGTTTTGGAACGAGTCCTTTAGATTCGAAACACGCTGATTGTATTCGGATACAAGTCCTTCAGGATACTCGTCTCCTGGGTTAGTAATCCTGTGCTGCTTCATCTTGTTAGCTGTCAGTCGCAGGTCGTCAATGGCAGGCGTGATTGTAGCCATGTCGTACCCTGACTCGCGCAGTGTGTATCGAGCAGACTCCAGTTGGTCTGACAGGATATCTGGGCGTAGCTTGTGCAGACTGGTGGTGCTTGTCTCAGCAGCGTCTACAATTTGTGCAATGTTCTCATCGTCCACAGGTAGTTTGCCGCCCTTTGGAATGCCTCGGAACAGCATGTTCTCTACTTCACTTAGCGACGTAAGCTTAGGGTCTGGCAGCTTAGAGTACCCGAACGCAGCAGGGCGTGCAAGCTCAATCTGTGTGGCAACCCTTGCCGGATCTGACAGGCTGCGTCGGAACTCGATGAAGTTAACGAACACATCGCGTGGGTCCTTAAGTCCGTAGTGCGTGACCAGTGATGCCCACAGCTCAGGGCTGTTCTTCATAAGATGATCAGAGAACTGCTTGGCTGTAAGGTCCAGGGCAAGCGCGTCTCGCTGTGCCTCCTTTCGCAGCGCCAGGTCGTCCCATCCTCGACTCAGTAGGTTTTTACGCAGGCCACTTGATGCAACGATATCCTGGTAATTGCCAGTAAGGGACTGCTTAAGTACGTCCTCGCGGAACACAGACAGGAAACTGTTGTTGTCGATAAGAGTCTTGACTTCAGGCGAGATGACCGATAGGTCCTTAGCCTCTCCGGCTGTGATATAATATGCCTTGCCGTCAGACGTAATTCCTGAAAGAACTGTGCTGTCAACTCCGCGTGCTCGGTTAAGAGTTGGGCTCTCGAAGAACTCTTGCACAAAGTAGATAGGGTTAAGCTTGAACTTAAGCATTGGGTACCAGACGTCGGTATACTTAGCGATAGATGGTGCCCACTCTTTTACTGACCCGGTGAACGCCTGTGTTGCTCCGACAACACCAGTGTCTCCACGGAATGCGTGCATAAGCGCTCTCTGAGGATCAAAGTCAGCACCGCTAACACTGTTGCGCTTGAAGTCTTCCAGGAACTTGCTATATGCCTGAGGGCCTGACGTCTTCTCAAAGCCACGCTTGAACGCGTCGTTGACAAACTCTGTGTCCAAACCACGGGGGGAGATCTTAAGCTTGATTGCCTCGGTAAGAAGCTCGTCAAGGATAGCCTCGATCTGGTTTGCACCGATACCACCGCGTGCCATGTACGAAGTCATGCGTCGCCGGATGCTAGC
>Ga0208784_1000330_pt1 | contig 23520 bp, 24 predicted proteins | sample DEB19_08_DNA_FD_184531 | JGI IMG/M metagenome (GOLD analysis project Ga0208784, IMG submission 184531) | Aqueous microbial communities from the Delaware River and Bay under freshwater to marine salinity gradient to study organic matter... | ecosystem: Environmental > Aquatic > Marine > Coastal ... | reverse complement strand
GGAACGAGAGACCTTGACGTGGCTCTCGAACTAGGGCGTGACGACCTGAAGAAGGCGGTTGAATTCGCACGCCAAGAACTCGCCCGCCGCGACGCCGAGCGGGTTGAGCGGGAAAAGCCGATCGACGCGGAGTGGTGCTTGGCGAATGGGGCGTATCACGAAGGCGATTACGGCGGCGAGCCTGGATGGTTTTCGAGCGACATCGGCAGCGGAGAGTTGCTTTCCGTCGAGGAATCGACTGGAGATGTGTACATCTTTCGCGAACATGACGGAACGATGACGCGACTCAATGGGAAGTTTAAGACTCGCGGAACGTATGGCGACCTACTCGCGGCGATGAAAGGCGGTGCGACGTGACCGATCCAACCTGCCCAGCGTGCGGAGTTTCCTATCGCGACCACCTCGGGCTCAACGGCACATGTGCAGAGTTGCAGCGACTCAAGGCTGATCGTGGCTGGCGCGACCCACGCCCCGAGGACCACGGCAAGTATGCGTTTATTGGCTCGCTGCCAGAGGATGCGCCGCCGAGCTTACTGCGGTCATACAAGCCGCTCAAGTGGGACGCAACGCAACTCGTGTACGCGGTGCAAATGACGGAAGTGAAGTGGCAGTATTGGACGACCGCGGGCTGGGTCGACCTGACCAGCCGAGTTTGCGTGTGCGAGAGGCCGAGCGAGTAAAGGACTGACACGAGCATGGAAGCAACCAACTCACCCGCCGCCGAAGCCGCCATTGCCTACGCCGCACGCGGCTGGGTCGTGATCCCCGTGCGCGGCAAAGTCCCGCAAGGCGGGGCTGGCTGGCCGAGCCTCGCGACCCGCGACCCGGGCGAAGCGGCCGTGCTCTTCGAGGACGTGCCGCACGACGGCGTCGGCGTGGTGCTCGGCAAGCGCTCCGGCATCATCGACCTGGAGTGCGATTCGCCGGAGGCCGAGCGGGAGTTGCAGGCCTTGTTTGGCGGCAACGTGCCGTACACGCCTACCTTTCAATCCGCGCGAGGGCTGCATCGCCTGTTCCGCTGGGCGGATGCACTCCCTGAGAGCGAACTGGCAAAGGCCAAGTTCGAGGTCGGCGCAATTGAGGTTCGCGTTGGCGGCGGCGACAAGGCGGCGCAGACCGTCTTCCCGCCGAGCGGCGGCCGGACCTGGATTCTTTCGCCAGACGAGTGCGAGCCGGCCGAACTGCCGTCCGCCGTGCTCGTGAAGATCGCGACCCGCGTCGCGGAAGCCAAGCGGCGAGCGCCGGCGCCCACGAGCTACGTGCCGCACGAGCATCACGGCGACGAGTCGCTCGACGTGGGCCGCTGGCTCGCGCGGCGCGGCGTCGAAGTGCTGGCGACCGATGCGACGGGCGACGTACGCCGCTGGTTCATTCGTTGCCCGCGGATCGAGGCCCACACGACGCCCGACGCGGTCAAGGATTGCTGCGTCACGCAGGACGCCCACGGAAAGCTGGGCGGCCATTGCTTCCATGCCTCGTGCGGTATGAGCGACTGGCAAGCGCTGAGCGAGGCGATCGGGCGCCCGACCTACGAGGATTATCACGGCGAACGGCCGGCGATTCTCGAGCAAGCGGTGGCGAACATCCTGGCGTCAGGATTGCAGCAACAGGCCGAGCCGGTCGAGGAGGACGAAGAGGAGATCGACGAATTCGGCGATCTGCCCGACGCGACGTTCCCAGCCGACGCTTTGCGCGTCCCTGGGCTTTTGGGCGAGATCATCGGCCACACGCTGGCCGCGAGCATGTACCCGCAACCCGAGCTTGCCCTGGCCGGCGCCATTGCCCTCCTGGGGACGGTGACCGGTCGAAAAGTGACCGACGTCTACGGCACTCGGACGAATGTCTACGTGCTGGGACTCGGGAAAAGCGGAACTGGAAAGGAACAGGCGCGACGAATCAATAAAGATTTGCTGTTGCGTTCGCTGGGGGAAAAGCTGCTCGGGTCGGAGCGGGTGGGGAGCCATGCTGGGATCGTCACGACGGTTCACGAGACGCCGGCCTGCCTCATGCAGCTCGACGAGATGGGGCGGCTTCTCGAGACGATGAAAGACCCGCGCAAGGCCCCGCACCTGTTTAACTGCATCACGGTTCTCATGCAGCTCTATTCGAGCTCGGGGACGCTGTGGAAGGCCGACGCGTATGCTGACGCCAAGAAGGTCAAGACCGTCGACCAACCGCATTTGTGCATCTATGGGACCGCGACGCCAGAATCGTTCTGGCATTCGCTCTCGACGGATAACATTGCCGAAGGGCTGATTGGGCGCTTGCTCGTGTTCGAAGGGAGGGGTTACGAGGTGAAAGCCTGTAAGCCTACGGCGAGCGAGCCGCCTGCGGACTTGCTTGAGGCGTTGCGTTGGTGGAACGAGTTTCGGCCGGGAGGTAATCTCGCCGGCGAACATCCCCAGCCGAGACGCGTCCCCCACACTCCCGAGGCCTCGGAGCGGTTCGAGCAGCATATCGACGGCATCAACGAACGGAGAATCAAAGAACATCCCCTGCGGGCCGCGGTGTGGTCACGGAGCGGCGAGAAGGTCGCCAAGCTGGCGCTTTTGCACGCGTGCTCGCGGGCTCGGTGCTTGCCGGAAACGATCACTCGGGAGGATGTCGATTGGGGCGTGAAGCTGGGGAACTGGCTCACGCGTCGGCTGTTGTCAGGGTGTGCGGATCACGTCTCTCGAAACGAGGTAGAGTCGAAGTCAAAACAGGTGCTGGCGCTCATTCCGGCGAGCGGGATTCAATTGAGCACGCTAGGCCGTCGCACGCAGTGGCTACGGGCCCGAGAACGCGAGGAGATCGTCAGGGATTTGATTGGCTGCGGGCTCGTCGTCGTCGAGCAGATTGCGACCAAGACGAGGCCAAAAACGGTGCTCAAAAGAGTCAGGAAGACCTACGCCAAGTGATTCAATCTTTCAAGGCAAGAAATGAGGGACGAGAAAATGCTTCATTACCGATTGAAGTATTTTTGCAAAATCTAAACCCAAGAGACAGAACGCCTTAAGTAGTAAAAACAATAAATAAAACAACAACAACAACTACTACTTTTAACGTGTATAGACCCCTGTTTCTCTCTTATACGCGTACACGCGAGAGGAATTCACAGTGAATCGACGTATCGACAAGAAGGAATGCGTTCGGAATGCCTGGGCCCTGACGACCAGCGAGCCTTGGCCGTTTGAGCCTGAGCACAAGTTCCACCCCGAGCGACGCTGGCGGTTCGACTGGGCCTGCCAGTCGCTGCGATTGGCGATCGAGATCGAAGGGGTCACGCATGGCGGCCACGGGGTCGGGCGTCATCAGCGAGCCGAAGGCTATGCCCGCGACTGCGAGAAGTACAACGCGGCTCTGGAGTGCGGATGGGCCGTGCTGCGGTACACGCAGCGCCAAGTCGAGCAAGACCCTGTCGGCGTCGTCGAGCAGGTGCTGCGGGTCGCTGGGCAGCGACGAGAGGCGTTGTACGGTCGATCCAAGACGCCGAAATGCAAGGCTGTAAAATGTACAGGCACTGTAAAGGTTACGGCTGTAAAAATTGCAGGGTCCCCCCCACCTGAGCGGCGTGCGGGGCTCCGCCCGTCCTTCGGATGATTTTTTCGCACGGGGCAAAATTTTCCTAAGGTGTATATAGGATTAGAGATGCGAAAAAATTTCAAAGTCGATGGCAAAAACGACGCGATTTTGGTGAAGCACGTCCTGCTCGCGGAGTGGTGCGGGGTGTCGGTCGAGGTCATGCGTCGGACGCTCGGCAAGTTCGGTCTCCCGTCTGCTTCGCCGATCGACTTGCGCGACCTCGTCGGAGCCATGATCGGCCTGATTCGCTCGAAGGAAAAGCAAATCCTTTCGCTGGAATCGCATCAGGACGAGCTCGATCGCATCGCCCAGCAGATCGAGATCGAAACGAGTCGCCAAAAGCTGGAGCAGTTGCGGGCGAAGACCGGGATCTTGAAGCGGGAGTGGGTGCGGGTGTCGGACGTGCAGGAACGCACGGCCGCTTTGTCGCGAGCCATGCGAACCGCTGGCGAGCAGCTCGGCCATCGCTTCGGCCCCGACGCTCAAGAGATCTTCAACGATGCGATCACGACCGGCTGCGGCGCCCTACTGTCGATCGGATCGCAGGCCGAGACCGTCGAGACGGCAATGCAGGAAGCGGCCGACACGGTCGGCGAGGAAGTTCCCGAGCCTGAAGCCAAGCCGGCCAAGCGTGGCCGGGGGCGTCCCCGCAAGAATCGCGAGGTGCAAGCGTGATTCTTGACGCGATCATCGACCGCAATGACGACGCCGAGCTGAGCAGCCGACTGGTCGCCGCGGGCCTGCTCGCGCAAGGGCTCGAAGCGTCGCGCGTTCGCAAGCGTCGGACGTTGCGTCAGTGGGTCGAGGCCGAGGTCGTGATTCCTGACGGCCCGTTCAAGGGCGAGCGGTTCAAGACCTCGCGCCAGCCGTTCACGGGCTTGTTGTTCGACGCGATCGACTCGGGACGCTGGAGCGAAGTTTTTGTGTGCGGCCCTTCCCAAACCGGAAAGACGCTCGCGGCGCACGTGCTCCCCGCCCTGTACACGGTCGACGAGCTCCGCAAGAACTTCGCCGTCGCCGTTCCCGATATGCGGATGGCTCAGAACAAGTGGGAGATCGACTTTCTCCCGACCGTGTTGGCGTCGCCGTCGCTGTCGACGTTACGTCCGATTCGCGGCCCTGGCTCGAAGGGCGGCGCGATCAAGGACACGGTCACGTTTCAGAATGCGGTCGTGATGAAGTTCATGACGGCGGGCGGCGACGATACGCAGCGGGCCGGCTTCACGGCCGAGGGCGGCGTGTTCGTGACCGAGGCCGCTCGGTTTTCGGCGGCCGGTGAAAACTCGCAAGAGGCCGACCCGCTCGACCAATTGCGCGCACGCATGCAGGCCGTACCGCGGCGACTGCGGCGGCTGGTCGTCGAGGGAACGGCGACGATCGAGGCCGAGCTCCCGTACTCGGCTCGCGAGTTGTCGACGAAGTCGCGGATCGTGCTCCCCTGTCCGAAGTGCGAAGCGTGGGTGACTCCCGAACGCGAACACTTGCGCGGGTGGCAAGGATCGGCGAACGAGCTCGAAGCGGCCGAGAAGGCTTATTTCGCGTGCCCTTCGTGCTCGCAAGCGTGGAGCGAAGCAGATCGTCGCTCGGCCAACTTGGCGGGGCAGTTGTTGCACGCCGGCCAAACGATCGACGAACGCGGCGAGATTCATGGCGACCCGCCGCAAACGGAGCGGCTGTGGTTTCGTTGGTCGATGGCGAACAACCTGCTGTTGAGCGCCGGCGACATCGCGGTCGACGAGTGGAAGGCGTCCCAGCTCGAAAAGGAGTCGGAAGCCGGGATCAGCGCCGAAAAGAAACTTTCGCAGTTCGTCTGGGCGCTGCCTTACGTGCCGACGTCGCTCGGAATCGAACCGCTTAATTCGCATCGCGTCGCGCGTCGACAGGCCCAGTATTCGCGTGGCTCGTGCCCCGAGGACACGAAGTACATCACGGTCGGCGTCGACTTGGGGAAATACTTCGGCCACTTCGTCGTGATCGCATGGCGCGCGAGCGGCCGAGCGCATGTCGTCGACTACGGAATTTTTGACGTTCCGAGCAAGCGCAACGCCGACGATCCGAACGGATTCGACGTGAAGGTGGCAGTATTCAAGGCGCTGCGAGACTTGCACGATCGCTTTGAAAATCAAGGCTGGACCGTGATGGGCCGCGGCGAAGTAATGCTGGCCGACAAGGTGCTCGTCGATTGCAATTGGGAAACGGACGCCGTGCAAGAGTTCATGCGGTCGGTAAATGGCGGAGTCGCGAAGTCGAGCGACGTCTGGGTCTGCTGCCAAGGTCAAGGCGTTGGTCAGCACGAACGGCGCAAGTACACGCACCCCAGCAAGTCAGGCGGAACCGTGATCTACATCGGGCAACGCTACTTCGTGACGCGGTTCGCGAAAGAGCGAGTGCATGTCGTGCAACTCGATACCGACCATTGGAAGAGCTGGATTCACGACCGACTTCGCGGCAAGGAAGGCGAGCGCGGCAGCCTGGAATTGTTCGCCGCGAGCGAGAAAGAACACAACACGTACACCAAGCATCTCACGAACGAGCAGCTCGAGGAGAAGCCCGTCCCTGGCTTCGGAGTGGTGCATGTGTGGATGAACAAAGCCCAGAAGCCTAACCACTTCTTCGATGCGACGTCCTACGCGTGCGTCGCCGGCCATATGTGCGGCTTTCGCGTGTTGGCGGAAGCGGAACACGAACCGGCTCCCAGCGAGCGGCCGGTCGCGCCAGATCACTCCCAGGACGACGCCGGGCCCGTGCTACCGGACGGTCGATCTTTTTACAGCACGGAATGGAGGCCGACATGGCAAGAGTGAAGCAATGCAGCGATCGTGACGGAACCGGTTCGAAATGCACGGCCCCGAGTTCGTGCCGTGAGGACGGCCCCTCGGTGGGAATTTCCTTGCCCTTCGTCGAGGACCTCGACGGCGGCATGATCCACTCGGTCGAGGTCCCGCTGTTCTACGCCGAGCAAAGGGCCGGCTTGTGTCGCTTGCGTCGAGCGCTCGAAAGTAGCGGATGCAAGTTGCGGAATGGAAACCCCGTCAAGTCGCACCCCGACGCGATTCGCTACGTGCTGGAGCAGTACGAGGCCGGCGTCGACGAGTCGGTCGGAACTTGACAGATACCGGCCCCGATGCACTACTCCCGGCATCCTGATCCTGGGAGGGGTCTGCGACCGCGAACGCCCCGCTGTGACCTCAAGCACGGCGGGGCGTTTTTTATTGAGGGCCGAATATGGCGACCACTCCGACGCTGGCGACGATTCGCCAAAACTACGTCACTTACTCGAGCTACGAGGAGGACGGCGACCAGTCCGCTTGTCGCTCGTTCATCACGGCCTGCCGGCGCTTGCTCGTCATGCTGCCGGCCGAGTCGGAAGGCGCCGACCGCTCGCGCGTCAAGTTCGAGCTCGCCGAGATCACGAAGGCGATGGAGTACGCCCAGGCGTGGCTCGCGGCGAATCCCTCGGCGAGCGATCCGCCCGCCAGCTTACACCATGACTTCTCGGCCTTCACGGAGCGCGACTAATGGCCCACAAGTACGAGGACGAGCTTAAGTCACTCACGCAACTCTCGCCGGTCATCGCCAAACAGTTCGACGAACAATTCGCCGAGTTCAAGGCGAGCTACTTCGCGGCGTCGAACGGCCGCTACTTGCCGACACCTCCTGGCATCTCTCCGATGGGGAGCGGCGCGGATTATCACTACCGCACCGAAAACGAATACCTGCGAATGTTGGAGCGGGCCCGGTTTTTTGATCGCGATAACATGGTGGTCGGCCAAGGCGTGACGCGCGTCGTCGCGAACATTTTGCAAGAGGGTTTCACGTTCGACCCCGACACTGGCGACGAAGGGCTCGACACCGAATGGAAGTTACGCTGGCGAGAGTGGGCCGAGTCGCCTGAGCTGTGCGATTTCGAAGGCGAAAAGTGCTTTCAGGATTTTGAGCAAGCGGCCATGCGGAACGTGATCGTCGATGGCGACGCGATCCCGCTCTTGACGAACCGCGGCTCGATCCAGTGGAAGGAAGCCCATCACCTGCGCAATCCGTTCGGCGTGTTCAACTCCGACAAAATCGTGCATGGCGTCGAGCTCAACGCGGGACGGCAGCGCGTCGCGTACTGGATCACGGCCGACCAGATCAACCCGCTGCAAAACGTGACGCCGTCGAACAACTTTCGCCGGATTCCGAAACGGGACTCGGAAGGGTTTCTGAACTGCTTGCACTTGTACGATCCGAAGCGGATGAGCCAGACGCGCGGCGTGACGGCGTTCGCTCCTTCGGTCGTGCCGATTCAGTATCACGAAGACTTGCAATTCGCGACGCTGCTCAAAGCGAAAGTCGCGTCGTTCATCGCGATCTTTCGCGAGTACGACGTCGACGCGAAAGTGCAAAGCGGTCGACAGGGTGGCTCGCGCACGACCGAGAGTCTTGTCGACGGTTCGTCGCGTGTCGTCGAGCGCACGGGGCTCGCTCAGCAGATTACGGGCGACCCTGGCGAGAAGCTGACCGGGTTCGCGCCCAACGTGCCGAATCAAGAATTTTTCCCGCATATGTCGATGATCCTCGGAATTGTCGCGATCAATCTCGACCTCCCGCTGGTCGTGTTTTTGCTCGACCCGTCGCGAACGAATTTCAGCAGTTGGCGCGGAGCGATCGATCAGTCGCGGATGCGATTCAAGCAGCGTCAGGACTGGCTGCGGCGCAACTTTCACGATCCCGTTTTGCGGTGGAAGGTGCGCGAGTGGATTGCCCGCGATCCTGCTTTGCGAAACTTGCCGAGCACGGTCAACCCTTACGGCCACACTTGGAAGCGTCCCAAGTGGGCCTACATCGAACCGCTCAAGGACGCGCAGGCCGACGACCTACGCATCTCGCGAAACCTCGAAAGCGCTTCGGCGGTCGTCGCGGAATCGGGTCGCGACTGGGACGAGGTGTCGTCGGCGATCGTTGACGACCGGGCGAAGCTGATCGTGAAAGCGATCGAGCGGGCCGACGCGATCAACAAGCAGTTCGAGGCCATCGCCCCGAACGTCAACTGGCGCGATTTAGCCGGCGACTGGCGCGACGCGAAAGCGACGAGCGGCCAACAGGCGAGCGCCGGCTCCGACGCGACGAGCGGCGATCCTGGCGTGAATTCTGGCGCTTGACATCTTCCGACCCCGATGCACTATTCCGCGACATGGACGTAGACCTGAACGACATGTGGGCGATTCACGAGCCCGCATTTGTGCGGATTTCCGAGTGGCTATCCCAGCCGCCGCAGTCGCGCTTGATTGCTGCGAACGGAGGGAAAGCGACCGCTCAGGCTCCCTACGATTTCATCGAACCGGGAATCGCATTGATTTCCGTTTCGGGCGTGCTCGGCAAGTCGCTCCCGTGGTGGCAAGACTCAGGCGCAACCCTTCCTGACTTGTCGCGGGCGATTCGCGCAGCCGCCAATGATCCGACCGTGGATGCGATCCTGTTGGCGGTCGATTCGCCGGGCGGGACCGTGGCCGGTACGACCGACGTCGCCGAAGCAGTCGCAGCCGCGAAAGCGAAGAAGCCAGTTTGCACCTACGCATCCGATTTGATGGCGTCGGCCGCTTACTGGATCGGAGCCCAAGCGGATCGCGTTTACGCCGCGAACGCTCTCACGTCGATCGGAAGCATCGGGGTCTATGGCGGCGTGATTTGGGACACGTCGAAAGCGGCCGACAAGGCCGGGATTAAGACCTACGTGATCAAGGCCGGCGAGAACAAGTCGGTCGGCGAATTCGGCCAAGAGGTCACGCCCCAGCAAGTGGCGCAGGCTCAGGCCCGAGTAGATCAAATTCATGCTCACTTCAAGGCCGCGGTACAAGCCGGCCGGAAAATGAGCGCGGGACAGGTGGCACAAGTTTCGGACGGTCGGGTGTTTTTGGCAGCCGATGCGTTACGAGCCGGACTGATCGACGGCGTCAAAACTCTCGACGAAGCGGTGGGCGAGTTGGTCGCCCTCGCGGCGACTCGAAAACAGCAAATGGAGCATATGCGCATGACCGCGACCCAAACCGAACCGAAAGCCGCGACCCTGGCCGAGCTCAAGGCGAATTGCCCCGGCGCGCCGTCCGACTGGATTCTCGCCCAAATGGAAGCCGGCGCGACGGTGCAAGCCGCGCAAACGGCCTTCATCAAGCATTTGGCCGACGCGAAAGCGGCGGCTGATAAGAAGGCCGAGGAAGCGATCGCGAATGCCAGCTCGAAGCAGAAGGCGGGCGGAGTCGATCCGGTCGTCGGCGGCCATTCGAGCACTTCGCATTTGCAAGGTGGCGAGCAGTCGCAAGAGTCTGGCGAACCGGTCGCCGATTACGACGCGGCCGTGCGGCGCGAAATGACGGCCGGATTGTCGCGACTCGACGCGCGTCAGCAGGTCGAACGCAAGAACCCGCGACTCGTGCGCGATTACCTCTTGGCGACGAACCCCGCCAAGCAGCACGAGCTCATCAAGGAAAAATTCGCCGGCCGCGTGAAGTAGGCCAGCAAGTTCGCATGCCGTGGGCGTGATCCCTCCCAGACAAGCCCCCTGACAAAGACAATTCTCGGAGTTCTAAAACATGTCCACGGCTGCGAATGGCGAGTGCGTTCGAACCTATCCCATCACCACCGGTTTTGCGGCTGCTCCCGGCACGCGCGTGAAATTCAGCGGCACGAACTTGTCGGTCGCCGGCGTCGGTGAAATCGGCATTGGCACGCTCGACGAACGCGTGCTCTCGACCGATACGGTCGCTTCGGTGCGAGTGTGGGGAGCCGACGAGAGTCGACGCGTGATTGCGTCCGAAGCGATTTCGGCGGGCTCGCTCGTGTACTGTGTCGCGTCGGGGAAGTTCTCCGACAACGGCCTGTACCCGGCCGGCTACGCTCGCACGGCGGCTTCGGCCGACGGCGATGAGTTCGTGCTCGACGATCTTCCGCCCGCGCTCCCGCTGGGAACCGCCACGATCGCGTCGGCCGGTTCGACTCAGTCGGACGCCGCGGCGTTGACGGCCCAAGTGAACATCATCACGGGCGCGGACGGGACCAAGGGCGTCGTGCTGCCGGCTGCGGTCGCCGGCATGCCGCCGATCTACGTCTACAACTCGGTCGCCACGAACGGCCTGAAGATTTACCCGGCCAGCGGCGACGACATCAATGACGGATCGGCCGACGCCGCGATCACCATCGAAGGCAAGACGTTGGCCGTGCTGGTCGCCACCGACGCTTCGACGTGGGCTGCCCAGTACACCGTCAACACGTAATCGAAACTGACAATCTCCGCAGGGCAGGCCCCTCCCGCGATCGACCCGCACAAACGCGAACTGATCGAACAACCTGCATCCTTTCGGAGTGGAAACAATGGCTCAACCTTCTTCGGCACTCACGCGATGGGATGCCAGCCTCAACACCAACGAATTCGATTTGCTGATGAATCAGGCGGGCTACATCGGCCCGAAGGTTCTCAAGCCGCGCGTCGTCGGCAATCAGTCGGCGACCTACGGCAAGGTTTCGGTCGAGGAACTGCTCCGCTCGCAGGAAACGGCCCGACGTGCCCGATCCGGTTACGGACGCGACACGTTCGAAGTTGGCAACACGTCGTACGCGACGGAAGAGCACGGCTGGGAAGCGCCGGTCGATGACCGCGAAAAGCGCATCTACCGCGACTTGGTCGACCAGGAAACGGTCGCCATGACGCGTTGTGCGAACATCGTCGCCGACAAGTACGAACGCGAAGTCGCGGCGGCCGTGTTCAACACGACCACGTTCACCGGTTCGGCGCTCACGACCGCAGTCGGCACGGCTTGGTCGACGCATGCCTCGGCCGCACCAGTCGACGACGTGATCGCGGCGGCCGACAAGGTGGCCCTGAATTGCGGCCAACAGCCGAATGCCCTGATCATCAACTGGCGCGGGTTCATGCATATGATCCAGTGCGCCAGCGTCAAGAGCATGCTCGCCACGACGAAGGACCAATCGGTCGCGAACCTGTCGAGCGCCCTGGCGTCGCTCATGGGCCTCGACCAGATCATCGTCGCCAAGGGTATCCAGAACACGGCGAACAAGAACGCGACGGCGTCGCTCTCGCGTATCTGGACGAACGCCTACGCGATGGTCGCCAAGGTCGCCTTGACCGACGACCCGAAAGAAATCTGCCTCGGTCGGACCTGGATGTTCTCGGAAGAGAATGCCCCGGGCGCGGCTGGCGACGGTACGACTCTCGCCGTCGTGATGGAGGAATATCGCGAGGAATCGACGCGCGGCACGGTCTACCGAGCCCGCAATGATCGCCAAGTGCAGATCCTGTATCCCGAGTGCGGCCACTTGCTCACGAGCGTCTGGTCGTAGTCCAAACTTCGCCGCGTCCCGTCCGTGGCGATATTCGCCGGCCTTGTCGCCATGCAAGGCCGGCGCTCTTTTACCCGCGAGCCGTTTCATGTCCGATCACGCCACCCTTTTCTCCGACGCCGGTCTGGCAGCGCTTTTCGAAGTGCAAGCCAGCTCCGACCGTTTCGTTTATGTCGGCGAAAGCGGCGCCGAGGTCGTCTGCGATGCCATCATCGGCATGGAGACGATCGAGGAGGTCAAGGACAAGAGCGAGCGGGCCGCGCGACGCATTCGCCGCGTGCAGATCAAGACGGACTCGGTCAATGCTCCCCGCGAGAACGCGACGGCCCGCGTCGACGGCGTCGAGTACGCGATCACGTTCATCGAAACGTCTTCGGATGGCTTCTCGCTGTTGACACTCGCACGTTCGCCGATGATCGAAACGGCCCGGCCGAATTACCGCACGCCGACGCAATTGCAACGAAGGGGGTAGCCGATGGACGCGGCAACCGGCCCAATTGCAACCGCGAAATCGCTCTTGCGGACGATGCTTTCGAAGTGCGTCGCGTTACAAACGATCGACGGCAACTCGTTCTCTGAAGCGGAGACGTTCGAGCGGATCTATCTCGACGCGCTCCCATCCCCGCCCGATAACCGGCCCGAATACTCGCGCGAAGAGTTCGAGGCTCTGCGGCCGTTCGTGCTGCTGTACATGCCCGCGCTCACGGGTTTCGGCATGCAAGCCAACGCAGCGGGAAGCATTACGGCGGCCGTCGCTCACGGTTCGTTTATCGTCGAACTGCATCGCGCCGTGCCGGAACACGAACAAGCGGACGCCGCGGCGGCGGATCGCTCGCTCGAAAACATCCTCGGGCGACTGATCACCACCGGCGACATGGCGAATCCCGGCCTGTGGCAACTATCGCGAGCGTCGACCTATCTTGAGCTGGTCAATACCGAGCTCTTGGAAGTCTACCGCACGCACCCCGACGACATCCCGAGCAAAGGCGATTACCAGATCGCGACGCTGCTCGTGCAGTGGGGAACAAACGCATGATGATGCCGCGCATGATTCATCTCGACATCGACCGCGAGAAGCTCATGTCGGAGGGCTTCAAGGCTCGCCGCATTAACAACGCGATTAAGGCGTCGCTCTTCGCGATGGCGGCCCGTTGGCATCGCGAGATGCTCATGGACCACTTCGAGCCGAGCGCGTTTCAGCGCTACCACTACACGCTGCGACGCGGGCAAGCGATGGACCCAAGCTCGAAGGCGTTCAAAAAGTCTTACTGGGGCCGCAAGGTGCGCGCGGGGCGCGCGTTTCCGCTCTATCGAACGGGCGAGGGAATGCTTCAAAGCATAGTCCCCAAGATTCGCGGGACCTGGAAGCAGGCCCGCGTCGTGTTGCCTTCGAAGTTCAATTTCAAAAACCCTCGCTCGCAAGTGAACATGCGGGCCGAGCTCACCAAAATCTTGCCGGGAGAAGCGGCGCGCCTGCTGTATTTCGGCCGGGAAGAATTCAGCGCCGCACTCAAGCGGTCAACCTAAAGGAGCCCCGACGTGTCGAGCTATCACTATAAGATGCACTCGCTCAAGCTGTACACCGACGCGATGGGCGCGGCCGTCGTCGTTCCCGACCTGACCAGCTTCGGGTTGATGATCAATCCCGAACTGATGACCGAGCAGGTCGCGGACTCGGCGACGCCGAAACACGTCGCGATGGTCGCCCGCAAGCTGATGAGCAACCTCGAAGGATTTTCTCTCAAGACGATTCTCGACAATCTCGCCCTGACGGGACTGGCGATCAACTCGGCGACCAATCCCGGCGCGGTCGCGTACTTGCAAAAGTTCGACAAGAACGGATTCGTCGCCAGTTCGAACCATCGGTCGTTTACGTTTAAGAAAGGCGTCGTCGTTCCGAAGACGATCAGTTGTCAGCATCGGCAAGACGCAAAGATCACGTTCGATATCGTCCCGATCTTCGACGGCACGAACAACGCGGTCGTGATCGACGACTCGGCGTCGATGCCCTCGATCAGCATCGCGGCGGCTCGCTGGACGCTTGGTCCGATCATCATCGGCAACGATGTTCTGACCGAGTACACGAGCCTGGAGATCGACCTCGGCAACACGGTCGAAAGCGGATCGAGCGAGTCGGACATCGACGAAACGCATATCGCGGTTCGAACGCACGAGCCCAAGATCACGATCACGGGCATCGACCCGCAGTGGTTTTCGTCTTCGGTCGTTGGACTAGGCGGGAGTGTGGCGGCGCAAGCGACCGACGCGATCTATCTCCGCAAGCGAGCCCAGGATAATGTCGGGTTCGTGTCGGACGTGACCGAGGAACATATCAAATTCACGCCGAATGGGTTGGCCGCGGTCAATCAGGCGTTTCGGGCCCAGGCCCAGCGGATCGGCGAAACGACGCTCGAAATCAAGCTGGCGATCGATGGCAGCGGCAACCCCGCTTTGGCGATCGATACGACGGCGGCTCTTCCGTAGCAGTAACAGGGACGGACATGGCGCAACTTCTTTATTTTGTGGAAAGCGTGCCGACGCTCAACAAAGAGTCGGCCGCGAAGTACGGTCTCGGGTATGCCTTGAGCGACGGATGCGCTCATGGCGCCGTGAATGGAAAGGGCCCTGGCGGCGCGCCGGGAGTTTGCGCATGCAAGAGCGGCGAACAGCTTGGCTACTACCCCGACAAGCAAACGTGGCTGCGCATCCCGCGCGAGTCGGGGCCGGGCGTGTTTGTCGGTCGCTGGAACGACATGCCACCGACTCCGCAGGAATTGGAGCGACCGAAGAAGCTAGCCGGCTGGACCGTGCGGCTGCTCGACGGCCAAGACTGGATCGCGGCCACGGCCTACCAATGGCACGAAATCCCAGACGAAGAGACGATCAAGTGGTCGCATGCCCTGCCGGCGCACGCCGAGATCGATGCCTCGGGCGCGTGGACTCGCGGGCGTGTCTATCGCGATTACGAGCGACTCTGGCATATCGCGAAGACGCATTTCGATTTGCTTGTCGGCGACGACTCGGGAGGCGACATCGAACTGAGCGCGGCGGACTCGCGTGACTTGGCGGCCGAAGTGCTGGGAGTGAATTACCGAGTCTCGAAGTGGGAGTGTGCGTTACTTGGACTGTTTGACGATCCACCGACCAAGGCCGTCGAGATCCTGCGAGCGACGGTCGGACTGCCGGCGATCGAGGCTTGGCAAAAAAAAAGAACCCGCTCAGCGCCCGGCGCCTTGAGTGGGAGCGATGGCGAGCGGGCCTAGATAACAAATTCCGTCCGACGTTGGCCGAGCTGTGGCTAGCCATGCGGGGAGATTAAACCATGTCGACAGGCGGCGAAGTATCGGTGAAGTTCTCGTCGCAAGGCGAGGCCGACCTGCTCCGCGCTTTGTTGCAGGTCGTCTCGAAGGTTGGCGGCGTCAAGGATGCGGTCGAAGGCGTCAATGAAGCGACCGACAAAGTTAGTCCGTCAATGCGCCGCTTCGCCGAGTCGGTCAAGGGAATCTCATCCGACCCGCTGCGCGAGTTGAACCGCGAGAATTCACGCCTGGACGAAGCGATCAAAGCGAAGCTGCTCACCGAACAGGAAGCGGCCGGTCGTCGAGCCCAGGCCCAGGAACGCTATCGCGAGCAGTTACGCCGCACGCGGGAAGAGACGGCGAACACGGACAAGGTGTCGATCGGACCCGACGGCATTCCGCAGGTGCAGAAAGCGCCAGACGTCGCCCCGCTCGACCTGTACAAGCAGCGGATCAACGAATATCGGGCGGCGCTCAAGGCCGGCACGATCGACAAAAAGACGTTCGCCGCGGCATCGAAAGCGGCTGCCGAAGACTACGCCGACCAGATGCGCAAGGCGCGTCTCGAGCAAGAGAAGGCCGACGAGTCGCTGAAGAAGTTCGCCAAGGATTTGTCGTCGACTGATTCCTACCCGATTGATGCGCACCGCAAGCGCATGGAGAAGCTAAACGAAGCGGTTCGCAAGGGGATCATCGACCAAAAGGAATTCGAGATCGCCGCGAAGAAGTCGCAGGACACGATGCAGGTCGAGATCGCTCAGAACCTGAAAGAGCTCGACAAGGTCAACGCGAAAACGAAGGAAGCCGGAAAAGAAGGCGCGTTTTCGTTTTCGCAAATGGCGACTTCCGCCAAGCTGGCTTGGGCGGCGGCCGGCTACATGATCATCCAAGAGCTCGACAAGATGCAGCAGAAGGCCCGCGAGGCCGGCGAAACGCTCAAAGAAGCGTCGCGCGTAACGGGGACGATCGCTCAAGTGTCGACGTCGCCGGAAGAGTTCCAGAAGTTGATGACCGAGGCCGAGAAGGTGCTGGCGATGGGAGCCGCGTCGAACTTCGCCGACGCTCAGTCGTTCATCGTGGCGCTGCAAAATGCCGGCGCGATGGACGAAGTAAAGAATTTCGCCATGCTGCGAAAATATGGCGTGATGGAGCAGCCCGAGCGCATGATCGCGGCGGCCACCGGTTTGCAGACGTCGATGGGAGTCGACAAGACCGGGTCAAAAATCGACCTCGCGACGATGGGATTTATTGCGGGCGGAAGCGCTCCCGATACGGCCGAGCAAGTTTTGGCGGGGGCAGGCAAGGCGGGCGTCGCGGCCAAGCAGCAAGGCGCGAGCGTCGAGGAGCTGCTGGCTGTCACGGCGATTCTGTCGAAGGCGTTCGGAGGTTCCGACATCGGCGGCGACCGTGCCAAGGAATTCTTTTCGAAGCTGGCGATCGCCGAGCCGAAACTCGACCGTCGCGGACGGGTCGAAAAGGATTCACCGCTGCGCGAATCGTTTCGCGGGAAGTCGCTCGAAGAGATCTTGGCGAGCAAGGAACTGGCGTCAATGACGCCGGCCCAGATGCAAAAGGCGTTCGGTTCCGAGCAATTTGCCCAGGCCTACGGAACGTTGTTGACGGCCAAAGACGAAGTGCTCGCACTTGCCAAAGCGACGCGAGACGGAAGAGCGAACGAAACGCTGATCACGCAAAAGATCGCGAACGTCCAATCGGACCCGCGAGCGATGGCGGCCATTTTGCAGAAAGAAAACAACGGTCAACTCGAATTGCGACGGCAAACGGAAGGCACGCAGTCTTTGCTCGCCGATGCCGTGCAACGACAGGCCGAGGCGTTTTCCTACAACCAGGCCCAGAAAAGCGGGAGCGGGACGAACCCGCTCGGGTTCTTCGGAAAACAGATTGGATTCGTGGCGGCTTTGGATTTGTTTTCCGCAGGACCAAAAACGACTCGCGAGCAACAGGCCGGCGCATCCTTCGCCGAGACGGCGGTCACGCGAACGCGACAAGTCGTCGGCGACGATGTTTTTCTGCGCATGGCGGACGGTTCGCAGTCGACGGCCGAGACCATGAAGCAATTGAAAGTCTTACAAGAGCGCCAGACGAGAGTTCTTGAAGAGACTCGGCAGATCATGGCCGAGTTTAACGCCAAGGTTCGACCGACGAATCCGCAAGCCCCCCAGCCCCGTCTCGCCGCTCCCGCCCGACAGGAACAAGCCGCCAACGCGAACTAAGTGATTTATGCCCATTCCGCACGAAGCTAAGCATCGCGTCGAGGAGTTCGAGTTCGAATTCTGGCGCGGCGATGCGCCGTCGCAGCTCAAGCAGGAAGTGCAGCAATTCTCGCGGGCCGGCGTCAACGGACAAACGCACAAGACCCTCGGAGAACGGGCGCCGTCGTTTACCTGCGAGCTCGTTTCGTGGCATGCCGACCGCGAGGATGCGCGCGACGCCTTGCACGGCTATGTCGAATTGATTGGCGCGGACCCCGTGCAGGTCACGAAGGACGGCGAGGACTTGCTCGAAACGGAGTCGGTTCGGTTCGTGGTACTCGACGTGAGCGAGACCCGATGCAAGACAAATATCCGGCTGATCGGGCCGGGAAAAGACTACGCCAACGGGGTCGAGCTCGTCACCCGCTGGACGATGACCCCCATTTTCGCGACCGAGTAACACAAAGGAGCCCCGCATGTCCCGCCGCTACAACAGCTACGGAGACCAAAACGTCTCTTCGTCCTACATCACGATCGTGGGCCTGACCGGCGCGACGACGATCCGCCCCGAGATCACGCGACTCGTGATCAACCCGAAGACGCTCGCCGATAACGTGCTCGACTATCTGCTCCAGCGCTACACGGCGGCCGGAACTTCGACCGCTCGGACTCCGCACAAAGAAGATGACGGCGACCCCGCCGCGCTCGCGTCGTTCGGCTACAACCACACGAGCGAGCCGACCTATACCTCGGGCTCGATCCTGCTCCCGCTGCAACTGTTCCAGAAGGTGCCGTATACGCACGAGTTCTACGAAGGCCACGGGTTCAAGATCCCGGCGACCGCGGCGAACGGGGCCGGCTTGCAGGTCAAGCATGCGTCGATGACCGACGAAGTGCAGGCCGTGCTCGGCTGGTCGGAGTAACGCTATGCCGCTTACTCATTCGGTCGGACTCGTCGAAGGGCGCGAGATCGCGGACTTCGTGCATTGCTGCCATTGCCAACGGGCTTGGCCGGTGCGCGCCGCGATCGATTCGCACCTGCGCGGCGAGAAGGCCCTTGGGTGGTGCGGCAAGTGTGCGCGGCCTTGCTGCCCGGCCTGCGAGGCTCGGTGCGTGCCGGTCGAGCAAATGCTCACGAATATCGAGGCGGGCCGCGACGAGCTCGCCGAGCGGCCGGCGTTTTCGTTCATTCCCCGACAGATCGAGGGGTAGCAAACTATGTCCGTCGTGACGCTCGCGCCCGGCGCGGCTGCCAACGGCGGCGGCGGGGACCAAGGCTGGATCAACGCGAGCAACGTGCTGGCGGACGATTCCGATTACGCCGTGGTCTCGCTTGGTTCCGGCCAAACGTCGGACATCTTGCAGGTCGATAACTTCGGGTTCGCAATTCCGACCGGCGCGACGATTCTCGGAATCGCTCTGACGATCAAGCGGGACTCGCTCGGCGATACGGTCGACAGTTCGATTCGCGTCGTCGATTCGACCGGCACGCCGCAGGGCAGCAACAAAGCCGATGGCGTCACAACCTGGCCGGGCACGTTCGGGACCGGTTCCTACGGTTCGTCGAGCGACGACTGGTCGGCCGGCCTGGATTACGCCGACATTAACTCGACGTCTTTCGGGTTTCGCATTCAATGTACGACCGCGAGCGGATCGAGCGCCCGCGTGCAGTACGTCGAAGCCAGCGTCTATTACTCGGGAGGCACGACCGGCGACGTGCCGACTGTGATCGTGCATCGGGCCCGCAGGGTAGTTCGTCGCCGGCTGTTTCAGCAGACGCCGCTCTCCCTGCTCTCGCTCGGCGACCTCGGTGAAGTGACCGAGGTCGATTCGTCGGTGGTGCCCGCGATCGTCGCCAAGGTGCGCCGGTCGGATTCGCGCCGCGCTCGCCAGCCGTTCATCGGATTCGTGTCGGACGCGACGACGAGCACGAGCAGCTCGACATTCGTCCCGCTTCCGGTATTCCTGCGAGCGAAGCGACCCGAGCGTCGCCGGCCGCTCGTGTCAATCCCGTGGCCAGTGCCGGCCGGAAACGGCGAGACGTGCCTGTGCCCCTTTGGCGCCGTGATCGTGTCGCTGCGATTCGCGACCGCTCGTATCGTGTCGATCGATGCCGATCCGTTCATTCCTTCGGTTTCGGGCCCCGGCCTGGATCGACCGTCGCTCGCCCCGAGCGTGTCGGCGACTGCGGTCGTCGTCGAGTCGACGCTGGCGACCGCTCAAATCGTGTCCGTCTGCCATTGCTAGGAGGTCGAGCATGCCCGCCAATGCCCGTTTCAATATTGGATATTTCCCGCTCTACGTGGGTCGCACGACCGACGTCACGCTCGACTTGTACGGCCCTGACGGAGAAACGCCGCTCGTCCTGTCGGTGTCCGACGTCGTCGAGGCTCGCTTGTGGGACACGGACGGCGCGTCGCCAGACTGGACCGCGAACACGAGCGGAACCGAAAGCAAAGTGACCGTCGTGGACGTCGGGACGAGCGGCACGACTCCCGCCCGCGTGACGGTGCGTTTTCACGAGACGCAAACGGCCGCAATCGCGGCGGGCCGGTACAACTTTGAATTGTTCGTCGAAGACGATTCTGATGGCGACTTGGCGAAGCCTTTGTGTCGCGGGTCGGCGGTCGTCAATGGCAGCCCGAACGCCTAGGAGTTTCGCTGATGGCGACGACTGTAAACTTCAACGATACGGGCATCCGCAAAGTAGGAAAATGCACCGTCTACGTGCGCGATAAGTGGGAGGACGATTGGGAAGAGGTCGAGCACTTGCACGCGACCGAGATCGTGTGGAGTTGCCAGCCGGCCATGCCTACGGCGTCCCTGCGCTGGGACTATGGTCGCATTCTCCGCCCGAATTCCATTGCCTACGAGGACGTCGCCAAACTCGATTGGAAGTGGCCGAAATACGCGAAGATCGTCGCCGAGTGTCAACTGGTCGCCGAAGATCCTGAGTTATGGTCGGAGCGGACGTGGTACGGCGTCTTGCAAATCTCGATCGATCAGGACGGCGGCGTGATTGTGCGCGGCGACAAGGAAAAACCGAAGCCGCTCGCCAGCGGTCAACAGGTCATCGTCGGCTACGGTCTCGAGCATTTGCTCTCGATCACGCCGATCATGTCGTCGGCGTTTTCGACCGGCGTCGGCGTTACGCTGCGGCAAGGATTGCGGGAGACGTTCAACCGCGACGGTCTCAAGAACTGCTCGGTCGGCGATTTGGGACCCAATTATAAATCGTTCTACTACCTCCCCGAAGACGCGCAGCATTGGAACACGAAAGAGATCGTGCGTTATTTGCTTGGGGCGGCGATCCCCGAAGATCCTGGCGGAGTCGTGCGCGTGCCGTTTCGCTTGCGTTCGGGCTGCTACGTTCCCGACTGGGACCGGCCCGAAGTGTCGCAAGAAAACGCGAACGTCTTGTCGCTGCTGAATAACCTGTTGCATCGCGGACGATTGCTCAATTGGTGGCTGGAAGTCGTCGAGGACGATCCCGACGCGGGCGGCGACGTCGTCGAGCTCGTCACGCAGACGATCCTGAAAGAGGACCTGTTCACGGATTTGCCTCCCGGTCCGAACGATCAAATCGCCGGCCACACGATCCCCAAGAGCACGCGTCAACTGCATTTGACATTCGACGTCGACACGGAGACGACGTGCGTCGTCAAGGACTCAGGGCTCCCGACCTGCGATCAAGTCGTCGTGCGCGGGCGCCCGCTGCAATATGTTTGCACGGTCGGATTTTCGAAGCTGCGAACCGATAACCTTGAAGACTGGTCTCCCGACTGGACGCCGGCCGATGAGGAAAAGTATCGCACGGCCGCGAGCGGAGATCCGAACTACGCCGCATTGTCGCTCGTCGACGCGCAGCGAGCGAACGCGGTTTCCCGTTCCCGGGTGACGCTCGAAGACGTGTTTTCGCGGTTCAAGATCCCGACCGATTGGAACGGCAAGGACGTATCTGGGAACGAAGTCTTCGCGGCCTACAAGGGCATGCAGAACATTCACGGCAACACCCCGTGGGTGAGTTGGAAATTAATGCCGAACTTGCCCCTCTATTACGGGTTCGACTACGCGACGCATGCGGCCGATTTGGTGGGGGAAAAGATCGCGGGCATTCAAGACGAGCCCGAAAACGATCGCGAATATCTGCCGATTCTGCTCTTCTTCGCGCGGCCCGATACGGACAATTTCGTGCTTGGGCAAGAGATGGGACGGCTGGCGGAACTGGGATCAGTGTCGGCCGACGACATTCCAGCCTGTACCGCGGCTGCCAGCGTAGGCAAGGACGGCCGCTCGCTGCGCGTGCGCGTCAGCGGAAAGCCCCAGCACGTCATCGCCGGCGAATCGTTTGTGCAACTGCCGGAAGACGATTACGGCGGCGTCTATGATTACCAGCAACTACGGGCGACCGTGGCACTCGAAAACGGACTCCATATCGAGCATCGTTACCCTGACAACGTCGCCGGCAACGTCGACCTGATTCGCGTTCACGAGATCCGAGCGGCGGATCATTACGAGGAGATTTATCTTGTCGGCGGGACGGCGGTCGACGTCACGAGCGACCCGAGCTATCTCGAAGGGCTGCTGACGACCGGTCAAGGCGTTTGGATCGAGCGACCCCGCGAGGCGTCGCGACAATTGGCGGCGCTCGCCAAGATTGCCTACGCGTGGTACTCCGAGCCTCATCGCGTCGTGTCAATCACGACGACTCGACTCAAGGGCGACGGCGTCGTGAAGTTGGGCGACCTAGTCGTGAGGGTCGGCGACAACTTGAAAGACAACGCGCAGGCGGTCGATTGCGTGTCGCCGATCACCGAGCTGCGGATCAGTTGGGCCGTGCATGATGGCCCCGGTAGCCCGACGTCTCCGACCATGACGATCACGACCAGCGCCGGCGAACTCGACCCGCTCAACATTCAAGCGCCACCGCCCGCTCGCGATGCCCAAGGCGTCGAGCGTCGCGCGTTTGATCGACCCGGCGCCGTGAATGCGGCCGAAGTCTTTGGAGGTTAGGATGGGCGACCAGCATCGCATCGCGCGACTCGAAACGGAATTGGCCGAGCTGAGGCGCGTCGTCAACTCGTTCCCCAAGACGGCAGCGTTCTCGTTTCCCCGCGAGCGCTGGCTGGGGAAGACGGTCGAGCGCTCGGCAAGCTACCCGACGACCGGGAACGGTGACACGTTCGAGGTCGAGCTGTTGTCGGCGGCGTTCTCGCCAGTGGCCCCTGGCATGTCATTGCTCACAAGCCGCCCGCGCGGTCCGGTCGTCATCGCGCGCACTTGGCCGTCGCAATATCTGCCGGTCGGTTCCTATGTGATCGTCGACCATATCAAAGGCCCCGAGGCGGGCGGGGAATGGTGGATTGCGGGAGGCGGCGCGCAGGCCGAAGTGATTCGCTGGGCGCGGCTCGACTATGCCTACCCGACGACGTCGGGACTCGTCGTCAGTGGCGGCGCGTGGACTGCCGAACTGACGACCGACTCACTTGACGCGCACGCGGGAAACGCGGGGCGATACGTCGGCAATCGTTTGTGGATCGACGTTCCCGGTGTCTATCAAGTCTCGGCCCAAGCGACCGCCACGATCGAACCGCAATTGCTTTCCGGTGGAGGTTTCCCCGCCACGGATTGGCAATTCAAGTTGTGGGCAAAAAACAACATCGTCGGCGATGGCGTGCAAGGTTACGCGCAAGGGCGGAATCAAGGTATCACGGCCTACACGACGGTAACTGCGGTAGGCTCTATCACCGTCAGTTCGCCGGGCGTTGTCCCTTTCTGGCTCGAAGGATCGAGCTACTTCGCGCCCTATTCGATCGCGATCAAGCAATGGTCGCTCTTCCTGCTCAAGACGGGCGAAGCATAGCGGCCGGCGTTCGTTGACAAAAACGAAACCCGATGCACTACTTCGCGCTGCCAACCGTCCCACTGCGCCCGCTCGCGCCGCGAGTCTCAACCATTCGCGGCGCGAGTGCGCGGGGGCGGGGCTCGCTGTGATTGCTTTCACACTCGCAATGGGGGACGGACAAAATGTATCTTTTCGGGGACGGAATCGCTGACCTGATTGGTTTACTTCTCGGCGGCGGCGGAAATTCGTCGCTCATGGTGCTCAT
>Ga0208784_1000324_pt1 | contig 23881 bp, 17 predicted proteins | sample DEB19_08_DNA_FD_184531 | JGI IMG/M metagenome (GOLD analysis project Ga0208784, IMG submission 184531) | Aqueous microbial communities from the Delaware River and Bay under freshwater to marine salinity gradient to study organic matter... | ecosystem: Environmental > Aquatic > Marine > Coastal ... | reverse complement strand
CATAACCAGATGATGAATGTATTCCTGTGATAAATGGCACTGTTGTAAATAAATCATAGTTATTTCGCCACTCTCTATCTCTATTTGATTGCAATATATTTTTGGGATGATTAAATACTCTTCTAAAATCTGTATGATAGCTAGTGTTTCCACATAATTGTTTATCTTCATCTGACACGCCATAGGCACTTAAACCACAACATGTTTGTGGATCATAAGTATTAAAAGCAACCCAATGTCCACTAGTTCCAATATTTAGAGTAAAGTTACCAGTTGGAATAGAATCATTTAAAGGAATATTTCCAGTAGATGTTCCTACAAATTTTACAGAAGTATATGTTCCAGAATGATTAACATCAAAAATAGTATAGATATTATTAAATTCTCCACTAACATCATTTTTTATTCCAATAGTCATTCCATTCTTTAAGCCACTTGCTGCTATTGGAGATCCAATTTTTCCATAAGATAATTTTGCTTGTATAAATGGAGAACCGCTATTTCTATAGATATCTGTATTAAAATATCCAGCATATTTTCCAGCCGTGGCACCATCTGGATAACAGCCAGATATATAGTTATAATAATTTGATGCTCCAGATCCTCTTATTCTTGTTGGAGCATAATTTTCATATTGATTATTTTTATAAGCAATATTTTGCTTTTCATTACCAGAACAGTCTATTAAATATCCAACAGGCTCATATAGATTAGATTGTGTATAGCAATTTTCTAAACTAGTTAATCTCCAAGCACCGCTTAAATTTTTATATATTTTTGTATTGAAATTTATTTTATTTCCCCAGCCAAAGTTTTCTGGAAATTGTCTAAAAACTTTTGTTGGTTTATTATAATCGCAAGATTCATCATCTGCTGAAACATTTTCTATTAATCCTTTTTGTCTATCTATAAGATAAACTTCTGCACCGCCCCTACCAATGCCGCTTCCCTCTAAAGTTCCAGCAGCACCATAGTGTTTTGATCGTCCAGTATCTGGATCATATACTGATCTATAAAATACATCTGGTCTTTGTTCATTTTTAAAAGGACCATAAACAGTAGTATTTTCACCTACTGTGCATGTTTTAGTGGCAGAATGGTCTTCATCAAAACCATCAAAAAAGTCATAATATCCATTAGAATATGTGGCCCATCCAGAAATTAACACACCACTAAATCCCCAGAATGCAGGATTAGCTGTTATAGATACTCTAATATTTCTAGATAATGAAATTCCTTGAGTTCCAATATCATCGTTGTTATAACTACCACCAGCAGAACAGAATTCTACATTGATGCATTGTTTACCACAGCTATAACATTTAGTATCATTAGATTTTGTAATAAAAGCCATATCTATTCCTAGTTATTAATAAGTGCAGTATCCTCTCCACACCATTCGCAAGTTTTATATCCTTGGGTCTGTATCTTTAGTGTACATGTTTGTAGTATTCCATTATCACACTCAACATGCGTCACCACTTGTTGTGATTTAAATTCTGATTGTAATACCCAGTGTATTGGTAAAAGCTCTGTTTGCACCGTTGCATCATTTGGATAAACTGTAACTCCACATGATTGATTGGCGGGAAATCCACCAGATGGATTTAATATGCCAGTAGCTAGAACACCATCATTAAAAGACAAAATAAGATTAGTGCAAACTTTACATCCTGTTGATACTATGCCAAAACCACCAAACGTATATCCACTTCCAGCTAATGCAACATTAAATTTTGCATTTCCACTAGAGTCTGTAGTTATTGTTCCAGATGCACCAGCACCAGTTCCGCCAGTAAAACTACCAGTATTAACCTGCTGCTGTCTTCCAGTATAAATGGTAAATGCTAAATCGCCAACATCAAAAGATTGACGTAATGGATTTTCAATTAAAATCTTTTTAGTAATAGATGATGTTCCATGACCACCACCGCATTGATTTGTTATATGTCCACAGTCTTGACAATCATTAGTCCATATGGCATAATAATTATTCGCACACACTGAGCTTTCATCAGCTTCTCTAATAATAAAAGCTTCATAAAATGGAAAAGATAAACCAGCATAATCTAATTGTTCATAGTATGTAGTATTATTTGGATTATTATTATATGCTAAATATTCTGGATCATATATTGGTGCAGAAGCACTATATGCTCCAACAGAAGTTGGTGCGTTTCTAGAATATTGATCTCTACTATTACTTCTATCAACTTCAAATGAAAAACTTGGTGGTGTAGATAAATTAGTAATTTTTACTAAATACATTCGATTTCGAAAAGTTGTCCATACACCACGCTGTTCATCCCATCTTAAATCAACGGGACCAGACTTCCATAAATGTGGATTCCAACTTGCTTGTTGATGAAATAAAGTTGGTGTATCACTTCTTGCTGGTACTGGTAAATTATTAACATCATATCCCCATCCTGTTAATATCATTGGAGACTTAAACCCAACTCCACGCACCCCCTGAGTCTCAACAGTTTTTCTAGCCCAATGATCTTTTTCAAAATAAAAATCTACTGGACTACCGCTTCCAGATGGATAAACACCAGATATTGATCCAACATAACCACCAAATCCATCAAGTCCAGAATCTAATGGATTATAATTTAATGCCATTGATATATTATGACCACCAGATACCCATGGATCATTAGATAAACTATTACCAGTAGGTTTTAAATTAGCTAATTGATTAAATGGATCAAATGGATTTAATGTTTTTGATGTCCCAACACGAAAAAGACTAGATGGCTCTGTCCAATATGGCATATATGGACCAGCTCTGCCCGAATCTGTAAAATTATTATATGGACAAAAGACCGCATCCAAAGAAACTGCACCAACTAGATTCCATGGCGTTCTATCATTAGTTCCATCTAAACTTGTTACATTAGATTTAAAATTACCAGCCGTATTAACAAAGGTTGAATAATCTAGTATTCCAATTTGTGTTTGTGGTATTTCTTTCCATGCTCCACCAATTACTGGCGAACTGGATGAGCCATCTATTTTCATGCCAGTAGCTAAAGGATTTCCCTGTGCCCTTAAGGCGTGGCTAATTTCTCCAACAAGAACTAATGATGCTGGTCTAGTAACAATTGCTGGATTATTATTTCTAACCATAAGATTACCTAAGTTTTAGTTTCTTAATGTCATTAGATATTTTAGTCAAATTTTTCTCCAAATCTCTATTATTTTTACCAAATTTTGGAGTTATTGTCTTAAAATTATACGTTGTTTCCATCCCTTGATTATTTACATTAATTTTAATATCTGTAACTTGCTGTATACCATACAGGCTGTCACCAATTCTTTTAATTGCAGGGGCACCTGGGATGGTTATACTGCCTTCTTCTACAGCAAATAAAGCAAAGTCATCTATAGCATTTGCCCTGCCCTGTGCTGCTAAATTCATACCAGTAAATCCACTAGTTTGATTTAATGAAAATCCACCAAATTCTCCGAAATTAGTAGGAATTAAGAAGTTTTCTGGCACTAGCGATTCATCTTGCTCATATTCAATTTTACCCCTAAATGGAATATAAGATAAATTAGTCATCCATGGACCATAAACATATCTGGTCGATATTTGTGCATAATTAAATGAATATGGCACCACACACGCTTGAAATGGTTGCAATACAGAGACGATTTGATCTTCTGTCATTGTATATTGTCTATATCTCCCAGACGGTGCTAATGAATCACCAATAAATACATTCACTCCAAACATTGGTATATTACCCATTCCATTACCGCCAAGAAAACCGGGTTTGGGTACTGGCAAGAATGTTCTTGATGTGGTAAACTTCACGAAAGGAAATGAAAATCTACCATTATCAACATAGTTTAACGATTGTGTTCCATTAACCGTATCAACTAGCCATCTATTATTAGTACAGGACGGAATACCAATTTTACTAGTAACTTCATAATAACCACTTGCTTCTGGAACTTGGCCTTCAGCTTCTCCTGGTAGTGCTGGCTTTGTGTTTGATGATATATTTTCAAAAAATGAAATCGCACTAGTCACAAATGAATATCCAAGATTAAAAGCATCTACGAAAAAGTTGGTTTCGCTTTGGCCTTCTCCGCTTGGTATTAGTTCAGATCCAGAATTTTTAACATTAACATATCTTTTAGATGTTCCAGTTACAATATCACTAAACGGTAATACTGCACGATTATAATAATAATCATATCCTAATGGTAAAAATGCATATGTATTTTCTACATTATTTGGGCTTGCATGAATAATATCATTAGATACTCCGGTATCATAAATTGTATTGCCAAGACTATCAGTAGCAATTGCTTTATAATATTTTGTCATACATAATTCATCTAAAGAATATTCAGAAAAATTACATACTTTTTGATTTTGTCCAATTAAATTTGTTACATCCTGTTGATAACTAGCATCATATGGTCCAGCATTAGTTACAATAAAATTATGATCATAATTTATAAATGGTGAAATTTTACCATCTTGTACAAACATATTGCTTTGCGGTATCTGTCTTCTATAATAATCAGATGGTTCTACATATGCTGAATCAGTAATATCCCATGATCTTTTAAAATTACCAACTAAATTATCTCCATCTAAATCCTGCATAGACTTAGCATATGGCACAGGAGCATACCATGATTTACCATAATGAGTGTCTCCTATATCTTTGACTTTCTCATGTATTGCTGGAAGTATATATTCTCTAATATTTAATTCTGCTGCCATACATGGTATATTAAATCCAAGGCCAAATAAACCAGATCCAGCACCAGACGGAGCATATAGAGGTTCACCAGAAGGATTATTATTAACAGATAATAAATCATTATTAGTCCTATGTAATGCAAATATATTTCCCAATCCTAATAACTCACACACAGCAACATACCCCAAACCGCTTGCGGCGTTTGATAGTTCTGTGCTTTGTTTTAATTCATCTTTTGTAACATCTTGACCATTTTCTTTTCTACCCTTTGGAGATGTACACCCTGGATAAAATGCTTTTGTTAGATTTCTAATTTTATCATATTTATATCCTTCAATAAAAGCTTTCCAGCTTTCAAAAGATGACATAGCACATCTAACTTCTAATAATGATGCTGCATATACTCCTCTATGTAAAACTCCAGTTACAGATATGGGACCAAATTCACTTTTCATATCAATTAAAATATAATCATCAACATCTCTTGGATCTAGTAATGGAGTAACAACTGGAATTTTTCTAGTGGAAGTTTCATCTAATCCTATTGAATCGGTTGCCGTATCCATTGTTTCTCGTGGATTTGATGGCTCCGAAATTAATATATCACCCCAATAATGTCTTAACATTGTTTTTGGAACTGTGACCAATCTTGTCTGATATCCTCCAGTAATTACCTTCATAGTAGTAAGATCATTCAGCTTTATTGAAATATCAGAATTTTTAATTTTTGGAAATAAGTCTATATCCATTTTAGCAGAATCAAATAATACTGATGATCCGCCAACTCCGGTTGCTTCTACTGGAAAACTACCTCCAGAAGCAACGCTCATAGTGCCAGCTTTTGTAAAGCCCCAACTTTCATTTTGAATTTCAATATTATTTCCACGCCATTGTGCTATTCCACTAGCATCTAATGGATCAGAATAAATACTATATGTTGGATCTCCAGGCACAGATAATCCATGCTGCGTATTATTTATTGGTCTTCTGCCTGGATGAATACCATGCTTTGTGTTAGTTAACCATCCTTGACCATTTCTATCTGGATGTTGAGTTGTGTCATGAGATAAAAATGTATCTCTTAAGTCTGGAACTTCTAAACCTATAAGGTTATATGCTATATTACTAAATGGTCTGTTTGGATTAAAATATGAATTTTTATCAATAGTTTGTACTCTAATTGTTCCGCCATAATTTCCACCAAGTGGAAATTTAATAGTATTCATTGTTTGACCAATGGCGGCTATCCAATTAAATCTTGCCGTTTCATTAATTACTTCTGGATATATAATTTGTTCTTGTAATGTTGGATCGCCAATAGTAGGATCAGTGTATATATCTATATATGTGAAAAATTCTAAATTTGCCTCATCACATAAATGAGAAATGATTTCCGATAATGTTTTATATTGACCGGCTAGTCTATATTCCGCACCTAATTTATTTACTATTTGTCTATAAAAATGTATAGCATCAAAATGATAATAATAGGGTAGAGCTTCTTTATCATCGTAAAGATTATAATTGTGTCTTCCAAATAATAAATTGCCACCAAGTGTTTTTTGTCTTTGTGCTAATACTGGATTATACGATTGTGTTTCAAATAATTGTGGTAAATGATTAATACCTATATGTAATGCCCACATTAGTTTAATTAAAGGTATTCCATCTTTACTTTTACCACTAAATCCGAAATCTCCATATTGTACTGGAGTATTTGTTATATCAAATGCCGATGGCACTCTATATAAAGGATCATCATTTTCTAATATTCCATAAACATTAATTAAATTAGAAACATTCCACCAGTGGTATTGTCCAGGATTATTATCGACAACAATTTGACTATTATTATGTCCAAAATCTTGATTAGCTAATCCATTAAGTAGATATGATCCTTCTTGTGAAGATCCAAGTCCAGCATATCCATCTAAAATAACATTTGTAGCCTCTAATATTTTAATAGGACTACTAATATTAACAGAATATGTTTTACTATTACTAGAAGATCTAGAAAAAGAATCTACTATTCCAATATATTGAAATATAACCGCATTGGATGTATTTTTTACTTCAAAAAGAACTGGAGAACCAAGAACTGGTAGAGTTAATTTATCGCCATCAGTTTCGCTTTCTATTAATCTGCAATTTAAACTTCCGCCCTGAGAAGACCAATCAGCAGATACTGTAAAATCAATAACAGTACATCCAAATAGTTTAATTTGTGCTAATGGATGTGTTGGAGAGTCTGTTGATGTTCCAAATGGCTGAATATTAATTGACATTTTAAGTCCTTTCGTAAGTCCACTCTATACTATAACTATAGTTCCTTGTTCTAGCATCCCAATTTTCTGTTGGTGCAGAATGGAAACACTTACCATTTGCTACAGTAAAATTTGGATCATTTACTGGATTAGCAGCTTGAAAAATATCATTTAGTGCTGGTGTTTGAGAAATACTAGGTTTTTCATTAAATAACATTCTTTGTAATGCTAATCTTCTATTGGTAGAATCTTGTATATTACCAAGATTATTAGTATTAGTATATATTGGGTTTCCAGTTTGTGCCATAGTTATATTAATAGATAAACTTCTTTTGTATTCGCTTCGCGAGTTTAAATATTGTAATACCGGTTGACTTCTACCAATTACTGGAGTTACAGAAAATAATTCTCCAGGATATGTATCATTAATTTGAATACTTTCAGAAATACTACCAGGAATAAGATTAGCTGGTCTATCATCATAATTGTAAGTATAACTAATTGTTCCAGCATTAAAATCACTAGCAAAAGATTTAGTGGTTGGTCTTGGATGTAACCATGGTACAAAACTAGGATTAATTCTTGTATCATCAGTAAGGCCACGCATAACTCCTCTAGCATAATAATATGCTGGCGATGGAATGCCAGTATCAACTACTCCAGTAAAATATGTCCATGCATTATGATATGCATTGCCAGAATATGAGAATCCATCAGAAGTATTTAAGCCTTGAATTGTGCCTTGAATAGATACTGTATTAGAATCACTATCGCTTGTATCATGATTTATTGTGATAGATTCGATTACTGGATACAATCCACTATAAAGAAGGAATGTTTCATTAATACTATAAGTACCAGCTTCTCTATCAACACTTTCCTGATATACGAAATTAGCCGCTCTATATGATCCATTATTAAATTGTTGTAATAAATTAGATTTCACTCCACTTACATTTGTTTGTTTGATTATACCAGAGCCAACATCCATATAGGAATGTATGAAGCCGCTTGCCTGTTGCCATGGAGATAAATTTCTTGCATAGCCACCATTACCATCATAAACTGGAGAACCAACTGCTGTTATAGACCTATTTATTGTATAAACTTTATTAATTCCATGAATTTTAGAATTTTGAAAAACTAATGTTGTTCTTCCATCTTCTTGTATATCAACATTATCAGTTAGACTAGATATAAAAAATCCGCTATCTGTTGTTGGTAGATTTTCATTTCCATTAGCAAATAAACTATTTGGACTAGATAGAAATGTGGCATTTCTTAAATTTACAGTATAACTTCCTGGATTTGCCCATCTTCCATCAGAATCAAAACTAATATCATCAACAAAACCATTAAAAATAATACCGGGTCCAGCACCAAAGCCAGACTCCCATCCTTTAATAGTTACTTTAATTGGTTTAGCAACACCACTTACAATAGTATTAGTAAATAAATTTCTGATTAATTCTTGTTTTCTAATCGTTACATCGAGTCTATCAATGCCACTAACATTTACTATTTCAGCAGATTCAACATCTGGTGTTCTTGTCCACGATGTACTACTATCATTTATACCAGCACTACCAGTACCAGCATAAGTATAAAAAGGATTTCCATGCGTTTGTACTAATGTACCCTGTAATGATACTGAATAATCAGCACTAAATCCTGGGCGACCAATATTATTATAAACTTGCTTGTTAAATGTAACAAGTGGTGCTGGCACTAAATAATAATCTACATATTGTCCACTACCAACATCTTTACTTATTATAACTGGCATTATTTTTGTCCTCCCATGTTCTGAGTTGTTGTTTGTGTGGTCGCTTGAGATATTGCATTGGCCGCATCTTCAAAATTATTTGCTGTCCTAACGCCTTCTGCTATAGTATTAAATGTACTGCCAACAGTTTCAAATATCATTGATGTTATGCTTTGATTTACTAGTGCTTGAATATCTGGTAATCTAACTGTAATTTCTTGCTGGCCTTGAGCTTGAATTTGAATTGGTTGATTATTTGTTTGCTGTCCAGCCGTTGCTGGAGTTACTGCGGCAGCTGGTTTTTGTGTGTTATTCGATGGAGTAGCAGCCGCTGGTGCCGTTCCATATGATGCCCTTTCTTTCCTTAGTCTTTCTAATTCTCTATCTGCGTTTTCTTTTTCCTTCTTGGCCATATTTAATTGTATTCCACTGCCAAAAAATCCACTATTAGCATCTATAGTTTTTATAGCGGATCGTCGTTTCTTTTCTTGCTCTGCTATTTGAGCATCTAATTTAGCCATTTGTTTTTGTCTAGCTAATTCAGCTTCTCCACCCGGTGCCGCAGCGTTCATTGGTTGTTGAGCCTGTGTATTTGCTCCAAATCCAAAAATATTTGGAACATTTGCCACAGCACCACTCACAGCACCGCCAGTTAAATTATCTGCAATACCAATAGCAGCACCAATTCCCATTCCTGCTGGACCAAAGGCCGCTCCGGTTGCCGCACCAGTGGCCGCACCTGTTGCCATTGCGGTTTGATTAGCAGCAAGTGTGCTTGCGGCAGTTCCCATCCAGGCTGGCATTTGTGTGCCAAGATCTGTTCTCATGCCAGCAACTATTGTGCCAAATTCTTTAACATAATCGCCAAACTGTTTATTATTATCAGCCTCAAGCTTTAATAAACCATTCTTAACACGTTTTTCTTCATCTAATAATGCTAACATTTTTTGTTCTTGCACTCTAATTTGATCGGCCATTCTTTCATCAATTGGTACTCTTCTCTGAACAATCTTCTTAGCATTTGCCTGTGCTACTGCTTGACTTTGACCCATCCGCATCAGTTCGCCAGTAGCTATTCTTTCTTGTGCATCTCTGCCTGTAATACCCAAGCCTGGAATAGTAACATCGGCAAATTTATCAAATACAGAAAATACCTGATCTCTCATATCTTCTGGTATTCCAGCAAAGCCGCCTTGCATTGCCGCCATGGCGGCAGCATTTAATGTTCTAAAAGAATCTGCTCTTTGCTTATCTGTTCCAGTAACAATATCTCTTAATATATCGCCTTGTGCATCATATAATGCTTGTGTATACTCTTGTTGTGCTTTAGCAGACTCCATTAGAGAGTCTAAATATTGTCCTTGTATATCTATTTCATCTCTAATAGTAGTAATTAATCTTTCAGATTCGTTTTGAATATTTGCAAAAGCAGTTCCAACATCTTCACCACCGGCTCTTTTTGCTAAAGTTTCATCAATAGATTGTCTAAATTTATCTACTTCTGCACCAACGCCTTGGAATCCAGCACCTCTTCTTAAATCCAATCCGGCCATTGCCACATCTCTTCTATTTCTACCACGATTAAGAATAGATCCGGCCCTACCTGGGCCGCTTGATTCTGGCTGTAAAAAGTCCTGTACTTTTGTTATTAGGTTGAATCTTTCTTCAAAATAATTCTTTTCGCTTTCATAGACTTTCTTAGCAAGTTCTGCTCGTCTATTAACTTGTTCAATTTCTAATTCACGATATTTTTGTTCTGCTTGGAATAATTCGCTAAGTTTTTCTTGTTGTTTACGAATAATCTCTTCTGATAATTTAGTTGCTTCTTCTCTAGCTTCTTCTTCTGCTTGACCGGCCGCAGCCAATCCACCCTGAGTGATCTTCTCAGCATACTTACGAATAGATTCATCTAAAACAGGATCAGCACCTTTTGTAATACCAAGTTTTTCATATATACGATCTTGAATTTCTTGTGGTGAAGTTTTTTCCGCTCCCTCAGTAGAGGCAATATTAATTTGTCCTAATGCTCCTGTTTTTGCTAATTCACCAACTCTAGATATTGCACCAAGTCTTTGTTGTGCTTTAATTATTTCTTCTCCTGGACCACCACCGCGTGATACCAATGATGCCATTTGAGTTGCAACGGCTGGATTTCTCATTATTTGCTTAGCATCCATTTCAAATAAGTTATTACCAATATTATTTCTTCCTGCGGCCCGTCTCGTTGTTAGTTTACCAGTGCCAATCACATCAATTTCTTGACCAATGTTAGCTAGTTCTCTTGCTTTGGCATTAAAAGAATCATATGCTGTTTCTAACTTCTTCATTACTCTTACTTGATATTCTATTGCTGCCGCTTCTAGTGCCCTTCTTTCTATTAATTTTCTTTCTGCTGCAATAGCGGCTTCTGTAGAAATTAAACCTTCTCTTAATTTATCAATTTTCTTTTGTTCAGTTTCTGCTGCTGCAATATCAGTATCTATTTTAGCTCTAAGACTCTTATCAGATATTAATGTTTGTTCTTGTTTCAAATTTTGAATTCTTTGTTCATATGCGGCTGATTGTTCGCCCAATACTTTAATATCTTCTTTTGCATTAACTCCTAATTTTCTACCCTCTAATATTCTATTTAAATTATCTCCACCAATTTGCTTAGTAATATTTGCTATAGCGTCTTGATAAGTGCCGCCCGCCCTAATTACTCTAACAGATTCTGACTGTAAAGAATTGGTAAACTCTCCAATAAGACCGCTTTGAATTTCGCCACTTTTCCTTATAGCATCAGCCTGTAAACCATATCCTCTAACCACTTGTTCTGTTGCATATTTTGATGATAATACAAATGATGCTACTCCACCAACTACAGCACCAGTAACTGCTCCAAGTGCTGTTCCAATTACTGGCACAACACTGCCAATACCAGCACCGATTAATGCCCCACCAGCAATACCAGCGGCAACACTTCCTGCATTTGCACCACCAGCTTTTTCTGCTCTTTTTTGATTTTGTGATGCTAATTTTTTCAAACTATCAGAAGCATCTAATTGTTTACTTATGGCCTGTTGTTGTTTTTTTACATCTCCAACAGATTGTGCTTCGCTAAATGCTTGCTTAGCCTTAGTAACTTCTCTATCTACTCCATTTAAGCTTGCTTCAAGTCTGGCATTAGATACAACTAATTTTCCAGTTGCATCTAGAGATTTTTCAGTAGCACCTGATCCAGCACCTAATGCTGCTAAAAATCCACCTATTAATGGTATAGAACGATATTGTTCTTGTGCGTATGCTCTTGTTGCTGCGGCTGCGGCACCAGCAGCATCACCTATTGCTATAAATTTATCTCTTTGTCCAGCATAGTCTACACTAAGTAATGCATCAAATACGCCACCAACAACCTCTATACCACCAAGAATATTTAATCCCTTAGATAATGCAGAAAATTGTTTAGAAAGAGAGCCAGCATTTTTAGCAATAGTAGAACCAAATCTTCCAAGTGGTCCTGGTAATTTTTCTAATGCTTTACCAACTAAAAATACATTCTTTCTGGAGGCGGCAGCACCTGCTAAATCTCCAGCGGTAGCAAATCCTGCACCTTTAACTGTTGCTTGAGTTAAAGCCCCTTGATTAACATTTAATCCAGCAAATGCACTCAACGCTGAAACAGCAGTTTGTGCTTTTGCCGCAATTTCAATAAAACTTATATCAAGTTTTTGAACTGCTTTAGTTAATGATGAGAACGATGTTTCTAGTTTTGTACCTTTTGGTGGACCCCCTCCAGACGGCATTGAACCTGGATATCCAAGTCCTCCTGGCGGCTTTCCTCCTGGTGGTGCGGCACCAGAAGCTGCGGCAGCGGCTGTAGCAGTAGCATTCTTTATACCAACTATATTTTTATCAATATCTGCATACAGTCTAGTATATTTGTCTGGCTGTTCATTAAATAGTTTAGCTATTTGATCCATGCCATCCTTGGCATCTGTTGTACTTGCTAAAATTGCACGAACCGCTGGCTCACTCTTTTGGAATAAATCAGCAAATATTTCTTTTATATTAGTTCTATAGTCGATCTCTTCTTGAGTAGCACCTTGAGCAACCAATGCTTGCTTAATTTGATCTTGAGCCATTTTAGAAAGAGTATTTTGTAAAGTTCCGGCCTGCTCGCTAGCATATCCTTTGCCACCAGTTACCATAAAGTCAGCAGCGTGACCGACTTCATGTGCTAATGTAGATTGTGTGCCTACTGCTTTTGTTGTTCCTAGAAAACTTTTACCAGTTGAACTTCCTCTGAATCTTCCTCGTGGAACTCTGCCAGTTTTAGGGTTGACAGCTTCTTCTTCGCTCTCTAATTTATATGTAACTCTTTGTCTAAGAGCATCTCCAGCAGCACCTAAATCTTTTGTTATTTTTTCAAACTCTTTTTTCATTTGAGCAAAAGATGTAATCAATGATCCAGTACCACGCATTAAATCAGTACTAATATCTCCTTCATTAGCACTAACCATGCCCCCTTTTGCGTATTTATTGATTCTTCTTAAGTTTCCATATCCATATGCTTGTGCTGATTTTTTATTGACAACAAACTCGCCAGGAGTTAACATTGCTGGAACAGTATCAGTCCCAACTGCACCACCTTTTGCGTAAGCATAAACAATAGCAGTGTCTTTAGTTGGTTTACTACCAGTTTTATTTAATTTTGCTTCAGCATTTTTATATCTAAGAGGAACACCAAGTTTAGTCTTTTCGACCATGCTCAAGTCTTGAAAGTCTGGATATGTATCTACACCTTCTGTCCTACCAAGTCTTTTTCTCAAAAATCTTTCAAATAAAACACCTTTAACAGAGCCTTTTGCAGATGTTGATAAATCTGAGGCTTTATCTGTATCTGCCCAAGACAATGTTTGATTATTTATGCCTCTAAGATTTTGTTTTACATATCCACCATTAGCATACTTATTTATATTTGCTAAACTACTAACACCAACAGCATTTACCGCACTTTTACGAATTACGAACTCGCCAGGAGTTAACATTGCGGGCACAGTATCTCTATTGCCACTGCCGGGAACTAATCCGCCAGATGCCATTCCAAGGCCAGAGACACCTTTAAAATTCATGCCACCACTTAGAAGTTTACCTAGTCCAGAACTAATTTTCCAGGCAGCCATTGTGGCTAAAAATGGCATTAAAGGTGCTAATGCACTAGTAAACTGAATAACGGCTTTTGATAAATTAATAAATACATCAGTTAAAAACTTAAAACTGCTGGAATTCACGACTTCAGATATTAGTGCCGCAAATTCTTTTTGTAATACTCCTAATCTATACCCCAATCCTTGCTGTGCTTTTTCAAGATCTGCTACACTATCTATACCAGCATTATTAGCTTCTGCTAATGCCTTTTGTGCTTTGCCAACTTGCTCTAATAATGGCACCACTCTAGAAATTTGACGAATACCACCAATTTGTTCGACTACTTCTGCAAATTTAACGTCACCTGCTTCAATGCCAAGCCTTCTTAACCCCTCACTGATTTTTAGAATAGCTTGGTATGGTCCAATAAATTTGCCTTCAGCTGTTTCTAGCTCTATACCAAGTTGTTTAAAATATTCAATAGTTTTTGGTCTTTGTAAACGAGCAAAAATTGTACGGAAACCAGTTGCAATCGTTTCTGCACTTTCTCGTGTTGTTGAACGAACGGCAGTAAATAATGCTAATAGTTCTTCAATCTGACCACCAGATGTACTAAATGCAGCACCAGCCCTTCTAATTGCTTCAACAAGATCTCCTGATTCAACAGCGTATTTCTTTGATAGCGTATTAATAGATTCAAGAACTCTACCGGCCCTACTCACACCCACTTCAAAGGTTTGCATAGTTGCAATTAAACCTTCTGTGGTATCTTGTAAATTATCAAATCCAGCAAGTAAACTAGTTCTTGCAAGAATTTCAGCACCCTTTGCAGCATCTCTGAAGCCCATACCTGTTTGTGCCAATAATCTTGTTAATTGAGCGGCTTTGCTCAAATTAATATTATATTTCTTAGATATATCTACAAGTGCAGTTGCATAGTCATTTGTTACTGCTATAGAATCACCAGTGGTTTGAGCAATATTAAGTAACTCTTTCTCATACTTAATTGCTTCTCTGGTGGCTTGAGAAACTGTACCGGCCAATTTTAAAACAGCCGTACTAGCTACTGCATAAGCCGCATAACTTCTGGCTTTACCTTCCACTGCATCAAAAAATGAGTTGACAGACTTTTGTCCTTTTCTAAAATTATTAGACAAGTCTGCAACTTGAGCATTAGCTTTAGCAAAAGAAGCTGAATTAATAACACCAACCTTGATGTTACTAAGTCCAGCTTCAATTGACTTCTTAATACTAGAAATATTACTTGCAGGCGGTGACTGCAAGTTAATTTGCATTGGAAGATTATAAGCCATTTATTTACCTATTGGTTTATGGCTTCATCAACCTCAGTTTTTTTAGTTGAAGAAGCACGGGGTTTTTTCTTAGCCACCTTATTCTCCTCAACTTGTTCATCCTCTAAATCATCTTCAAATTCTAGAGTATCAATAACATCATCATTTAATAATGGATTATTATTGATATCTATACGATTACCATCTTTATCAATTCTAGAACCCTCTTCATTTAGTAAATTACCGTCTAAATCCACCCTTTGACCATGTTTATTTGTTAACTGACCCTTATCATTAAGAAGACCAAGTTTCTTTAACAATTTATTTTCTATTAAACCATCTTCAAAATTATCTTCTAATCCATACGCATAATTAGCAAATTCTGCCGCACTCTTAATAGCTAAAGATGTTTCTGACTTATCATGATAATCTTCTAGCGATGTATACACCGGCTTTTGTGTTTCGTAGTCAAAAACACATGCGGTAATTAGATAGAAAAATCTTTCATTGTCAGCCTGACCATCAGCCGTATTAGCATCCATAGAGTTTCTAACCATCAGTAAAGATGAAAGCTCATTTCTGATTTTCTTAAGCTCGATGCCTTTTTCTCTTAATTGAGAAGCCTTTTTATAAAAACCGCTCTTAATCTTATATTCTATATCAGCACTTCTTTTTAATAGTGCTTCATACTCTTCTTGCTTGCTATCATCCCATAATCCCTGCCTACGCATATGATCTTCAAGACTCTTTTTTAGAATAGCACCTTCTTCTATTGCTTTCTTAAAAGCCCTATTGTACACTTTTTGTGCCTCAACTGAAGCCTGTGCATTTGCCGGTCTAATAACATACTCTTTTCCTTCAAATGAAAATCTTTTTTCTTCTTTAGTATTCTTTGCCATGGTCCCTCCTATTTAGTCTTATATTCTTTTTATTGGTAAATTAATATGATATTTATTCCATGATACTTCATAATTTTCGATTTCAGAATCCACATTCCTTAGTTGCGTGTTTCCCTTATCGAGAATTTCTGTTCTCATTTCTTCAAAAACATCTCTCATTCTAATCTGTTCTTTGGTTGGTTCTTGGTCAGAACCTTCTCCCCATAAGAAACCAAAAAACTTTTCCACACTAGATAGAGATCCTATCATGGTGGTTTGTATTCTTTTTTTAACTTCTTTTTTTAGTCTAGTTTTAGACCGTTCATTTATAATTTCTTGCTTCCTAATATCCACGGTATTATCTCCTATTTTCTTTAGCCATTTGATTGGCCTTCATTTGTAACTCTCTTCTTGTACTCGTTAAATTAGCCTCATCAACAACCCCATATTCACTAAGATCCTTTTTCAATGATTTAATCTTTGACATAGCTTCTCTATCATTTAGGCTCATAATATCAGAAGCTTCCCTAGATGTTCTTGCTGGTAAGAAAACCTCTCCAGCATTTTGAAGTTTTTCTGGCAACATTTTTTCAGCATTACTCTTCTTTTCTTCCTCAATACGTTTTCTTTTTTGAACTATGGACCATCCATCCAGTGCAATATCATCTTGAATTATATCATCCGTTGGTTTTTCCATTGACTGATAAACGCTCTCATAATAACTTGACCAAGATACTATTGAAATTTGAAAATCAGTTAAACAAGATAGCTTATTCTCAAAAAGATTATTTTTAGCAGCAAACCATCTTCCTTTCCATTCATCCCCCTTTGATATTTCTCTAATCTTAGAATTTAAATCATTGGTAAACGATGTGTATTTGTTGTATAAAACCTGTGTTGAAAAATATATGGAAGCTAAATCACCGTTTTGAAAAAATGCATTTCTTTGCAGTAAATATGATACAAAGGAATATCTTTTTAGATACTCACATGTTTTATCATAAAAAGTGTATTTTTTATTGTATAGTTCCTGATGTCTGTCCTGTTGTTTACTAATGTTTTTTTTGATATAGTCTTTTGTACTTGAGTTATAAAAGTGATTAAAATAATCAGCTTTCATATTTTCAAGATTTTTTTCAATTTCCTCAATTGTATTATCATCTTCTTTAGACCAGCAACCCATGTCTATTAAATATTGTTCAGCGTCCTCTTGTGTCCAAATACCATCTATTAAAGCATCGTCATACTGTTCTTGCGAAAAAAAATCCGCAAAAGTTTTATCTTCTGCGGAAGGCGGCTTAACATAAATATATTCTTTCCCCAATTTGAATATTACTATGCCAGATATTAAGCTATTAATATAGTCCATCCTAAAAATCCAAATCTGGAGGGGGACGAATCCCCCTCCAGACATTAATTATCATGCAAACCAGTTCTTCCAGTAACTAGCTGATGCAAGTGTCATTGGATCGCCAGAGTGTAGCACAACAAAGTCATTAGAATTTGTAAAGCTATATGTGATAGTGGCATTACCACCACCAGCATCTCCACCACCATAACTAACACTTGTGAGCTTATTCTTCTTGCCAAGCTGGAATACTGTGCTATCATCTAAAACAATCTGAATTGAATGATCTGATAGATTCTTGCCAGTAGCTCCACCTTCTTCGGCAGCATCAACATTATCACCGGCAGTAGCTGTTACTTCAATATCGCATGTAACGTCTACTGGGAAACTAACATATCTATAATATGGTGCTCTCTTACCAAGCTGTTGAATATTTTCACGACCAAGATCGCAACTAATACTAACAGATTGAATATAAGGACCGCTGCCAGCAATAATATATTTGCTGTTGGTTAATGAGCCTGTGCTACCGCCTTCAAGAATATTTGGAACTTCCGTAGCAAAGTTTGCACTACCATAGGTTTTACCACCACTTCCAATTACAAGATTTTGACGACGAAGCACACTATTACCAACACCAACTGGAGCATCGCTTCCGAATACTCCGCTATTTAATTGGGCAACTAATGCTCCATTAGCATCACTTGTTAAAATGCCACCACTCTCACTTGTTGTAATCCATTGCTTATCATTACCAACAAATGTTGTTGATTCTGTAAAGTTACCATCAGTGCCTAGTGTGTAAGAAACAGAACTAATATACATACCAGAGCAATATAGTTCCGCAACGCCAGAATTAACATTAACAGCCATATAATCGTTGGTATCTAAACCAACAGCCATTCTAACGTCGGCTCTTGCATTGCCACGACCGGTTAATGTTGGTGATGTAGCATCAACTGTACCAAGATGGTACACTAATGAATAGCCGTCTAATATCTTTTCGAATGTTACTTCGATTTCTGGTACTTCTTCATAGTTCTCATAAAGAGAAAGCTGTCCAAGTTCGAAAATTTGTTCTAGATTAAAATTGGTTGTAACACCAATTGACTGTAGACCATGGGCAATCATAAGTTTGCCATCGCCAATAAAGTCTGCACTTCCATCGGATGGCTGCCAACTGTCTTGAACAGATGTAGCTCCCATATCTCCTACAGCAACCGCCTGTGTTGCGTAGAAAACTCTTCTATTAGTATTTGCTGCTCTTGCCATAGTAAATAACTCCAAAAAAGGGGTTGCTTTATATTTTTATACGCCAAAAACTATAACTTCTGTTCTTAATTTAACAGTGCCTATATGTATATTTGGCGATAACGAGTATATAGAATCAATACTTGCATCAATTAAACGTATATGATTTCCCTCGTATGTGGATATCAAATTTGGATAGGTCAAAGCTCCAGATACTGGGACGCCCCTGTAATCTAGGGGGAAAACATTATTTGCGGATATTTGGTCTAAATCGTAAGATTTAAAAACCTTATCATTTTGCAAAGTTACCACATCCACCAGATGATCTCTAGTGTAAACATCTTCAGCAACGCAATGAAATAGAAAATCAGTGTAAATATGCTGACCCCCACCAAGAGCGTGAGGGGTCATTTTTCTGGAATTTACTAATTCTACTCCAATAGCTGGAAGCTGGAGTCTATTGTCGCCTAATATTCCCCATTCCCCACTATTATTAATAAAATTAGTATTTTCCGCTCTTTCTGAATATTGTTGAATTTGTTTAAACCATTCTAAACCATCTGCTTTTGTTACATTGACATATTTATAACTATATCTACATGTAACAACAGAGTCCGTGGCTATAGCACTGTCAAAAATGACCCTCCCTAACGGGTGATTGATATAATGTGAATAAGTTCCAGTAGTAGATGTGGGATAAAATACGCCACTCACATAAACGCCAGAAACTCCAGGAAAAGCATTATTGGTACTTGTATATGCACCAACCCCGCTCTCCCATACCCAATTAGATCTAAAACCCTCCCAAACTTGTCCATGATTATATCTAGGGTCATCAACTACCCTTAGTCTATGTTCTAATCCACCATAATATCCGGTGGAAGGAATATCGATATTTATAAAACCAGATTTTTCAATTAATCCGTAGTCAAAAAATGAAATAAGATTTTCTCTAACATGAGTTGTAACTGTTGCATCGCCAAATGTTGTAAATCCTTTTAATGATGACATTAAATTGTCCTTTCGATTTCTGATGCCACAACATTAAGAATATCATCCGCAACAGACTCTAATGCTCTAGTAATAAAGTTGTCATCAATAGTACCGGCGTAATTAGGATCAACTCTGAAAGGATCTCTAGATTTACCTTCTATTTTCTTCATCACTTTATTGCCGCCAGATCGTGTTCTTCCTTTAGCATTTGGATAAAGCCAATAATCTCCAATAACAACTTGTGTGCCACGAGTTAATAACCACTCAAGCCAATCTACAGAACCGGTTCCTCCACGAACGGGAAAGCTCGCTCCTGGCACAGAAATAAGTTTGGTTATATCGCCTGATAATAACTCTACACTAATAGTCAATACACTACCAGCCGTAGCAGATCTAACAATAATCAGTTTGATATTCTCGGAAAGATGATTAATAATATTTGTGATTGTTACTTTAGCAACATTGCCAAACAATCCAAAATCATCCTTTAACTTACCAGCCAATAATTCATTTACGGTTGGTGAATTATTTAATTCTCTGGAAATTATATTAGAAACATCTGGTTTAATTTTTGATGATATTTTTGGAATGTTATTCTGTAATTTTTTGTAGCTTTCTTGCCTAATAGCTTCATAAAAAATCTTATCATCAGTAATTTTTAAACCACCAGTTAACATTATGCTCTACTCCAAAAGCACATAAAGTACTGATTGGTTAAACCATGCAAAGTTGCTTCCGATGATTTTACGAATCTCCATTCCGCATGTCCAGCTTGCTCGGGATAAATTATTAATGCTTTTGCTCTATTTATTTTGGCTAAATCTGCGTATGCTCCAATTGTCATTACTGAACCGTCTGGCACATCTATATTACCAAACTTTTTAAAATCTTTCTTATCCCAATAAACTCTTAAAGTAACATCCTCTGTTGTTTCCACAGTTTTAAAAGATGTTGATCCACGCCTAAAACCAGAATCTGGGGAAATACCCTGCAAGTCCATTACTTTACGCTGTTTAATATTTGGCACAGCATTATTAATAGTTTGTATTTCTTCCACATATACTAATTTACAAGTAACGCCAAAGCCAGTTGTTGCCAACATAGCATCAGCGAATTCTGTGTATTTACTAAATACTATTTGTGGAATAATTACCATTAGCTTGCTGAATCTCCACTATAATATCTAACATCATCAAATCTAGTGTCTAATATGCCACTTTGTGTTGCAATTTGTGATGTTTGATTAAAGACGGTATCTAGTGTATGATTAGTAACCACGCCAAGTTTATCTACTGAAACAACGGCTGTACCATTTTTATAATCATTTGAATTAATAACTTTTTGAAGAACGTCTGGCATATTGATAACTCCTATCTGAGATATTGACGGTAAGTACTATCGTATCTATAAACAACATCGCTACCTGGAGCATATGGACTAAGAATTGCCTTGCCAACAGCGTTATTGCCAGCGGCGTAATTAAACTTATATTCTTCATATGCTTTGCAAGCGTAATCATAAAGATACTTAACATTTGCTGCAACGGCTGTAAAGTCAACGCTGCTTGGACCATCTGTAACTCTAACGGCATTTAGGGCTTGAGTTTTCATTTCGCTACCCATGATTATGCAAGCTGTTTTAAGAGAAACTAGATTAATAAATGCATCGTCTTTATTTACCGTGGCTAGACCAGTTGTTGGGTCTGTTGGATCTGGGCTTAGATAGCACTGTTCAACATCAACAGTGTATGTGTTTTCAAAATCTATTTCTGTTAATACAATTTGTGCAGCAACTAAAATAGAAGTTTCTAAGCGTTCATTAGAATATGTATAATTTGTTGGATCAACATCGCTTACAAGAGTTCTAACGATGGTGGTCAATTCACCTTGCCATGACATAGTTATCTCCCTTATAAGTTACAATGGACCTTGAAATCAGAAATACTTGTATAATAAGTTCCGCCAGCTAAAACTACTTTACCCTGTAGTTTATAGTTTCCGGCAGCATTGAAATCGCCATCTACTGATGTATAATACATTTTGCCATCAGTGCCGTCTGTATATAATACACCGGTTTTAGTATAAGTTTGACCGTCTGGTTTTTTTAAAATGACTTGTAATATACTAGCACCAGAAATATCTACAACCACACCATCATCCTTGACGGTCATAATTAATTGAGTGCCCACATCTCCGACATGTATTTCGCTAGCCATATATCACCATAATCTAACGAATTTGTAAGAATCCAGAAGATTCTTGTAGGTATAAAATAAAACTTTCTGATTCTTGAATATCGGATACAAAGGTTTCATTTCTATTTATATCTATTATAAAATTGTCTGATCTATTTATATCAAATTTAAATGCTACTAATTGTTGTATATCCGCATCAAAATAAAATATTTCCCCGTTTACCTCTATTAAAAACGAGGTAAATGGCATGTCGCAAAATGGAGCTTCACAAAACATAATGTATTTCCATACTAATATACACCAAACAGTAGGATTTTAGCCATCCATATATTTTAGTAATTTGAGCATTTCTACCTTAAAATCAGGGCTAGAATCATTAATATGCACAAAATAAGAGTTATCTATATTGTTAAAAAAACCATATTTTGATCTTCTAGCGGTGTATGTTAAGTTCCACTTTTTATCTAAAAAACAAACTTTATTTTTAGGAAGTTTTAAACTTAATAGATGCTGGTCAAAACACCAAAAATCTGGATATGGCTCACTAGGCTGCTGGTAATAATTTGCTAAAGTTTTTGGAATAACTATTACGCCACAATTTAACATCATTTCGCCGGGCTTATTTTCAGACTTATTATTCAATAAAATAGAGCTAACCATGCTTTGCTGTATAATAATCCATTGTTTGTTTTTTGGTTCATCAAAATATTCCATCTCATTAAATGCAGAAATTTGATCATCGGGGGTTATTTTAAAAACGTCTGGCGTATCCTTTTTGATAAAAACGTCACAATCTAAATATAGTGTTTTTTCATACTTTGTTAAAACATTATGCAATCTATATTTATTAGCCATGGGCCAGTTTGTGTTTTTGTCGCCAAACAATTCGACTAAATCGGCATCACACTTATCGGCATAATTTTTGATATTATCCTTAATAATCTGGTATTGATCCTCCGATTTTTTATCTGCTGGAATTACACATATTGCTAATTTTTTTGTTGGTTGTATACTGTCATAGTATTGAAACGGCTCTATCAAAGTATATTTTAAATCAATACTTTTTGTTTTATGTCTATTTTTTTCTGTTTGCTCGTAATGCGTTTTCCTTTTCTCTGAACTTGCATTTTGACACCACTGCCAGTTTGGTGGCATCTCCTCCATTATTTTATTATAAAGCTTACAGAATCCAGGCTGATCACAATGACATTTAGAAAAATCAGGAATCATAGATCTGATAAAAATGAAGTATTGACTTCTCTACTAATGCTTAATACACGTCCACAGTATAATGTGTATCCGTAACCATCGTATGTACAATCAAGGTAATGATCAGCGGGATCACTATTTCCTATGCCAGATGAATCACTTACATATTCAACACCAACGGTTGCACTACCAGACGCTGGAGTTCCATATATTTGAAAAATTTTGTATCTATATAAATTATATGGTTTTGGATCTCCAGAATTTTCTTTGTTAGCAATGAAAAAAATATCATTTCTTTTGATATTTCTAAGATCACCAGATCCTCCAGGATAATATACTAAATCGAGAACATATGTTGGACCAAAACCCCCAGAAGACCTAACTATATCAAGATTATCTGCTGGACAAATAACAAGATCGCCAGGAGTACTACATCCATCATGATATCCAAATGCTATATCAAACACTTGTGGATAATATAAATCAACACTGCGTAAATTTCCCCATTCTCTAGTAAGAAATCCTATTCCGCTGGTTTCTATTCTAGTGGGTGGTCTAAAATTATATAATTGTGGCATTATAAATCATATCCTATTACAAATCCATCGAAAGTAGAACCAGAAGTACAAATAAATCCAAAAACATCCACAGCACCAGAAGTTGCGGTTAATGTTGGCACAACATCGCTAGGCCAATTAATTGTACTAAACCATGTTACTGTTCTTGGTGGTGAATTGTCTTGTTTTAATCTTATTATAAATCTTTGTCCAACACCAACATTAGAAACTGCTAATGCTCTATTTCCACCAAGCGTTACCGTGTGTAAATT
>Ga0208784_1000323_pt1 | contig 23941 bp, 35 predicted proteins | sample DEB19_08_DNA_FD_184531 | JGI IMG/M metagenome (GOLD analysis project Ga0208784, IMG submission 184531) | Aqueous microbial communities from the Delaware River and Bay under freshwater to marine salinity gradient to study organic matter... | ecosystem: Environmental > Aquatic > Marine > Coastal ... | reverse complement strand
GTCAGCTGGTACGAGCGCGGCGTCCACGTCCGTATGGTGACGACGCCGACCGAGGAGGACATTACCTCCGAGCAGCTCGACGCGCTCGTGGCCCTCGCGCAGCGCATGGACCGCGAGGCCCGTGGCGATTGGACGCTGCGCGCCTCGAGGACGCTGCATCACGTCGAGATCGGCGCCCACCATGACCTCGGGCGTCATCTCGCGCAGGTAGCCCCACGCAATGCCGTCTACGGGCGCACTGCCGTCACCTATTGGGCCGCATGGCCCATCCACGATGGCGTCGAGGTCGTCGCCTTCGTGACGGACCCGAACATCCTCTCGTCTCTATAGGAGCATACATGATCCGCGACATCCTCGGTAGTCTCATCCTCGGCGCGGCCTTCTCCGTCGCCATCCTCAGCTGGCTCGAGCCCGAGCCGGCCATTCACTCCATCCCTTCCGCAGCACAGGAGTAGTCATGTCTGTCTTCGCTTCCACGACTCTCGGTGAACTCGCAAAGGCGCTCAGCGCCGCTCAGGCCGAACTCACGCCCGCTAAAAAGGACGCCACCAACCCGCACTTCCGCAGCCGGTACGCGGACCTCGCGGCCTGCTGGGACGCGGTGCGCGCTCCCCTGGCGAAGCACGGCTTGGCGATCTCGCAGCACGCGGGCCTCGAGGGCGATGTCGTCACGCTGACGACGCTCCTCATCCACTCGTCCGGCGAGTACATCCAAAGCACCGCCGGTGTGCGCCTGGCGAAGCACGACGCGCCCTCTGTCGGCTCGGCGCTGACCTACCTGCGCCGGTACTCGCTGTCCTCCGTCGTTGGCCTCTCCACCGAGGACGACGATGGCGCCGCTGCGATGGCCTCGGCAGCGCACGTCCCGGCGTATCAGGAGCCCAAGCCCTCGCCGGCGTTGGAGCGCGCGGTCGCACAGGTGGAAAAGACGTTCCCTGGTAGCACTACGAACTACGTGCAGACGGCCAGCGGTCAGGACGGCGATCCGCCGTGCCCGAAGTGCGGCAACAAGATGTGGGACAACCGAGGCACCCCGGAGAAGCCCAAGACCAATCCGAAGGCGCCGGACTTCAAGTGCCGCGACAAGTCCTGCGACGGCGTGATCTGGCCTCCGCGCGGGCCTCGCAAGCAGGAGAAGATGCCCGTGCATGTGCCTGACGTGCAGGTCCACGCTGACGAAGAGATCCCGTACTGAGGAGGCATTGTATGAAGCGAGAATACACGACACAAAACAGTCACCTCATGTCGCTCGGCAAAAAGCGCGGCGTCGGCGAGTTGCGTGAGCGTCGGTGGTACTACACTGCTGAGGAACTCGCTGAGTTGCAGGCAGAGCTTGACGCGACGCGTGTCAATCGGTCAAAGGCGCAGAAGCAAACACGCCGGGCTTCGCTTGAAGCCTACCGGAAGCGCGCGCAAGAAGCGGCACATCTCGCCATCGAACGCGAAGTCGTGAAGCGCAAGCAGGAAGAAGAGGACGAACAGGCCCATAGGGATGGGTTGGCGCGCATGTATGACCATGACTACATCGGGGACAAGAGCGTGTTTGCCGCAGTGTCCTTCGCGCGGAAGATGATCCGTACAGGCACCAGCCCCGGACTCGCGAACTATAGAGCTGCTCGCTACTACGACGTAGATGTATCGACGGTCGCTCGCTACGTCGGGCAAGTCGCGTCTAAGAAGCGACACAAGGCGGCGCCATGACCGGCCCCGAACTCCTCCAGCATGCCGGCGCCCTGGTCGCCATGCTCGACGCCCCTGAGGGCGCGGACGTGGACGCGATGTCCGAGGCGCTCGCAGCGTGGCTCGGTCAGTCGGATGACAAGTTGACCGCTTACTGGGCCGTCGTGAAGCGCATCGACGCCGAAGCACAGACGCTGCGCGATCTCGAGCAGACGCTCGCTCGACGCCGGCGTTACCTCGATGGACAGGCCGAGCGCGTCAAGGCACTGGCCTCGGAGCTGCTCGCTGCCCGTGAGGCGTTGGGCGAAGAGGCAAAGGTGAAGGGACCGATGTTCACGGCATGGCTCGCCACGTCGCGCAGCGTCGAGGTGTCCGTCGAGGCTGACGCGCTGGAGCCCTGCTATCAGCGGCATACCATCGAGGTGGACAAGCGCACGCTTCAACGCGACCTCGAAGGTGGGAAGATCATCGACGGCGTGCGGATCGTGGAGCGTCGAGGTGTCCGATGGCGGTGAAGCGGCGCGCATACGAGCGCCGAGACATCGCGGAGGGTCGTGTGCTCCTGCTGCTCGCGGAGCGCGGCACCGCCTCCTCCACGCTGATCGGTCGCTCGCTCAGCTGGGACGAGCGCAAAGTGCGCGCGGTCATGCACGGACTATCGGAGCGCGGCCTCGTCGCACGTCACGAGGACGAGCGACGATGGCGTCGAGCGTCGGGACAGTTCGCGCGTACGGTCGAGTATCGTTGGGAGGCTTCGGCATGATTGACGACGAGAGCATACGGAAGTGGCTGGATGCAGCCGTGGAGTCGGCCTTCCACGCAGGCGCTGCGGAGGAGCGCGCCGCCGTGGTGGCGTGGCTGCGGAAAGAAGCGGTCTCGCACCGTCGCGATGGATTTCCGATAGCTGCCTACACCATGCAAGAACGGGCAGACGCCATCGAACGCGGCGAACACCGCCGCGAGGAGAAGCCATGACCGAAGAAGAAGCCACCGCGCTCGGGAAGCGCCTCGTCGCGTGCAAGGGCTTCCGCCCCATGCGCGGAATGCTCGACATGCAGGGTAGGACGTGGGACGCCTCACTCCTATGGCGCTGGTCCAGCGCCGTGGACGTGCCGGATCTCCGCGATCCTGCCACGCTCGGATGCGTGCTGGCGCTGGTGCGGGAAGCGTACGGCGAACGTCGAACGGGTGTGAAGTGGTGGGAGCCTGAAGGATGCGTGTATGTCGAGCATCCTCTGGAAGGCTGGAAGCGTCCTGACGAACTGTTTCCAACTGAGGCCCACGCCCTCGTCGCCGCGCTGGAGGCTGCGCCATGAAGCCCCCTGGTCATACCTGCCCGCAGATCGACAAGGCACAGTCGGCCCTCCGCAAACTGGCGTGGCGTGCGGCTGGAGGCTTCGCGATCATCACGCCCGCCGAGGTGTGCGACGAGGGCCTGCGTGCGCTGGAGGAGGTCCGCAACGAGAACCGCCACATGCGCGAGGCGTATACCTGGGCGCGTGCCGAGGCCGATCGTGTCGGGCAGGAGCTCGCTGCCGTCCGTGAGCGGGTGCGAGAGCTCGAGGCCCACGAGGCGCGGCGCATCTTCCTTGACTCCGTGTGCTTCGGGGAGACCAGCGACCGCGCGCAGCTCATCGAGTACGCGCGCACGCTCCTGCGCGATGAGGGCGACCTATGACATGCACCCGCTGCGGTAGTCGCCTCGACGTGGAGCAGACGACGTGCCCAGAGCGCACCGCCCGCAAGCGGCGGCGGGACGTGCGTAAGATGGTCGCCGCGACCGAGTACGTCGTGCGGCGCCGGCGATGCGTCGGCTGCGGTCAGGTCGTCCACACCGTCGAGGTGGAGATCACCGATCCCGCGCCAGCGCCTTGATCTGCTTTTCTGCGCGCGTGAGGCGCTCGTCCAGCTCCTCGACGCCTGGAGAGTCGGGACGGATCACCGTGCCGACCTTCCGAGTCGTGTCGGAGAGGCGCCGGTCGATCGCGTCGATGCGCTTCTCGAGTGCAGCGTGGGCGGTCTGACAGGGAGGAGGCGAGGCGCCCCCATGCCCTGCCATGTCACGCTCGAGCCTGATCCGCTCCAACGCCTGTTGGTGTTTCTGCTCCGAATACTGCGTCCAGAACTTCCATCCGGCGCCGCCACCAAGCACCATGACGAGCAGGACGGCGAGCATGATCATCGGGTCGCCGCCTGCCACGCCCTCGATCTGCGCGAGGTCAGGCGGCGCGTCGGGGAGAAGTACCTGCGTCTGCTGATCCTCGGAGACAGGAGATGTGCCTTTGGGAAGATCCGTAGGAACGGCAGACGCAGGAGAGGCAGGAGTCGGCACAGGCTCGTCGGGCGTGTCAGCGAGAGGCTCCATGTCGGCTCCGTAGTAGGTGCGGAAGGTGACGCCCGCAGGGATGTCGCAATCGCGCAGGGTCGCCGCCGTCCCCGGCTCGACCTCAACCACGTCCCCCGGCGCGGGACAGGTCACGTCGGGATGAAGATGATCTCGTAGTTCACCGACGCCGAGTCCGAGAACAACGCGAGCGTATGCGCGCCCTGGAACCCGCTGTGGGCGCTGCTGTCCGCCTTGATCGTCAGCGGCTCGCCCACCGTGAAAAACTCAGACGGTGCAGCGCCGCCCTGCGTCAGCGTCGAGTCGAAGGACACTCGGAGCGCCTTCGACGCCTTGTCCCGGTTGTGAATGATGATCGCCACTCCGGGGACGGTCGGCAACTGCACGAGCTGGCAGGTATTGACCGACGATGGCGTCGTGCCCGAGTGTACAAACGGGATGCCGGGGAGCGTCGTCAGGTTGACCGCCGGCATCAGACCGCCCGCCATGCGCTGATCGACCCGTCAGCATCCTCGGTCACGACGCACGGGACAGTCCATCTCTCGGCGTCGGCCTGTGCCATGTACACCGGCGGGATGCCCACGAGGTACGCTACGCACGCCTCGGAGACAGCGACCGAGGTGGCCTCAGAGGCGCTCCACGTCGGCGGGACGATGAGTAGATCCTGCATGGCTTAGCCTCCGAAGCTCACGAGACAGACAGTGCCGGCGGTGCCGGTCGATCCGGTAGTGCCCGACCCGATGCCCGTGCCACCCGTGCCGCCGTTCGCGGTGACGGTCCCGCACGAGGCAGACGGCGTGTTGGTGATGAGCCAGACGATCCCACCAGCGCCACCGCCGCCGCCACCAGCGCCACCGAGGGTCGCCGTGCCGGACGCGTTCTCGCCATTGCCACCGTTCGCGCTGATGGTCCCGCTGTTCGCCACGGTCGCCGCTGCCAGCCACACGATCCCGGCGCCACCGCCGCCACGGCCGCTCACTGGCGAGTCCGTGTTGACGATGCAGCCACCCGAGCCACCACCGCCGCCGCCATTGAACGCCGTGGCGCCATAGCGGCCCTGCTGCCAGTGCCCCGCCGCACGCACGACGGGAGAAGGTGCCGCCGCTCCACCGCCAGCGCCGCCGAGGTAGGCGCCCGAGCCCTGCCCGCCCGTGCCACCGACAGGAGCAGCACCGGTATCGTTGGGCGAGCTGTTGCCACCCGACCCGCCGCCGAGGTTCCCGGCGCCGGTCGTGTTCCGCGAGGCGCCGCCTGCGCCGCCACCGCCGCCGAGCCACTGACGGGCCGTCAGCGCAGCGCCACCCGATGCTCCGCTGTTGCCGTCGTCATTGTACGATCCGCCCGCGTCGATCGTGCAGGTGCCACGCACGTACGTGCGGTAGCCGGCGGGCTTGTACACGCCGCCCGAAGGGATCGTCAGCGTCTGCCACTGCTTTTCCGAGGTGGCCGAGTATGTACCTACGACCGAGAGGACGCCATCCCCTCCGTTGCCGAACATGCCGGTCACGGTCGTGGCAGTGCCGCGCGTCGTGGTGGGCTTGGCCTGTGTGGTCATGCCAGCACCTCGTATACGACGACGTAGCTGAAGACGTTGTCCGTCGAGACGCCCACCGGCCCCGGCTCGAGGTAGATGGCGCCGGCGGCGTCCGTGGCGCAGTACACGCCATCGAGCGCCACGTCGCACAAGTCAGCGATCGCCGTCGTGCTGCCAGCGAACTCCTGCGTGATCGCGTTCGCGGTGCCCGACGAGGACGAGTAGATCCTCGGCGTGAACGTCGTTGCCGTCCCTGCCGTGCGAAGCACCTTCACACGGTAGAGGCGCACGACGTGCGCCGAGTCCGTGATCGAGATGGTGGCCTTCGTCGTGGCGCCGGCGCTCGAGAGCGACCCGGATGCGACCTTGAGGATGCGGTATTCGGGCGTCGGCATGATCTACCTCAGTCGAGGAGGGCGAAGGCGATGGACTTGCTCAGGCCGAGGAGGTGCTTCACGAGCTTCTTCCCCTCGTCAGGGTCGAGGCGCACGACACCATCGGCGCCCTTTCGGAGCGCCGCCTGGAGGTGCTGGATCAGCTGCATCGCCTCGACGGCGATCTCGGCGGCTTCAGAAGGATCGATCTTCACGGCTTGCTCCCCTTGACGTGGGAAGTGTATCGCCCCGCGCCGTCGTATACGAGGCCCTGCATGCACTGCGCATCGGGGCGCCACGGCGCCCCCAGCGACACATGCACCCACGTATACGGGCGATCAGGCGAGCTCTTCTCGAGGATGCACTGGCCGTAGTGGAGGCCCGAGTCCTCGATGATCCAGCGGTGGAGCTCCTCCACCGTGACCGAGGGCGTCGAGATGTCCGCCGCCTCTCCCTTGAGATGTTGGCTATTTTTCGAGCCACCTACCTTCGCGTTGACACTCTTGCCCCTGAAGGCGCTCGTCACTTTGAGCGGCCCGAACTTCGCGCGGATCGGCTCGAGGAGGTTCTTCGCCAGCGCCGTCAACGCGTGCCGATACTGCTCGGCCTCGGCGGTGTTCGCCGCCTGGAGCGCGGTCTGTCCCGTGCGGGTCAGCTCAGCCCATGAGAAGTGCGGCGATACATCACTCATGTGTCACCACTGCGACAGGCGTCGCCGGCGTGAGTGTCACCGAGGCGGTGGATACCTGGATACCGGCGAGGGCGAGGATCCCGAGGAGGGCGAGGACACCGAGAACCCGGATGTCCTGTCGCAGCCCGTCGAGCGCCCCGGTGAACTGCCGCGTCTGCTCGCTGCGGTCGAGGCTCGTCTGCTTCATGTGCTGGGCAAAGAGTGTCGCGAGGGCGCTGCTCTCGGGCTCGTTCATGCGGGCCTCCATGCCCGCTGTATAGCACGCAGTCAGGCGAAGAAGCGCACCAGCAGACTACCCGTAGCGTCGTGCAGTTCGCCGTATGGCTCGGCCCACACGGTCAGCGGACGCCCCTCCACGATGTCCACGCCGGCGCGCTCGACATAGTCCTGCGGGACGAAGAACTCGGAGCCAGTAGGATGCGTCTCGATGAGCGCCATCAGGTAGTCGAGCATGTCAGTACCTCAGCATGATGGCGTTGCCCGCCGTCGTATTGATTGTGGCAGCCACCGTGTACCCGATCGTCGTTGCGCCCGACAGCACGGTCACGCGCGAGAGCTGATCCTTCACGAGATACCACTGCCTCGCGGCGCCGACGAAGTTGGACGTGACGACATCGCGGATCGTGATCGGCACGCCCACCGGCTCATTGTCGGCGGTGACGAAGGTAGATCCGATGGAGGAGAACGACCCGAAGCGCACGGACGTGCGGATCGTGTTCGTGCGCGGCTGGAAGTACCCAGCGTGCGAGGTGTTCACGCTGGCGACGTGCTGCCCCATCGTGCTGCCATCGGACACGATCGAGGCCCACGTCGTAGAGGTCGTGGCATTCGCGCCCGACGTGATCAGCGAGTACACACGCCCGTCCGTCTCGCTCTGCGCCGTGCCCGATCCGATCGGGTCGAATAGCGCGCCGAACGCCGTGATCGAGGTGCTGCCCGTGCTGGCCTGCGCGAACTGGACGACGCATCCCTCCTGCGACTCCATAAGGGACACCGAGTCGTACGCGACGGTGGCGAAGGCGCGCGTCGTGCGCCAATACCCCGAGAAGCCGGCGTTCGTGAACGGCGTGGCAGAGCCCCATGTCGTGTAGGCGCCGGCGCCCTTCTGCATCGCTGCGACAAGCAGACCCGTAGCCGTCGCCGTGTCAGGGGCAAGCAGCGTGTACGACACCGCCGAGGCGCTGCCCGCGATGATGTACCGCATGCCGAGCGCGTTCGTCGGCGGGTTGCCGTAGCATGCTACCGTCGTGCCGCTCGTCTGCTCGCGGTTCCACGTCCACGCGCTGCCCGTCCCCGGCGTCCGGGTCGTGCCGTCGTTGAACGTCGTCTTCGTACCGAGCGTGTACAGCGCGTCGAGCGCACCGTTCAGCGATCCCGCCGTGAACGTCTGCGTGCCGACGAAGCGCCAGTTGAGGGTAGGGTTTGCCATTCAGTTCACTCGCACGTCTTCGGCGGCGTACAGCACGACGCTGCCGTTTGGTAGGTAGTCGGCGTCCGACGCCGATGAGGCGATCAGCAGATAGAGCGAGAGGCCCATCTGCACCCACACTGCGGCGCCGGCGGTCGCATCCGTGAGGATGTACGCCACGCGCTCGGCGGTGTTGATCCACAGCCACCCGAGGCGGTAGCCGTCTGCCGAGTCGTCCGTGACAGTCGGCGCCCTGGCGGCGCTCGTCGTGGGAGGTACGAGGTAGCTCATAGGATCACCCATCCCGTGCCGGTACTCTGCACGGTTGCTGCGTTGTACGCCGTGAGGACGAGCGTGAGATTGCCGTCGATCGTCTCGCTGCCGCTGGCGTCCAGCGTCACAGTGTTGGCGCTGGCGTTGACGTGCTTCACGACGAATATCTGCCCTACCACACCGGCAGCAGCTGGCAGGTTGACCGTCGCCGCGATCGTCGTCGGGTCCACGGCGATCGTGTAGTCCGTCGTCAGTGCCGTCGTAGAGGCGGCGCCCACGCCGGCGACGAACAGCCGGTAGGACATGACCTGCGTCGTCGGCGCCGGCCCGCCACCGCCCGTCGAGGTGATCGTGAGCTCGACCTCTTCGTTCGCGGGGTCGTCCACCATCGTGTACGAGATGCCGCTGCCCGCCACGAACCGGATCGCGCGGCGCTTGTACTCCGTCGTTCCGCCGCCCGTAGCAGGGAGGCGCACGCCCACGCGCGCGTTGCTGTTCGTGCGCGGTGGCATCAATGGGCGGCGTGCTGCTGGCATGGCCTACAGACTATCCCGCGCAGGATCCTCGAGGATCAGTAGCGAGAGGCCGATGGAGCCCGAGCTGTCCCACTGCACCTCACGCACGAGGGCCACCTGAGCGGACAAACCGACTTCGCTGTCCGTCACTACGACGACATCACCGCGCGAAATCTCATCGTAGGAGGCACCAGACACAACATAATCCACCGTCCTGCGAGCGAGGGCATACGCCTTCGCCTGCACATTCAGGATCGCGTCGGCGGTCGCCACGTCCCAGATGATCGTAGAGTCTGTCGTCATCTCGCGGATGCCCGTGTCTCGCGTCGTGCGATACCGCGCCTGGGACACCGCACACAGGTAGGAGGCGCGCGTGCTGGGGTCCGTGCTGTCGTACGTGGCGTCGAGCGCGCGGTACTGCATCGACACGTTCGTGCGTCGGTTGAAGCAGAAGTTGAGACGGAACTTGTTGGCGATCTTGCTCGAGTCCACCTTCACCCGCGAGGCGCGCTGCGTCGTCGGGTCAGCGTCGGCGTCGATCGTCCATCGAGCGTCTCGTGCCGTCGCGTCGTAGCGCCACGCGACTACATAGAGTCCCTCCGGCCCTGTGGCGAGCGAGCAGGGCAGGATCGGCAGGAGGTTGGCGCTGAGCCACTCCCAGACGTTCACCCGCGCGTCGATGGCGCAGTCGATGCGGAAGGTGTTCAGCAGTGCCGCGGCGGTGGCGCACCGTCCGGCGTCTACCTGCATTCCCGTCTCGCGGAGCAGGTACGTCAGCACGTCGCCGGCGCCTCGGACGAGCTGCCCGTCGTCGCCCACCATGCCGCCGCCCTCATCGGACCTCGTGCGGTCGTACCATCCGACGTAGAGCGGGACGTACAGGAGCCCGCCGTTCTCGTCCGAATAGGTCCGATACGAGTCGTCGTCGAGCTCGATGTTCATGTAGTTCGACCCGAGCGTGCAGACGTTCACGCCATTGACGGCGACCGCTGCACTACCCGCCGTGTCTCCACGCGCCACACCCGGGCAGACCGCCACCGTGCGCCCTCGCGCGTCGGTCCAGTGTTCTACGAGGAACCCGTTGTCTTGCGGGTCGAGTGCCGAGAAGGCGCCTTTGTAATAGTTCCACGTTTGGTTTTGGATCGACTCCGTGTAGAGGTACACGGTATCGGCCTGGACGCGGTGCCCTGCGATGATGATCACCGGCCCCGGGTCCGCGGCGGTGCCGCTCGGGCCTCGATCCCGCGAGATGTGTACGGCGATGCTCCCCTCCCACGCAGGATCAGAGAGGCCGGTCGTACGCCCCGGGCGCCCGAAGATCACCGGGTAGACGAGGTTCGCATCCTCGGGGCGCAGGGACGAGTAGAAGTCCGGCAACGTACCAGACCATCCCGCGAAGTAGATGTCCTGCAACGAGTCCGGCCACGTCGAGGAGGAGACCTCCCTCCCCGGCGCTGGGATCTGCACGTCACTCTGCCAGATCTCGTCCTGCAACGAGAAGTCGCACGGCTCCCACTGGGCACCGTACTCGGGATCGGTCACGCGCCCGATGAGGCGAACACGCCGCTGCTCGTAGGTCTGCCCCTCGCGCCAGAGCGCAAGCGTCCCCGTGCACCCTTCGAGGCGATGCCCCTCCGCCACCAGCGCCGGCACGTCCACGCCGAGGACAGCCGAGACGCTGACGTTCGCCTGCGGGATCTGGCTGTCCAACAGTTCAAGCGCCTCGGAGAAGGTCATCTCCTGTAGGGCGCCGGCGTAGTGCAGATCGCCCAGCGCCGTCGATGTCACCGTCAGATCATCCGTCGAGAGGCGCAGCGTCTTCCCGGCGAACTCGAGGTCCAGCAGCCAGTAGCACGCGCCGGTCACAGCTCCTCCTCGATCCGCACCCGGGCGACTCGGTAGACTTCACCGCTCGGGTCTTCGAACTCGGAGCCCTGCACCGTGTCCACCTGGAGCGTCTCGCTTCGGATGCGTCCGTAGAGTTGCAGGTACGGCGATACGATCGTCCGCACCGTCGTGCCGCCCGTCATGGTCGCGATCTGCGGGAGGTACACGATCGGAGTTACCGCACCGTCGAGCTGCTCCATGAGCCCGAGCAGGGAGGGCGCCACGTCCGCAGGAGACGCGATGCCACCGCCGCCCGCGTGGAGGCGCACGTAGTCCACGTCATTCCGTGCGATGGCAGTGCCGTCCACGCCCTCCTCCCACGCGATCTCGACAGCGCGGCGTGCCGGTCCCGTGCGCTGCACTCGGCGGGCGCCTCCACGTACCTCCGTGAGCTCGATGCTCGTCGTCATGCTCTGCGCCCTCGAGGCGCTGTACTGCTGGCCGAAGACGTGGAGATATCCCTGCATCACGACGCCGACCTCGAAGTAGCCCTCGTAGGTACTCTGCACAGGGATCCGCAGCCTGTACGCCGAGTACTCCACCGTCGTCGTCTCGGCTGCGATCACCGTCACGCTCGGCATCCACACCTGTCCGTCCGTGCCGCTCGTCGGGTCACCCGCGAGCGTCGTGATCGTGGCGCGCACCTTCGTGCCGTCGCCCGAGAGCGCACCCGCCCACACACCCGGAGTCGAGACCGAGATCGGACGCACCCGCGTGCCGCCCGACATGGCGAACCGCGCGCCGGCGAGCTCGTTCGCCAGCAGCATTCGCCCTGCAATGGTGCCCGAGCCGAGCGCCTGGCTCGTCGTCACGATCTCATCGTCTCGCACGTAGCCAAGCCCCGTCTGTCCGCTCGCAGCGTCCACCGTGGCGATGGACTGCCACACGCCCGCGCCGTCGCGGCCCTCCCAGTATGCGGTGCGGAAGTTGATCCCCGCGAGGTGGAGGCAGCGAACCGGCCCGAGGAAGGGCGAGGTCACGGTAGGGTCGAGCTCCCACGCGATGATCTGCTCACTGGCCGTCGTCGTGGAGCGCCACGTCCGACGAGGCGAAGGCTCCTCCTCGATGTGGACCGCGCGCACAGGGAAGCGGTAGTCCGTGGCGATCGTCCACGTATCCGAGCGGTACGCCGGACCATCCGTGCCGTAGACCTCCAGCCCACCCACCGCATAGACGGGCGTCGGCGCAAGGTCGCGCGGGAGGAGGTCCGCAGGGTTGGCGGGCGGCGTGTATATCTGCGTCTGTCCCGTGCCCGCGTACTGATCCGAGACGTACGCCATGCTGCGCCACGTCTGGTTGACCGCCACGCCGGCGCCGACGCCCGACAGGAACTGCACGCGATGCGTCGTGGAGGCGCCCTGCACGAGCGCAGTGGTCGTGCCTACCTGCACCCACGCGCGATCCTCGGCATCTCCTCGTGCGCCTGGTGCGTACCATGCCGTCGTGCGCCCGTTGTTGCCGGCGACGAGGCGGCAGCCCACCGAGATCCGCAGCCATACGCCCGTCGTCGCTGCGGTCGTGTTCACCGTGGCGATGGTCACCGCACCGGTCACGTCGAGCAGGGAGATCGTCGTCGGCGTTGCGACAATCGAGGCTTCGAAGCTGTCAGGTCCAGCCACACCAGCGCGGACACGCACGGTCGCGGCGCCCGTCGTCACGGACACCAACGCCTCCGCGATCACGCCTTGAGCCATCGTGCCTGTGGGCGATCCCGTCCACGTCGCGGAGTCACCGACGCCGCCCGTCACCGTCATGCCCGAGGAGGACAGCGCGACAGTCGGAGCGCCCGTAGAGGTATAGGCCCAGCTCGTCGCGTCCTGCGTCTGCGGAAGGTCGTACGGGAGCCACGTCCGCTCCCACGTCACCATCGTGTCATGGGTGATCGGACCCGTCAGGGACGGCAGCGGGACGCTTGCCCACCCGCCCGCCGTGAGGATGGCGATCGACGCCTCGGCAGTCGCAGCGACCGAGTTGTGCTGGTGCGAGACGATGAGGCGACCGCGCTGCCAGCACGTCGCGAGGTAGCGTGGGTGCGTGGAGCCGGACTCTCCACGCCAGAGCATGCCCTTCGTCGTCGGGTGCGAGCTCGATCCCGTGCCGCTCCACTGGCTATCGCCGTAGTCATCTGTGTACCGCAGAGCGAGCGCGTCCGCTCCAGCGATCACGGTGTCCCGCCCGACAGCGTAGACGCGCCCCACGTCGTCAGCAGCAAGCGCCATCTCGCCATCGCTCCACGTCGTCGTGCCGAACGCCCACCCCATCGGGTTCGACGCGTCCTGCATGCGGACCTCGGTCGCGCTCAGGAACAGCGAGTACGCCGAGCCGATGCGCCGGCTCCACGGGCGGTTGAGCAGCCCGTACGTCGCGTGGTTCTCGCGCCGCACGTACGCGATGATGAACCCGTCCGCGATGGCGACTACGTCCCCGAACCCGCCGTGGTTGTCGATGTCGGCGCCGCTGTACTGATCGACCAGCTGGAACGACGCGCCGAGGTCTGCGCTCGCATACTGCGCGAGGCGCTGGCTGTACGCCGTGGACGTGTCGATGATGTCCACAAGGAGGACGATCTGCCCGCCGTAGTAGGCGGCGCGCATGCGGCGCACGCTCTGCGATACCGTCGAGATCGACGCCTCGAGGCAGTACCGCTGTCCCGTCGTCCACGTCGCGCCGTCGTCGTCCGAGTAGGACATCCACACGTTCACCGTCGAGGAGGTGGAGTCCTCGACACAGAAGAAGCACAGCACCCGCCCGCTCGGCAGTTGCACCAGCGCCGGCTTCGCGCCCGTCGTGTACACCGCGCCGATCGTGACGGCATGGCTGAACACCAGCACGTCAGACCAGCTCGACGCCGACGAGGCGCGGCGCGAGGCGCGCACAGCCCCGCCCGTCTGGTCCTCGTACGCGACGAGCAGACCATCGTCGGCAGTCGAGAGGATCACGGCATCCCGGTAGTCATTCGCTGTCGTCGTGTACCGCACCGAGCCCCATCCCGTGAGCGTCTGCGGGACATCCCATCCACGCCACAGGGTCGCGCCCTGATCGCGCCACACGAAGCCAGCGCCCTCGATCCCCGGCATGCCGGCGCGGAGGGTCTGCACCTCCACCGTCGTGCCGCTCTGCTCGCCCGTCGCCACCAGCGTAGCGTACGTGTCCTGCGAGGCCACCGCCTCCCCTGGCATCGGCCCCGCCTGCGTGGCGGTCGAGAGCGTCGAGGAGTAGGCGCCCTCGTACGTGAGGCGCGGATCAGGGATCAGGAGGCCGCGGAGGTAGGTCCGAGTCAGTGCCGTAGCCATCTTAGAGCGCCTCCCGCATGCCTACCGTGCGCGTCCCTCGTATCTCGACAGCCAGTGGGGATCCCATCCTAAGGTTCTGCCTGATGAAGTCGTTGTAGACGCGGTGCCTGTATTGCTGAACGATAACCATAGGTTGAGGCGTCTGCGGGATGCCGGCGTTCGCGGCGCGTACCGCCTGCTCCCCGCCGATCGCGTTCACGCCAGAGCGGGACAGCACGCCCTCCCCGCGCACGAGGCGCGCGTTCACTTCATCGGGCGGCGCACCGACGATACCGCCCGCGTGGAAGGCCGGCTGCTGTGCCGCGATGGTCGCCACCTGAGCAGCACCCGCAGCACCCGCCACTGCCGCAGCGATCGGGTTGGGTAGGCTCGCCGTGACAGCGGCAGCAGTGTTGATGATCGCCTCTGCGAGCTTCGCGGCCTTCGCGACCTCGAACGCCTGAATGGCGGCGTTGCGCTGCGCGGCTACGCGCTCCTGTAGTGCCGCCTTCTCGCTGGCGGTGAGCATCTCGCTCTGGTCCGCGAGCTGCTGCTGGAGGCGCCCGAGAGAGTCGGCGCTCGAGGTGGCGAGCGCGTCGAGTCCCTGCCCGACCGAGCCGATACCCTGCGCGATGAGTTGCGCGTTCTCGAGCGCCGCCGCGGCCTCGGCCTCGCGGGCCTCCGTCGCCTTCGCGGCTTCGTCCTGCCGCGCCTTCTCGCGCACGGCGGCGATCTGCTCGGCTACGTCCTGCTCGATCTGCACCCGCGCTTCGGCGGCGGCGGTCTGCGCGGCCTCTGCTTCGGCGTTGGTGAGCGCGAGGTACTCCGTGCGCTGCGCGAGCTCATCGAGCTGTCGGAGGCGCTGCTGCCCCGCCGCGAGGATGCGCTCCTCCTCAGACACGGACGATCGCTGGTCTGCCGTCAGCGAGCGCATGGCTTCGGCGTAGTCGATCACCGTACGCGTGTACGTCGCCTGCGCGCGCTCCTTCTCGCGCTCGGCCTGCTCGGCAGCACGGGCAGCGTCCGCAGCCGCGCGATCGGCGTCGGCCTTCGCAGCAGCCGCAGCAGCGGCGCGCTCGTCGGCGCGCTGCCCTGCGTACCGTGCGCGGATCAGTCCCTCAGCCGTCGAGATCTGATCCTGCTGCTTCGCCTGCAACGCCTCCACCTGCGCCGACAGGTCGCGGTACGTCTGCGCCTCGGCGGTGTTCAGTCCTTTCCCGGCGTTGGCTGCTGCGGCCGAGGCGCGCTGCGTCTCGAGGTACTGGAGCTGCTCGCGGTACGCCGCCTCGATCGCCTCGGTACGGTTGCGGACGGCGAGCTCCTCGTCCGTCGTGGCGCCGGTTGCGAGCGCCGTCTCGTCCGCGAGCTCGCGCGTGAGGCGCGTAATGTCTCGCGTGCGGTCGAGCGTAGCGGAGGCGATCTTCGCCGCCTCTTCGTTCTTCTGGTTGACCGCCTCGAGCTCCGAGGCGAGGTACTGATACGCAGCAGCGCCTACGGCGACAGCCGCAGCGACAGGCCCGAGGATGGCGAGGAGGCGCGTGCCACCCAGCGCCGCGATCTCGAAGCCGTCCGCAATGTCAGCAGCGCCTCGTGCTACGCCACCGAGGCCGGGCACAACCATGTCGAGGACGCCTGCCACCTTGCCGGCGTTCGCGCCGAACTTGCCGATCTTGTCTCCCACGTCGCCGGCGGCGTCTGCCGCCTTCTTCGACGCGGCGGCGGTCTGCTCCATCGCGCGCTTCGTCGCGGCGGCGCTGTCCTTCGACGCCTTCTCCGCTGCCTTGATCGACGCCTGCAAGTCCTTGACGATGAGCTTCGCCGTGTCGGCAGTCATGCCCTGCACGGATGCGAGCTGCGCCTCGAGGTTCGCCAATGAGGCCGATACGGTCAGGTTAATATCAGCCACGCGGACCTCCCTTTAGCGCCGCCTTCGTGGCGCGCTGGATGCTCCGAATACTATCGCGCGCGCGCTTCTTCCCCGGCTTGATGACGTTCTCTTGCCACATGCTTTTGCCGTCGCTCGCCTTCGGGTTGGGGCGCACAGCGCGCACGCCTACCGGATCGCCGTTCTCGTCGAGCTTTGCGAACCGGTAACCCGGGGGCATCGCCTTGTTCTTCCGGTAGTAGTCGCGCACTTCGAAGTACTCGCTCTGCTGGGTGAGCTTCCGTGTCGAGAGGACCGACAGCGGCCCCGGGCGCTTGATCATGTAGGTGGCCTTCTCGGTCGCGTACACGACGCCCGTCACCTTGTCGGTCGTGAGGCGCATCTCCGTCTCAATGCTGTCCTGCGAGTCGCCCGATCGCTTGTCCACCTGGTCATACCAGTCCTGCCGCGCATCCTCGGCCACCTCATCCACGAGCGACTCGATACCCGTAGCGAGTCCCTTCGATGCGGCGTTGAAGGCGGCGCGGAGACTCTGCTCCAGCGTGCCGTCTACGGCTACGGTCACCTTCCCGGATCCGTACACGACACGCGCCATTCAACCTCCGAGGCCCCAGAATGAGGCGCCCTCAGTTGTCACCGTATCACCCGGGCGCGGCTGGAGCGGACCTCGTGCTGCGCGCTTCGGCGCCGGCGTGTGCTTCGCACGCCACCAGCCCAGCACGCGCTCCTGCTGGTCCACGGTCCAGCTGTAGAACGCGTCCGGGTCGCCGCAGTACGTGAGCCCGATCTCGAGGGCTACGGCGTCGAGCCCTCCGTCCGGCCCTCGGTAAAATCCGCGTGGGACTGTACCGCCTCCTCGCGCGGGTAGGAGTCCACGATCAGCGTGATCGCCTTCGACGCGGCTTCGGCCACCTCGGACTCCGACACGCCGGCGGCGTGGAGCTCGTCGCGCACGGCAGCGCCGTACGCCATGCCGTCCCACTTGCACCCCGCGAGCGTGGCCTTCAGCGCAGGACGCCCCTGCCAGCAGACGCCGAGCGCAGCGCCCATGCCGAGCCATCCATCCTGAGCGAGAGCGAGCAGCGCCTTCGTCCGTGCGGCATGGCTGGCGGGTGCTGCGAGCGTGATGGTCTTCCCCTTGATCGTGACTTCCATCTTCCTTCTCCTTGGCGCAAAACGAACAGCGCCCGCCGTACCGTAGCACGACGGGCGCTCCCCCACCTACGTCGATCAAGTCGCCGTGATCGAGCCCAGCACCTCGAAGGAAATGCTGTACGAGTCCGGGTCTCCCTCGGACAGGTCAATAGAAAGGCGACAGTCGTTGAGGACCAAAACATGATCGGTGGCGTCCCCGAACGAGGTGCCCTCGGCCGTGAAAGTGACGTTCAACGTATACAAATCAGCGTTGGCGCCGAGCGTAGACACAGCAGCGGCGAACGATCCCGTGCGGTTGACGGCGTCCCACAGCGTGTTGTTCGTGGCGTCCGCGAGGTCCGTGAACTGCGCCGTGAAGGAGCCAGTTGGGAACGAGCGGTTCGTCTTCCGCACCGTGCCCATCTCGCCGCGATCGAGGTACTTCGTGTACTCGTAGTTGCCCTGGTTGGCTCCCGTGATCGAGAAGTCACCAGACTCGTACTGCACGGTCAGAGTGATCGGAGACCCGCCGCCAGAGGCGAGGGTAATCAGGCCGTCGCGGAAGTTCTTCGGTACGGACGAGATGGGCATGGTCTACCTCACTGGAGCGGGATCATATCATTGAAGGGGGAGGGTCTGCACGACTCGGAAACTGATAGTGCCCTGTACCCACTCCCCGGCGTCATTCGTTGTCCGGGTCACGGATACGAGCTGGAACTTGTACGAGAGCGGCCACGTCGCATCGTACGCCATGAGCTTGTTCACGATCGCCTGTTCGCCGTCGAGGGCGTCGTCGTAGGTATCGCTCATCGACTTCGGAGCGAGGCGCCACGAGTACCGCACCTCGAGCGCGGTCTCTACGAGCGTGCCCTCGGCAGGACGCCCCCGGTACTGTCGGAGGTCCGTCGTTTCGACAGGCGCGACCGAAACGCACTTATGCGCGAGACTGTCTGCGTCCCGCCCGAAGTTGTCAGGCGCTACCCGCGACTCCTTCCACCCGGAGAGCGTGAGGAGGCGCGCGGTCACGTCCTCGCGCAGCTGCCGGATCGTACGTGCCGCCATCAGCGCCACCATGCCGTGGCAGAGTACCCGCGTCCGTTCGTCCAGATCTGCGAGCTCGCGGACTTCTTCTTGGACGGATCCACCGTGTTCTCGTCAGCCTCGTCGTACGTGAAGCGGAGCTGTCCCCACGCCGCCTCGTACTGCACGCGGTAGTGTTCCGCGAGTGCTTGCCACCGCCCGCCATCCCCGGCGCTGGTGGAATAATCGAGGAAAATTAGATGCAATGCCAGATGCAGCATGCAGTCCCGAAGCGCGCTCGGCTGGATCACGAGGTACGGTCTACGCCCCGCTGCTACGAGGCGGCTGCAAATGCTGAAGAAAGCCTCGTCGATGTACGGCTGGTACGAGGTCGCGGCTCCGAGCAGCGCCGGAAGGTCCGAGTGCCGCATCGTCAGGTCGTCTTGACTAATGCATACGTAGAGGGTTCTACGGCAGAGAGCGGCGTCGTTGCGGAAGGTGTGGGACACCCCGTCGGGCATGGTCAAAGACCACTCACACAACCATCCCTCTGAGAGCGCCTCCGCGCTCGTCGTAGCGCCCGCGAGCGTGTACTGCGCCACCGAGGCCGGCGGGATGGTGACCGCCTGTGCGGACACCAACGCCGATCCATCGGGACGGTACAGCGAGAACGTACCGGCAGTCGGGGTAGCCGTCGCACCGGCGCGGGATGTCGGGCAGGTCAGCACCTGCGTGCGTCCACGCTCGATCGTTTCCGTCGAGCGGAACCGCGCAGTGTAGACAGTCTCCGCGAGCGACATCCCGACCTCCGTGCCTACCGGCCCTTATCGCGTTCGCGCTGATCTTGGCGCTTTGCCGCATCCTGCGCCGTCTGCCTCGCCTTGTCGGCGGGCATGCCGCCGTCTCGCAGCTGACGCGCCATGCGCTCCATGGCCTCGCGGTAGCCTGGGCGCTCGCCGCTCATGCGCGGCCTCGGCGCACCTTCGGCTTCGGCGCGGGCTCGGGCTCTTCACCCGGAGCGGGCGGATTGTACAACCGCTCCTTCGCCGCGATCATCGACTCGAGGAGAGCCTCCTCGACAGCGAGCGCGTCACGATGGAACGGCGAGCTCGGCGCCTTCTCGCGCCACTCGTCCACCTTCTTTTCCTGCCGTTCGATCTGCACGCCGATGAAGTCGGGATCGGGCAGGTCGATGTACGTCCCGACAAGGGACTTGCAGAACGTGTAGTATCCGTCCTCGTCCGTCTCGATGCGCGTCTGTCCCGCGACGAGCTTCGGGCGCTGGAACCTGCTCATGTGGACAGTGCCAGAGACGCCCTCGTAGGCCACGCAGTACCCGCCCTCTGCTGCATCCCACGGGATGAGCGTCCACCCAGCACGGCGCTTGGTGACCTCCGCGAGATCCATCTGCCCGTTCTTGTCCACGTTCGCCACGCCCGGATCCGCACGCAGCTCAGACAGCCACGGCACCCACTCCCCATCGCGGAACGTCCACCGCGCAGGATGGTGGATGTACCAGAACGGCGGGGAGGACTCGAGACGCACGAGCTCCTTCATCGCTGCTGGCCGACTCGCTGCCGTGCCTACGTAGGTCGATCCAGACGCTGTACCGAAAGTCGCTGCCATCTTGTCTCCTTCTTCGTTGCGCGAACGCAGAAGCGCCCGCCCCGGTAGAGTAACCACCGAGACGGGCGCTTGGAGGTCCGGCTTAGAAGTCGCTCAGGATGCCGACGCCCTTGGCATCGTCCACCTCAACCACGCCAGCGAGGATGCTGCCCACCACGATACTGGAGCCATTCGAGGCATCGCGCTCAACCTCGACGGTCACCTGAGCGGCGGGCGTCGGGATGGTGGAGCCGATGATCGGAGACACGCTGGCAGTAGCCATCGCGATCGCCATCGGGGAGAACATCATGCCGAGATAGTCGGCGCCGGCGTTCGCAGTGGGAACAGTGTTCGAGCCGAACACATCCACGCCGAACAGCGTGCCCTTGAAGCCCGGTCCCTTCGCGTTGACCATGTCCTGCGACGCGGCGAGGTACTGGCCCGGGCCGGTCTCGGAGCGGAGCGAGGACATCAGATCGTTGATCTGCTGGTTGTGGAGCACGGCCACGAACTGCCCAGCATTGGCGGTGAGCTGGAGCTGGAAGATCGCGGAGTAGAACGTGGAGACCGAGAGGTCCACGCCCGTGGATCCGACCGAGTTGGAGAAGCCGGACGAGAGCGCGGTGATCATGGTCGTGCCGCGCTTGAGCCACGCCTGAGAGAAGTCGGTAGCGATCGACTCGAGCGTCACGTCCAGCGGCACGCCGGTCGCGGTGGCCTGCGCGAGATCGGAGATCTGGCGCCGGATGGCCTGGCGGGCGAGCGTGCAGGTGACAGCGGCGGTCGTAAGCGCGGTGTTGGAGACCGACGCATTCTCGGCCACGGAGGCCATCGCGTCGGCACCCCACGAGATCACCGGGATCTGCACCGCCGTAGACCCGGGGGCAACAGTCACCTGCATGATGGACGGATGTCCGACGAGGCTGGCGGTGTCGGTGAGCTTGGTGGCGATGAGCTGCGACAGGACCGCCGAGACCCTGGCGTTGCCGGTGAGCGAGCTGTAATAGACTTCGTTGGCCATGATGCGGCCCTCCTTGAATAATCGAGGTTAGACCGCGCCTATCGCTGTTTACGGGAGTTCGTGCCCGAGCGCGTGCGAGGTAGTGCCCCGCACAGCCAGCCTACACATACTCCCGCTCGGGTGTCAACCCGCGCGCAGAGCTGCGAAGATCGCCTCGCGGTTGGCCTTGAACTCCTGCGGAGACAGACGCGCGATCGCCTCAGGCGTCCAGCTCTGCGGAGCGTCGGGCGCCGCTGCCACCGCAGCGCGTGCCGTCGAGGGCGCGGGTGCAGGCGCCGGCGTCGGCGCTGCTGTCGTAGTCGGCGGCGCGGTGGCGTCCGACAGGTACGCGCGCACCGCCTTCGGGAGCGCGTCCTTGTTGCCGAGCCACTCGCTAATTGAAGGCCGACCTTCGGCGGGCAGCTTGGAGTAGGCGTGCTGCACGTACTCGAGTCCCTCGGCGTCCATGACGCCGGCGGACATGATCTCACGCTCGAGGCGCAGCGCCTCGCGCTCCGCCTTGCTCATGGCCTTCTGCTCGTCCAGCTGCGTGCGGTACTTCTCGGCGCTCTCCGCGAGCGGCTGGAGCTCGCCCACGCGGGCTTCGAGCTCCTTCACGCGCGCAACCAGCTGCCGGATGCGGGCGTTCGCGCCGCCGTCATCTACCGTCGTCGTCCCTTCTTCTGCGCTCATTCTGCCTCCTTCTTGCGTTCGAGTGCGGCGCGGACTCGCGCCTCCTGACGGATGATCTTCCGCGCCCACGTACGGCCAGCATCGCCGCCCCATAGAAGCCACGCGATGTAGCCGGCGCTCGGGTAGCCGGGGTTGCCGCGCTTCGCGGCGGGCGCCTCGAGGTCGATCTCGTGGCGCGTGAAGTAGTTGCTCATGCGCTTCACCGTCTCGATGGTGAGCGTGCGTCGGTTGCCGAGGTCGCGTGCCCTGGCAACACCCACAGCCGTCCCGCCACGTCCGTACTCGGCGCGGAGCTCAAGCCCACGACGCGCAGCCGCAGCCACCGTGGCCGGCGGCTTGAGGTCGAGCTCGCCGCGCTCCTCCGCGCGCTTGAACTCGCGGTAGACCGCTGGCTCATTCTGCCGCAGGTACTCGCGCTGTGCGTCCGAGACGAACGGCACTCAGCCCTCCGATGGCGCGAGCGTGAACGAGCGGCCCACCGGACCCATGAGGGTCTCGGCCTGATCCGGCGCGATGGAGAAGAACTGCACGAGCATCTGCACGCCGGTCTCGCGCGGAAGCTCGCCGCGAGCGACAGCCTGAATGATGCCCTGCGCGGCCTGCACCTGCGCACCGTTGAGCGCGACCGCCGAGGCTGGCTGTCCGGCTGCGGTCGCCGCCGCCGCTACGCTCTCGGAGGGCGCTGCGTCCGTAGCCGTCGCCTCGTCCTCCATGTCGCTCGTCTCGCTCTCGACCTCGCCGGGGAGCTCGGTCTCTGCCTCGACCTCCTCGCCCGTGATGTAGCCGCGCGCCTCGCGCAACGACTCCAGCACCGCGCGCAGGATGTCGCGCTGGTCGTCGGTCACGCTGCCGGCCAGCAGTCCGTCGAGCGCCTCCTCGGACGCGCGGAGCTCATCGACCGCCTCGGACATCGCCTCGGCATGCGCGCGCGATACGTCGGCGGCGGGCGGCGCTTCCGGCGTCTCTTGTCCTTCTTCCGCGGGAGGCGCCGCCTCTCCGCGCATGGCGCGGATCTGCGCGAGCTGGGCGACCGCATCCTGCTCGGACAGAGACCCGAAGAAGCGCAGCGCGTCCACGTCGCTCATCAGACCGGCGGCGCGCATCTCGAGGATGTGCTTCCGCCTCGCGTCCATCTCCTGCGGACTGAGGGGAATTTCTCGGTACAACACCGAGTACCCGCCCTCCGGGTAGTTCGTCGGCTCGCTGTTCGCCTCGGCCCAGCGATTGAACAGGATGGCCGAGAGTCCGACGAGCGCCTCGTCGGCGGCGCGGAACTGCATGACATACCGGCGCTGCGCGACCCGCTTGCCCTCCTGCGAGAGCGAGATGGCGTACCCGGAACGGGCGGATCCGCTCGTGCGCTGGAGCTCCGATGGCGCGAGGCCGGCGTCTGTCGCGGCGCGGTGGGCGATCGCAGCAATCACGCTCTCGAGCTTCTCGACATCCGATCCCGCCTGGTACTGCCCGAGCATCGGCTGAGTCGTCTCGCCGATCGGGTCGAACATGAGGATCGTCGCGGGATCGGTCGTGACCTCCGAGCGACTCGCGCGGGAGCCGAGGTCCACCGCATCCATGCCCGCCACGCGGACGCCGACCGCGTACCGCTGCGGGTGGCTCGCGTCTCGGATGGCATGGTTGAGGTAGGAGTAAAGGACGCCGAGGTTCAGCGTGGCCTCGTAGAGCTCGATGTTCGCGAACGGATCGAACAGCCGATCGCCGTAGGTGCTGGCATGGTACAGCTGCGCCGGAATGACCGGCGTGCCGTTCTGCCGGCGCCACGCAGCCGGGTAGTCGGCGCCGTCGTAGGTCGCGCCGTGGAGCTCCACGGTCAAGTTTCGCCCGAACTTCCAGCCGTCGAGCGCCTCGAAGACCCGGTATGTCGGGAACTCGGGATCACGGATGTCCCACACGTCGAAGGTCCAGACGTATGCGTCACCGATCAGCCGCAGCCGCAGCTCGCCAAACATGACGGGCACCGTGGGCTTCGACGCGTCGGCCTCCGCAAACGTCATGTGCGGCGGGACGGGACGATAGACGATGCGCCCGTCCACGACCTCGACGCGCATCCACATTTCTCGGAGGGCGATCGTCAGCGCCTGAAAGCGCGTCATCTGCGACCACAGGCCCGAGCGTGCGATCGACCCGGAGGAGCCGATCAGGCGATCGAGGTTCGCGCTCGGCGCGATCTGCGAGTGACGCACGTCCGGCTCAGCGTCGTAGAGCGTGGCAAGCTCAATGCTCGTCGTCCGCATCATGCACTGGGTAATGTCACCGATGCCCCACGCGGCACGACGCACCGAGCCGATCTGCTGCTCGAGGCGGGCCTCCAGCAACGGGAGCCAACGGCCCTCCATCATCGCGTAGCGGTGCCGCGTATGCTCGACGCGGCGGGCCTCGTCGGGATTGCCCGGTGCAGGAGGCGCCGGCGTCGAAGTCGTGGAGTAGTGCATGGCGCCCCCTTATCCGAGTCGTAGGCGTTGGGGCGCGTAGGCCCTGCGCGTGATCAGCTCGCAGCCGTACCTTAGCGCGTCCAGCGTGTGCTTGTGGTTGCTGGCCTCTCGCCCGTCGAACTTGCCGAGGTCTTCGATCAGACGCTTGCACCTCGGATGCACGATGAAGTCGCCCC
>Ga0208784_1000321_pt1 | contig 24003 bp, 34 predicted proteins | sample DEB19_08_DNA_FD_184531 | JGI IMG/M metagenome (GOLD analysis project Ga0208784, IMG submission 184531) | Aqueous microbial communities from the Delaware River and Bay under freshwater to marine salinity gradient to study organic matter... | ecosystem: Environmental > Aquatic > Marine > Coastal ... | reverse complement strand
ACGGAGCGCAAGCGGCGAGGACAGGGTATACAAACGCTTTTTCTACTCTTTTAACTGGCGTTTCTAATTACGGGATGTATAAGGGATGGGGTCAAGATATGGGCGGCGGTGGAATAAGTAACAAAGGAAATATCTATGGAAGTGGAACGCCGAAGGGAACAATCGACACAGGGTCTTGGAGTAAGTTTTATCATCAATAAGGAGTAATGCACATTTTATTTTTTAATTTCATGGCGTGTTTCTTTGTTCTGGCTCGTATACATTCTCGACATTGTCTGCGACCATCAGGTGTTACATATAAATTTATTTCGTTTAAAGGGTGCCCATTATGACAGTTTTCTTTTCTGTAATTTATACCCGCTGCTCCATCATGGTAGATAATATGTTCTTTTGGGGAAACAAGTTTCAAATGTTCAGGATTGGTACACCATCTATTCTCGCATTTGTGGTGAATGTGAAAGCCCTTTTGGATCGGGCCTACAAAATATTCATAGGAGAATCTGTGTCCATCTTTTGTAATGCCTTTATCAAAAAATTTAGCATAACCAACACTACTGATAGTTCCTTTCCACTTCCAGCAATCATAAGGATTTACTTCACATTGCGCCAAGAAATAATATATTGTTGGTCTATTTTTTCTCCCCACATCTTGTATTATAGACTGGTAACAGACATTTATCAAGGAGTATCTTAATGTGTCCATCTCTACCTATTTACAACTCGCGCAATAATATACAGCCAATGCAATCTGCTCCTTTCCGTCAAGAGGCAGGGCAGAACGCCGCTAACCAGAATCAGGTTTTGAATACTGTGACGCAGATCGCCCAAAAGTGGAGTGATGCTAACGACGTAATGCAAGCGACGGAAGCTAAGACTAAATATGAAATAGCCTCGGCAGAGATACAGTCTAGGGCCGCGGCAGACCCGGACTTTAATAACTCGCCTAAGTATTTTAAAGAATTGGAGAAAGTAAAGGTCGAGAGTTTAAAAGGTGTTTCTAATCAAATGATCGCCGGTCAGTTAAGGATGGACTTTGAGCGAGGGAACGTTGTTACAGGAATGAAGATCGGGGCAGATTTTCAGGCTAAGCAAATGCAGGCGAATAAAATCAATATCGCTCAGAGCTTAGATATAATGCAACAGAAAAGACTTAATGCTGTCACGGATGTAGAGAGGAAACAGATTGACGGAGAGATGCAGGGATTGATTAACGCTAACCTAGCGGCCGGGGTGTTGGATTATAAAGAAGCTGACAGTATGATTAAGAACGCTCAGAAAACAGGGGTGCAGTACGAGATTTATGCCGACACAGCGACACAGGAGAAGGATTCGGTTGTTTTAAAAGAGTTAAAAAAGCATAACGGGAAGTATTCCTTTTTACCGCCGGATGAGAGATTGGATTTGATTGAGGAAAGCCAGCGACGGATATTCCAGAATAACCAGACTTTCAAAAGGGCTGATGAGTCTGGAAAGGATGAAAGGTTTAATAATATATTTCAAAAAGCCAATGAGGGAACTCTTACCTTAGCCGATTTAGACGCGGAGCAAGCGGCGGCTGAGAGTGGAGTGGTGGGTGCTTTAGACCAGAAACAAATCCTTGATATTCGCAAAGGGGTTCAGTCTAGGATTAAGTCCGACTTGGAGTTGATAGTAGAAAGTAACTCGAAAGCTGAAAGTTACTTAAATTTTGTTGATACCTTTATCGACGACGAAACCGACAGGCAGAAGGGGCGGGAGCTTATCGTTAAGTCTTTCAAGGACGGTATTCTCTCGACCAAAGAAGCTACTATGCTTAACAGCTTGAAAAGGGAAGCGGAGAATATCCAATGGGCGAGGAAGAAAGCGGATATGTCACAGAATAATCTTATTCCTTTCAAGAACGCCATCTTTGCCATTAAAGAAGCGATGATGATGAGGAAATCCGCTACCGAACAGGACTCAGCGTTGGCTATTAAGAAACTATTATCTAGTTACGATCCGAGTAAGATACCGACAACGGTTCAGCAAGTCTTAGATGAGGACGCGGTAAACAGAAATCCAAGCATTATGACTATCCCCGAAGAAGGGCAGCTTTTTATTGACGAGGACGGGTCTGTCAAGATGATTAAACGCGGAGAGAACGGGTTAGAGATAACGGAGCCTGGAGAATGATATTTGATTTTGAATCAGCCGTGAAGGTTAGAAAACGCGATGATGGGTTCTATGAAAAGGACACTTTCGACGTATCTACGGCTATGCCTATTCCGGGGCCTGTTGGTACTGTTTTGGAAGCGATGAAAAAACCGCCGGAACAGTTGGAGGCTGAGCGAGAGAAAAAGACAGAGGAAGCCGTCACGGATTGGGTCTTAACCCACGAAAAGGAATTGGCTGTTGCTAAGGCAGGGTTAATGACTGCCGCGACGGGTGGGGCTTATCCTGTTATTCAGGGGGCAACGGGGGCGATCACCGGCGACGATGATTTGATGATGGACAGAGTGACGAGAGGAATTTTATATCCTGAGAAAACAAAGGGTCTTTATACCAAGTTACCTGGTGGAGAGAACGTCACGGGTGGGTGGGCTATTCTTGCAGGGGTGTCGGAGGATATTGTCAAGTATGGCGTGGCAGGGATTGTCCAGGGTGGGTTAAAGACTAAGTTGTTAGCTAAGAGCTTGGCGAAGGACGTTGATCGGGCGGCGACAATGCAAGCGGAGGAAATGCTTGGTTCGATGACTAAGGGGGAAGGTGTTTTGGCAGGGGATAAGGCAGGGTTCGCGCGCAAGCTAGAAGGTTTAAAGGAAAAGTTTGTCAATGCCTATATGGAAAAATTGGGAGCGATTGACGTTGATACGCGGATGACCGGGTGGCAACAGTTGGCGGCGAGAAAAACAATAACAAGAATGTTATTAGATGAGATAGACGCTTCTGGTTTGTCTATTGGTTTATCTATCAAGCCGGTTGTTGGGAATACGGTTACTGTAATGTCTAAAGGCAAACCTATCCTGGGGAAAGTTACGGAGATATTGGGGAACAGAGTAACGGTCGAGGCAGAGGGGCGGCAGATAATAGCTATGATGTCGCAGTTTAGATTACCTCCATTGGCTGAAAAAGAAGATACGCTATTCCCTAGCGGAGCTACGGAGGAAGTAAAGCTCTTGGAATTTAAAGCCGCTATTCAAGGGGAAGGGTTTGTTGGATATTCACCAAAACAAAGCAGAGAGCTCTTGAAATTTGTTAATAGTTTACCTGAGAATGTATCTAAAAAGGAAGCATTAAAGAAATTTGAGGAAACAGAAAAAACGCTTAGTCAAGAACTACCGGCTTCTAAAATAAAGAAAATTGTCAGGGAAGAAACTGGTCAGATTAAAGACACCGGTGGGGTTGTTTCTGAGAGGGTAGCTTTTATTCAATCCCTGCGTGATCGTGTTAAGGCAGCTAAACAGGCTGAGAACTTCACGAAGGAAGAAATTTTTGACACTCAGAAAGATTTAACCGAATTGATTGATAAGTCAGAATTAGAACCGGCAGATAAAGCTAAGTTTCTAAAGACTATTAAAAACATACAAACCCCGGAGGATTTACAAAAAGCATTAGCTCCAAAGATTAATAAGAAGGGAGAGGTGGTCGGTGTCGGGTTAGAAGAGAAAATAAACATTCTACTTGATAAGATGGAGAGGAGGAATATCGCCTCAGACATTAATAATGTTAAAACAGAAGGGCTGGCCGTCGAATACAAGAAAGCTATAGAGAATATCCAAGAAAGATTCGATTTAAAAAATAGGTCAGGAAAGACTTTGGCTAAACGAGAGCAAATGAGGGACTTCATTAACCGCCTAAAGTCAGAAGGCAAGGACATCCCTATACCAGAAAAGACTATTGCGATGTTAGATCGCCCCTCTTTACAAGAAATAGATATTGAGGAATTAAAAAAGGTTCGCGCTGAGGTAGAACATCTTGCGCGGCTTGGTAAGACAAAACAAAGAGCAAGAGAGATTACTTACGAAGCAAAGAAAGAGAAGATTAAGCAAAAACTTATTCAAGATGTCCACGCTATTAACTCTGTATCTAAACCAAACGTTCCTCTTGGGGAATCTACAAATAAGATGGTTGATAGGTACATCAATCTAAGAAATTACTTCACTAAAACCAGAGTGGGGTTGACTCCTATGGAGGGGTTGGCGGATGTAACTGGTATGCAGAGCATGAAGAAAGAGTTAGATAAGAATTTTGGAGAATACTTATCTTTTAATGATGATAATTTCCGCAAGTGGTATGAACTCACAAAAGATTTTGACGAGGGGAATTTTGATAGGATTGGGGCATACGCTATCTCTCAACAAGAGGGAGGGATTGAGCGTCTTTTAAACTCCGGAATAACAGACGCGACTAAGATTGAATTAAGTGCGGAAGAAGAAAAAGCGTATAATTTTGCGCGAGAAACTTTTGATAAGTATTTCGATCAGGTTGCTCAATATTCAAAAGAGGTTTATAACGAGTCTGTTGGGAAAGTCGAAAACTATGTTTCATTCATGTCTGATTTTGAGAATATGAATGATTTAGAAATGTACGACCGCTTCGGACAACGCCCGCAAGAAGCTATTAATAAGAGAACTAAGACAGTTGAGCAGGGGTTCACAAAGAGCCGCGCCGCAACGAGCAATGTTCAAATAGAAACAAATATAGACAAGATATTTAGACGGCATCTTGACGATGTTGCATACCTGTTAACAATGGGCCGAGATATTAAGATGTATTATGAAGTTGTTAATTCTCCTGAAATGAGAGAATCCCTCGGTGATGTAGGGGCTATGGCTTGGTTACAATGGTTAGACTTGATGGCAAGAAAGGGAGGAGTTGACTCAGCTAAAAGGATAGCGGCCCTGGATATTCTTAGAAGAAATGTAGGGGCAGGGGTTTTAGCTTATCGTTTATCTTCGGCTTTGGTGCAGATTTCTTCTTTTGGTGACACAATGGCAACGATGGGCGAGAAATACGCCACCAAAGGGGCAACGAATATTGCCACTTCTCAAGAATGGCGTAATTTCATTATGGATCATTTCCCTGAAATCAAAAAAGCCGTTGGGGACGATGTTGCTTTTCGAGAGTTTGGAGATAGTTATTTTGATAAAGCTGTACGACTTGGGATGGCTCCATTACAGTTTATGGATGGCGTTATGCGTTCTGTTGCGGCTTCCGGGGCTTATGAAAAGATTGCCGCAGAGAGAGGCGTAGCCGTTGACCTTGCTAATCCGGATAAAGATATAATCCAAGAAGCGACAAAGCTCATGCGTCAAAGCCAAGGTTCATCATTTTTTAAGGATCAGCCACTTGCTATTACCACAGGGTATGGACTTGCAGAAAACCAATCTGTAAATAAGACTATCCTTCAATTCCAAAGTTTCATGCTTGGGCGTTGGGATAATATTAATCGACAAATATACAGATTAGGGATAAAAGACAGAAACTATAAAAAAGCAATTATGTCCTTGCTGTGGTTAGTAACATTCGGATTGGCTGGTAGTATTGGAACAAGAAAAATGAGTAATGCTATCACCGGTAAACCAAAGAGGAAAGACGAGCCAACTTTCACAGAAGAAATGGTTAAGGAGGCCATCGGTACTGTTCCTCTTGTTGGAAGTTTATCTTCATCTATCGCTTATTCTTCAAATCCTGTGCCTATTATCAAAACCATGAATGATGTATTTGATGGAGCATCTACGGTTGCTAAAGGGGAAAAGTCAAAGACAAAACTAAAAGGGGCTGTAAAAGTTTTAGGTGCTGGAGGGGCTTTAGCCGGGGTGCCTGGATCAACGACAATAGCAGAATCAGTGAATAATAAGCTAAAAGATAATAAAAGAAGGGTGCGTGACTAGCGTTGAGTATTTTTTAGTATATCATCCAAGCTATCTAGAGCGCGCGGCCCCATTCGTATCAGTTTATTAAATAAGAAAGCATGGACATAAAAGTAAGCTAAGGAGAAAAAAAGAGCAAAATCCGAGTCAATATATTTGTTAACCATAAAATAATAAAGAGCCATGGCTGGCCCAATAATAGATGAGAAGAACGTAACCCAAAATATAAACCTAACCATCTTTTCTTTATTAACTTTCACGCGCTCACTATACCACTAAGGCATATATAAAGCAACAATAATCAGGAGGCACCATGACAGTATCAACAACCAATTCAACGCAACTTTTCTCCGGTGGACAGCAGAATTTAACCTTTACCTTCCGCGCGGTTCCCGGATATGAGTCAGACATCAAGCTAATCGAGAGGGTAACGGCTACTGGTCAGGAAACCCGATTAGTCTATAACACAGACTACACGGTAACGATCAATACCAGTGGGATAGGTGGGACTGTCCGAGTAAACCCTACTTATGCGACCACTTATACACAGGTGGTTAAAAGGGAGTCTAGCTTAACACAGTCCTCGGATTATGACGATTACTCTCAATTCCCGGCTAATACCTTAGAAACGGATATTGACCGGTTAACTTTAATGGCCCAGGAACAGGCAGACGATATAGCAGACGTATCTAATAAGGTAACGGCTTGGGTTACTTTTGACGGGACGGGCTCAAACCCGATCACTCCAACGGCGGTTTATGCCACATCTTCCTCGGTTATCAAGAACGGGACAGGGGATTATACGGTGTTTTTCGTGCCTACGTTCTCAAACACGAACTATGCGGTTATTATTTCCGGGGGAGGGACGACTAACTTTCTAGGGGGGAAGATTAAAGATGGTACGACGACCTCGACGCAGAAAATCACGATCAGCACCATCAACACTTCGTTCGCGGCGGTTGACACGAAATACATCACTGTGGCAATACTTAAAAATTAATTTAAAAAAACTATTGACAAGTTTATTTATGTGAATTAAGATTGTTTTGTGATTCTCGATAACTCACAAAATCTTAACAATCTTCGTCGATGAATACTTTTACTCTGGAGGGAGAAATGGTTAACACAAAAAAATCTAAGGTAGGGGAAGGTAAAATCACACCAAAAGCCAAAAGCCACGGCGTGTCCTCCCTCCAGGGGCCTTTCCCTGCCTTTACTTATGGATGGGGGCCTGCCCGACATCAAGCGACCTTACCTCTCACCCCCTCCATACAAATTGGAGGAAGTATGAAACTCGTAGAAACAGAAGATCAGGAGTGGAGTGCTTTAGTGGTAGCTGTTTGTTTGGGGATGGTTCTAGTAGTCATCATGGGAGCTATCTTAGGGGGGATTATTCATGCGTAGAGAAATTATCTATTTACTGTTGTATCTCGGGCCTATTTGGATTCTTTTAGGACTTCTTCTTTTGTCCTTACCGGCTCATTCGGCAGAGTGTAGCGATCCTTCCGAGCTAGATAAGGATATGAAGAAAGCCTATTACCAGCTTAAAGAGATGGAGAAGAAGTTTCCTGGAATGAAGGTAGAGATTCAGTGTGTGGAGAAACCCATCAAAAAGGGAGGTGAATAATGCCTCCCCTAGAAAATTTACAATCGTACGACGAACCCTGGAGCGAACCAAAGGAGGACACTTATGACGATTTACAAGAATTACAAGACGAAGAACGACGAAATGAGCGAAAAGGAACTGATCTCTAAGATCAAGTCCGACATCGCCCGAATGGAAGCATTGAAAGAAGAACTAGCAGTAGAGATTGATTACTTAGAAAACGTCCGAACTATCAACCGGGCATGGGCCGCGGCGATAGACAAGTTTATGAACCCTGGAGGTGGCAAATGATTATCCCCGAAAAATACACGAAGTTTAAGTCAAGAGAGTTTTTAGAAGGTTTTAAGGCTGGGTTGGAGTTTGTCAATGAGTATAACTTTGATGCTCAGCGAGAAGCCCACGATGAGATTATGAAGCAAATTGACAGAGAGTTTCAAGACTACCTTGGAGGTAAAAAATGACCGTCCAAGAATTAGTCGATAATCATATCGCTTCACGTCGTGACCCGAACCGAGTCCGTTCCGGTAAATACTCCCCATCTATGTTAGGGCGTTGTTACCGCGCGCAGTATTGGAACCGTAAGAACGAACCGCAAACGAACCCGCCGGATAAAAGAAGTTTAAGAGTCTTTGAAGCCGGTCACTTATTCCACGATCTAGTGCAGAACCTTTTAAAACCTGAACAGGTCGAGGTTAAAGTCGAAACGGAACACTTCTGCGGCTACGCGGACTTCGTAACCGAGGAATATGTAGGTGATATTAAGAGCCAACATTCAAAGGGCTTTTGGTACATGAAAAAAGACTCCTACGACGTTAATGAGAAAAAGAAAAATAACATTCTCCAAGTTATGTTTTACGCCAAGCACCTAGGCAAGAAGTGGGGAAGGTTAATCTTTATCTCAAAAGACGACTTATGTATCGAGGAGTACGGATTTCCTCTTGAGCAGTGGACCGAGGAAGTCGCCAAAGAAGAAGGAATCCTGATTGATATTTGGCAAAAACAAGAAGTCCCTGACGCTATCCCACGCGCCTATGAAGGAAAAGAATGTTCCTATTGCTCTTGGAAAGACAAGTGCAAGGAATTTGGGGGAAGTGTTTGGACAAAAAACGGAGGTAACTGATGAGATTGACTATTCAAAAAAAGATCGGAACTAACACTTACAGCTTCTCTTTCGAGGGGAAAGACCTGTGGGAAGTCCTGGTAGAGAGCCAGAAGATCAGCTTTCACGACCTTTCCGCTTGCGGCCTATGCGAGTCTAACCGGCTGGCCCTTTTCGCCTACGAAACCAAAGAGAAGAAGTTTAAGTATATCAAAGTGTCTTGCAAGGCGTGTAATGCAGGTTTAACCCTGGGTAAGTCCACCACGGGTGACGCTTATTACTTCCGCAAGAATGAGGATACAAAGGCCCTAGATTGGCAGAGAGCAGAGAAAGAATGAGTGGTGACTATCTTCGAGAGTTAATTAGTAAGCTAGAGGCCCAAAAGAAATTGCTTAACCAGGCAATAGACGAAGAAACTACGGCGAGCCATCAGCACAAGCTCGCCGAAAACGAAGTTAAGAAACAACAAAACAACCTAAAGACCATTCAAGAAGCCCTGATGGTCGAGAAGAAGTTAATCGACGCGGCCCGATGACGCAAAGACAACGCCTAAAAACGATGTTTGAAAGCTGTGCTAACCAATGGATTCCTCTTTACCGGATATTGGATATGCACATCGCCCAATACGGGGCGCGCGTTAAAGAGTTACGAGATTCAGGAATGACTATCGAGAACCGAACAGAGTGGGTAAACGGAGTCCAACACTCCTGGTTCCGATATGTAAAGCAGGAAGTAGAAGCTAACGGACAACTTTTGTTTCAAACCTAGCGACTCTGTTGAGAACGCTACCGATACGGCTCGGATCAGAGGGGAAGCATGGACGCGATAAACCCGACTACAACCTGTCCACCCCGACTTTGGATAAAGTGAAGTGCTGAGGGCTGGTAACGCCCAAGGTGAAAAGCCAAAAGGTTATCCCGATAAACGTAGTTACCCCTTTCCCAAAGATAAATACATATCCAAAGGAAAGAGCGTTTAAGTCGGGCTATATAAAAATGGATAAAGACACACTCAACAAGGTTTTATTCCACTACTGCGATGTCAAGGGGTTCCCTATTAAAGAGATCCGGTCTAGGGACTATGGTCGGTTCTATAAGAGGATCAACGAGCTTTTAGAGAGGACAGACGGGAACGCCGAAGAAGTAAATCGGGGGATTGACTGGATGGATAAGAAGTTTGGGGATGAGCTTAGCTGGACACTAGAAACCCTAGATAAGTATTGGTTAGAGTACCGGGCCGTTAAGAAGAAAAAGGTCAATAACGACGCAGACGCGACAGACGAGTTACTCCGGAAGATGGGGGCGATCAAGTGAAACCCACTAAGAAAAGCCTAACCCATAAGCTAGACCGCGAGTGTTCGCGCATAATCAGGAGTCAGGGATCGTGTCTGCGGTGTGGGAATACAACTTATTCGTTGCTTCAATGCTGTCACATTTTCTCAAGGGCGAATCGGGCTGTGCGGTGGGATTTAAAGAACCTGCTTTGTTTGTGTGCTGGATGTCACTTTTGGGCGCATCAGAACCCAACATTATTCGGGGACTTTGTGAAGGAGTGGTTGGGGGCAGACTATACGCCGCTAAAGAATAGGGCCGGGTCTATAAAGAAATGGACGATAGAAGAAATGCAAGAGTTACTTAAAAATCTGGAGGGGATAAGATGAGTCTACAACACGCTAAGGAGTCGGTAAAAGAAAGATTAAAAAACGAGAAACAGGTATTCGCTGTTTCAATGGAGGTGGTTGATTGTATACACGCCATTATTAGCTCAAGGTTGTTAAGATTTGTCGAAGAACTCGAGAAGCCTGTGGAGGGGGAGGTCAAGCCAGATGTTTTTCGTGATATAAAAATTGCTATGCACACCCAATCCGAACTCGACGAAGCCGTGAGAAAAGCGAAGTGTGAAGTTTGGGATGAAGTTAGGCGATGGTGTAATGAAACTAAGGTAATCTTGGGGAAATAGATATTCGGGTTAGTTCAAGTGTCAAAGAAAGTTTGGCAGTTTGAGATTACTCACCAAACCTAATGACGATTGCGGGAAGCAATACCTAACCCGAAGTGATATGGCTGTTGTGGGATATGGTGTCCCGTTAGGTGACCTGTAACAGACTTGAGGGTTAAGTAACGTTCTTAACTTAAAATAGCCGACCTAGTCGCATACCAATGCCAACAGCCAATAAATTGATGGGATGGTTCGCTACCGAGGGTTGAAAGCCCCTTACCGATTTAACAGTCGGGAGCTAGTTGAAGTTTGGCGTTAGCGGATAAGGACAACAGGTTGATATCTAGAGTCCAACGCACAAATAAGAGCCTAATCAGCCACCATCCCAGCCAATAAATTGAGGTGAGAGATGAAGTTAGGGGAATATGATGTTTGTGATTGCGCCAAAGAATATGCAGATAAGCATTTGTTTTGTTCTGGGCACTTGATTGTTGCGATGTGTGCCTGTTTTCTAATAGGGCTTTTAATTGGGATACTTTTGTAGCACCCACCGGCATAGCCGAGAAAGGAAGTGAGGGATGAGCCATTTAACAGAGGCTTTGATGATTAAGAAGCAGAGGGCGTTAATCCTTGAAGAAGCCGATAGGTTTTTAGGCTCCGATGAGGGGAAGAAGCTGATTAAAAATGCCGTAAGACAGGAAATTAGAGCGTTTATTAATGACGGTGATTTAGATTATTTTCTTCGTGCGGATAGCAAAAAGAAATTTTATGACAGGCTCGAAAAGGGCATTATGGGCTGCTTAAAACCATGATCAAGCCGAGGCTCCCAATGAAGGGTAGGGTTTTTATATGGGTTGATGAAGCAACAAAGGTTAAGAAATCGGTATGGGAGAAATTGCAAAAAATGAAGTTTAAGAGAACGAACCCCAAGACAAAAGGAACCAAATGAAGGAGCCTAGAGAGTTGAATGAATTGGTAGAAACAATTCACGAATTTTATAGAAAGTTAGCGAATGGGCACACGGGAAATGATTTTAATTGTATGTGCGAAGAATTTTGCCCAAACAAAACAAAAGAGAAGGTAAAAATACACCTCCACGCCCACCTAGCCTCTCTGAACAGGGGGGAAGCCAAGCCCACCGACCTAGAGCCGTTGAGTGAGGAGGTGGTTTATAAGTTACTTAGCAGTTTTCATTATGTAGACTTTAGCTATGATGATGGCTCTATGAAAGAAAAAATGCAAGATGGTATTGACAATCCTAGAGATTTAGCCAAAGCCATCTGTTCCAAATTCGGAGCCAAGCAGGTGAGGGAAAATGTATAAAGCCATAGAAATCTTAGAAAAAGCCGAACGCGAGGCCCTAAAGAAGATAAACGGTAGGAAGTATTCCAGCCTAAGCGAGTGTGGGGATTTTGAAAAGACTAAGAAGCATTGTGAGGCCGCGATCATCTTGTTAGAAAACCATCAACGTCAAAAAGCAGCTGAGAATTTGTTACATTGAGGAGAAGTAGATTAAGACGACAGGATTTTTTAAGGTTCACGAGTACGAAATACCTTTTAAGCACTACGGGGATAAGTTTAAGATTGTCCCTTTCAGCGATATTCACCGATTTGCCCCTCTCCACGCCGAGAAGGTCTGGCATAAATTTATTGATAGGTACAAGAATGATAAGTCCGCTTACTTTATAGGTGGTGGGGATTACATGGACGAATTAAGTACGTCCGAAAGACACGCCTTTTATGCAGCCCATCGGCACGACAGCACCGAAGCAAACTTAAATGATTTCTATATTCAAAGAGCTATGAGATTCGCTAAAGAGATTTCTTTTATGAAAGGTCGGCTGATCGGTCTTTGCGAGGGGAACCATTACTTTCAGGCTATGCACTCAGGGATTACTACAACACAAATGATGTGTAAGGAGCTTAATACAACTTATTTAGGTGTTAAGTGTTTCGTAATTATTCGTTTTAGATACGACAAGCATCACGCTCATCAGATGGTGCTTTGTTATCACCACGGGGAAGGTGGGGGGAGAAGGTCAAGCTCGAGTGTTTCAAAGTTAGAGAATATGGCTCATACGACAAACGCAGACATAATATTACAGGGCCACGATCACCGCATAAACCATATCCAAGTGACAGAGTTAGGGGTAACAGACGCGAGGAAAGGAAGTCCCACAGTTTTACAGAGAGTCAAGCATTGTGCTAGGACTGGTGGTTTTCTAAAAGGGTATGTTAATGAGCAAAGGTCTTATGTGGCAGATTCTAACCTTCCTCCAAACGCTTTAGGGAATATTGAGTTTCACATCACACCGAGAAAAGAAACGCACTTAATAACACCAGAAATAGGCAGGAAATACCATCGTGAAGAAAAAAGATGGTTACACATAGAGTTTCACGCCTGTAATTATTCGGAGCATTAAATGAAAACTATTATTCTAGGAGCAGGTTTTACAGGGTTGGCGGCAGGTTACGGAACAGACATCCCTATCTACGAGGCCACAGAACACGCCGGGGGGATTTGCCGGTCTTATAAGAAATACGGGTTCGACTTTTCAACAGGCGGGGGGCATTGGATATTTGAGAATGAAAAGACTCAGAAAGCGATGGAGTTTATCCGGGGGTTGGTCGAGCTTAATTCTTACGATCGAAAGGCGGGAATTTACTATAACAAAATCTTCCCTTACCCTATCCAGACCTTCACGCAGAAAGAGTCGGTTTCCACTCCTGGGTACTTTAAAGACTGGCTCTCAAAGAAGTTTAGTCAAGCTGAATGTAATATGTTTTTCTATCCTTTCAACGAGAGATACACAGCAGGCTTGTACGACAGTATCGTTCAGTTTGACTCTTATAAGACTCCCCCGGCCGGTGGGGTAGGTTTTGTTTCAAGATTCCACGATCCAGTGAATGGTTTAACCGAGTTGGTTAATAAGATGGCTGAGAAGTGCATGATTAATTATAAGAAGCGAGCGATTAAGGTCGCCCTAGATGAAAAGATGGTAGTCTTTGCCGATGGGGAAGTGGTTAAGTACGACAAGCTGATCTCCACTATCCCACTCGATCAGTTGCTCAAGCTATGCGGGCAGAATAAGTATGAATTACCCTATTCCTCGGTTTTGGTTATCAACATCGGCGCGGAAAGAGGGGTTAATTACCCGGATGAACATTGGTTATACGTTCCTTTTTCTCAATCAGGTTTTTACCGATTAGGGTTTTACACGAACGTCAATAAGAAGAAAGCTCCAGAAGGGATGGTTTCTGTGTCCGCAGAGATAGCAATTAGGAATTTAGAGTATGCCGATCTCCCCATTGACTCTATGTGTGCAGAGGTTGTTTCCGAGTTACAGTCTTGGAGATTTATTGATGAGGTTAGAGTGGTAGACCCGACCTGGGTTCGTTGCGCGTACACTTGGAACAGAACGCCGGAGGAGAGAGAAGTTTATCTGCAGTCTTTGGCTACGCAGGGAGTTATCTCGACAGGGAGATATGGTAAATGGAAATTTCAGGGAATGTCCGAATCAATAATGGATGGGTTCAATGCTTGTTAGCGTAATCGTACCTAATCACGGAAGAATCATAACGACCTTAGTGGAGTCAATTAGAAACTCCACATATAAGGACGTGGAGCTTTTGGTAATCGACCGCGGGTATGAAAGAAGCGAACAGAGGAACATGGGGATCGCCGAAGCAAAAGGGGAATTGTTTTTAATCCTAGACTCCGACCAGAGCGTTCATCCCAAGTTAATCGAGGAATGTGTTTCTCTTTGTCAGATGGGTTATGGTTCGGTTTATATACCTGAGATTATTGTCGCCAAGAGTTTCTTCGGGAAAGTTCGGGCGTATGAGAGGGAGTTCTATACAGGTACAGCGGTGGACGTGCCGAGGTTCGTTAAGAAAAGGTTATGCCCCAAGTTTGATACTAATCTTCGAGGCCCCGAGGATTCGGATTGGGGTAATAGGATTTTAGGGCCAAGAGTAACTTCAAGTTATCCTTTATATCACCACGACGACATAGGTTTCATTGAATACTTCCGTAAAAAGGCCTACTACTCTAAGAGTATGAAAAGGTATGTGCAGAGAAACCCGACAGACAAGATTTTAGATTGGAAGTGGCGGTGTTTTGGAGTGTTCTTGGAAAAGGGAAAGTGGAGAAAAATTTTACAACATCCTATCCTATTCGCGTGTGTGATGGGGATTATCTTTTTAAGGGGGATCATTTATATATGCAACCGCTAGTTTCCGTGTGTATTCCGTGTTTCAATCAGTCTCAATTTGCGATAGACGCAATCACCACATCATTGTTACAGACGTATCAGAACGTAGAAGTAATTTTCTTAGACGATGCTTCCACAGACGAAACGCCGAAGTATAAGAACCTAACTTGGTATGGGGAGAAAGAGCCAAAGTTTAAATATTACCGAAGCGAAACTCCATCAGGAACAGGGGGGTCATTCAACAAGGCGATCAGCTATGCGAAGGGGGAGATTATTATTCTCCTCTGCGCGGACGACTACTTTTTAGACCGAAACGTAATCCAAGACATTGTTGATTTATTTAATCACGTTCCTTCTTTGGGGCATATATCAAGATACTACCATCAGTTTATCGACGGGGATAAGCGTCCGGTAAGAGCGTGGAGAGGGGATGATGTTATGGAGCTTGCTAATAACCCTTCGGGTCTAGCGTTTCGCCGGGAAGCAATCTATGGGAAAGAATTAACCAATCGTATGTTTGTGGAAGTTTCTAGTTTGGTAAGCGAGGTTTGCTTGGAATGGGGTTACGATATTCTAAGATACGACACCGTGGCTGTTCGTATACACCAGAGCATTTCCCGCAGTAAAGATTACTACCTAAAGAGATGGACTTCTTCGCCGGTAGAGGAATGGTCTAAGGTTGGAGGGTATGCCTTACTCAAAGACTACACATCCATTTTACAAATAAAAAACTACTTCACGATGGAAGCGGTTTTAAAAGAGGTGTGGAATTTTATCCGCTTACGTCCTTTAAACTTAATCAATCCGGCTTTTATATTTTTTGCTTTACTCGCCATTTTAACACCGCGAAGGATATTAAGGAATATCCCCGATATTTACCGCAAGACGTGGGGCCGATGGACGACTAGAGAAGTGAAAAGAAAATGCCAAAACTAACCATCTGCATACCAGCCTATAACTCCGAGCGTACTCTCGCCGAAAGCATAGAGTCCGCGCTAGAACAAAATTATCCAGACAAAGAGGTTCTGGTCATAGACGACGGATCAACAGACGCTACTGCACAGGTGGCAAGGTTGTACGATGTCCGACTGATACTCAACGAGAAGAATGAGGGAATAGGTCTTACCCTCGCCAAGTTGATGAAAGAAGCTCAAGGCAAGTATGTAATCTATCTCTGCGCTGACGATGTTTTCACAGACAAACGCTTCGCCGGGGACGTGGTGCATCAGTTTGATACAGGTGACTCTGATATAGGTGTACTCGGTAGATACTTTTACTTCTTCCGCGACGGCTATCCCGGAGCTATCGGAGTGAGTCGCGATGAGAATATCTTAACTCAGTCCTGCTGTCCTTCGGGGATGGCTTTCCGCAAGATGGAAGTGGAAGGTACAAACAAAATCTTTGTAGAAATGCCTTACATCGTATCTCAATACCTAAAAATGTGGCGGTGGTCAATGTTCAAGTGGGACGTGGTGGCGGCAAGGTTCCACCCAGGAGGAAACACCGGAACAAAGAAGTCTTATTACACAGAGTCACCTTTTATGAATTGGCTTGAGCTTTTAGGGCAACCTTTAAGGTTCAACGAAGGTTTCATCCAACTAAAAAACCGCGCTCCTCATTTACTTTGGCAAGAGATAAGGCTGACAGTTAAGCACGATCCAGACGTATTAAAAATTATAAACTTTTGGTTGTATGCTCTAGTGGCTTTGTTAGTACCTAGTTTTATATTAAGACATTTAACATCATTTTACAGGCACAGAATAAACCGCAACTTGGTCAAAATCATCATGAGAGGGGAAAAATGAAACGTTGTTTAATAACTGGTATCGGGGGCTTCATAGGTTCACATTGTTTATCACATTTATTAGTCAACACAGATTGGGAGATCGTTGGGATAGATAGTTGGCGGCATAAAGGAATTTCGGAGAGATTAACTCACAACGAACACTTCTTAAAACACATCAAGAGAGTCAATATTTACACACACGACTTGATTGCTCCCATATCTAGCGTATTAAAAAGCAAGATTGGGAAGGTGGATTATATAATTAATTTCGCCTCAGAATCCCACGTTGACAGGTCGATCACAAACCCAGTTCCTTTTGTTAAGAATAACGTAGATATTGCTTTGAATATGCTTGAGTACGCGCGGGAAATAAACCCGGAGAAGTTTGTTCAAATCTCCACCGACGAGGTTTATGGTGCTACTGATGGAAAATATACTCATCCAGAATGGAGTGCTATTCTTCCTTCTAACCCGTATTCAGCAAGCAAGGCTTGTCAAGAAGCTATCGCTATAAGCTATTGGAGGACTTACGGGGTTCCGGTAATGATTACTAACATTATGAACACCGCCGGGGAATATCAGTCAAGCGAGAAGTATGTTCCAATGGTTATTAAGAAGATTTTAAATGGTGAGAAGGTGCAAGTCCACGCCGATCCTAAAAGCGGGGAGCCGGGGTCAAGATTTTGGTTACACGCCCGGAATACGTCAGATGCGATTCTTTTTATATTAAAGAATGTCGATGTTAAGAAGTTCCCGGAGGTAGACAGGCCGGAGAGATTTAACATTGTAGGGGAGAAACAAATCTCCAATTTAGAAATCGCAAAGATGATCGCCGATGTTATGGGAAAAGATTTAGATTACGAGCTTGTTGACGCACACTCAAGCCGTCCGGGGCATGATCCTCACTATGGGCTGTGTGGTAAAAAGTTAGAGTCTTATGGTTATAAATTCCCCGTTAACCTTCATTCGTCGCTTGAGAAGATGGTCAAGTGGACGTTAAACAATAAGGAGTGGCTAGAATGAAAAGTCTAATGAAAGAAGCTAAGAGAATAGCTAAGCATTACGCTAAGCATTTCCGATGGGCTAGGGAAACACGAGAGGAAATAGACTATAAGGACGTTTTGTATAACGGCGCGCGCCGGGGAAGAAGAAAGAAGTTAGTATGAGATACGAGTTATCAGTCACCATCCCTGAAAAGCAGTGGAGGAAGATATTCGAAAAAAACTTCCCTGATAGGGCAAAGATAATCGCTGAATATTTTTTTATTCTTACCGACACTTACGGGGTATCAGAGAGGGCGGCGAAAGAAAAGATGGCAGAGATATTCAAACTAATGGAAGAAGGACACGATGTCATTCTAAGGTGTCCTAAAGGGTGGAAGTGGCCGGAGGAAGTTCCGAGGGAGGTGGTTCAATAGATGCCATATAAAGATAAAGAAGTACAAAGAGAATATTTTAGATTAAGGAACAAACGTAGATATAATAATAAATGTTTAGATTGTGGGGATGTTTGCCATGAAACATCTTCTAGATGTAAGCCGTGTTCAAAGTTAAAGAAATATAGAAATCCAAGTGTTAGGCAAAAGGGTTGGGCGAAGAAGATTAATGGTGTTTATCTTCAACGCATCGCTACTCGAATTAGGGATTTGGTTGAGTATTCCGAATGGCGTTTAAAAGTATTTCGCAGAGACAGGTTTGTTTGTCAGATGTGTTTGGAGTCTGGAAAAGTATTAAATGCACATCATGTTGTAAGAATGAAAAGGATTTTAGTTGATGAAGGGATTGATACTATTGCTAAAGCGATTTCTTGTTCTTTGCTTTGGGATATTAATAATGGAGTTACTTTGTGTCATTCGTGCCATAAGAAAGTTCATAAATTATGAGAATATTATTTAAAGACAGCCCTTATCATTCTCAGCGTCAATATGAGAAGCCGGTTTGGATTTATCCGGCTCATCTTGCGATGTTTGCGACGCTCCTTAGAGATAAAGGGAATGAAGTTGTTTGGTTTGGTGAAGATGATGGTAAGTTTGATAGGATTATTAAATCTGATCGAGAGATAGATGTTGATTTTGATAAACTGCCGATACCTGACAGGAAATTTACTAATTCAATGAATCCTAAATATCTTTCTTATGGAAATTATAAATATTTTCCAGGTAGTCATCTTTTATCCTCTAACCTTTGCTGGTGGGCCGGGGCAAAGGGGTGTACCTTTTGTGTGGATTCTTTGAGGATCATTGAAAATGAGAAACGAGGGCTTAGGACAGTAGATCATGTTTTAACTGAGATTGAAGATTGCGTTAAGTTAGGGCATAAGGAGTTGTTTGATGATGCTGGAACAATACCGATAAATGAGTGGTTGAATGAATTATGCAGAAAAATGATAGATACCGGACTAAATAAAAAGATTGTATTGGGGTGTAATCTTAAACCGATTAAACAGGATTTCAAATTAATGAGAGAAGCTGGATTTAGGTTCATATTGGTAGGCATTGAATCTGCCAATCAAAATACTATTAACAAGATTCAGAAAGGGCAACGAGCAGATAAAGTTATTGAGAACATAAAGGCGATGTCAGATGCAGGACTGGATCCTCACGGAACCTTCATGTGTGGCTACCCTTGGGAGACGCCGGAAGAAGAAAAGAACACGATAGAGCTTTGCCACTACCTTCTTAAAAAAGGGTATCTCAAAACAGCGCAGGCAAGCGTATATTCCCCACCCAGGACACAGCCAGATCCAAATTCCCCAGGCCATAAGTACGTTCCTAGGTTTTTCGACGCATACAGAAGTCCTGAGTTTTGGTTTCATAAAGTAAAAGACATTAAACGATGGGAAGATTTTACCTACCTTCTTCGCGGGGGTAGGCTAGTACTGGAGGAGAAAGTGAGAAAGTTTTGTTTGAAAAAGTCTGTATCATCCTGTTAGTAAACTTATGTTTCTACTTAAAATGTCTCGGATTTAAATACGTATCAGACGACATTCCTTCCGCAAACCGCAAAGAAACTCACCCTAAGTGGAAGTATTGGCTTCTAGTCCTAGAAGGCCATTTAAAAAGCAATCCTGTAATTGATCACGCCATCACCATAGTTTTACACTCCTTAGTTTGTGCTTTTATTTATATAGGATTCGGGGCTAACGACGTGTCTTTTCTAGCTGCCTTACTTTTCTCTTTCAATCCTATCAACAATCAAGGTTCGGTTTGGATTTCAGGGAGAGGGTACGTTTTGTCCACATTAGGAATGGTGGGGGCGATGAGTATGCCTTTGCTGGCTCCGGCTTGGATCTTGCTAGCCTGTTACTCAAACGCCGGGTTCCTGGCTCCGCTTGTATTCCTAGGATCAGACTATTCCTGGTTCCTTCTGTTTATGCCTCTCATTTGGGGGTTTTATTGGAAAAGATTTAAAAATAATGTACAGAACAAAATCAGCCAGGAGATGTATACCGAGGACAGGAAGATTCACATATCAAAACTTATCCTCTTTATTAAGACCGCTTCGTTCTACTTCATCCACTCGATCATCCCGATCAAGACGACCTTTTATCACTCGTATATGCAGAGTATGGCCGGCGCGGGAAAAGAAAAAGCCTATTCACTTAGAGACAGATTCTTTTGGTTAGGTCTTGTGATCTTCGGGTGGATGATCTGGTATTGGACTACACAACCTTGGACTATGGCTTCATTCGGACTTTTGTGGTGGCTTATCACTCTGGCTCCTTTCTGTAATCTGTTTAGGTTACAGCAGGAGATTGCTGAGAGATATTGCTACCTTCCAAACGCCGGATTGATGGTAGCCTTAGCGTCTTTTTTGTTGGCTTCGCCAATATGGTCGGCTGTATTTATCACAATGTACGCAACTAAGATGTGGTTTTGGATGGACGCTTTTCAGGACGATTACTACACTGTTGAGGCATCTTGTATAGCCTCTCCCAACTCTTGGTTTGTCTGGCACGTCCGCGCGATGAAAAGATGGGGGAATCAATCTTATCAAGAAGCTCTTATCATGTGGACTATGGCTCGGTTAATCAGCCCGAAAGAGTTTAAGATACTATTTAACATCGCCTCAGCTTTAAAACTAGGTAAACACGATAAAGAAGCAGAGCAGTTTATCAAGCAAGCCGAGGAGAACATCCCGGCCGGACAAGAAAAACAAGCCAACGAGTTAATCGAAGGTTGGAAGAAAGGTAATATCGTAGTCCTCTTATGAAACTATCCATCCTAATCCCTAGCCGCGATGAACCCAAGATACACGAAATGGTCAAGGAGGTTGAGAGAGAGTTCCCCGAAGCACACCAGATCATAGTCTGTAACGACTCACTTGGAAAGGGGAAGGGTTGGGCGGTAAGAGAGGCTTTAAGTCAATGCACCGGGGACACGATCTGCTTCATAGATGGTGATTTGGACATCCACCCGCGGATGATACATAGGCTTCTGCCTTTCCTGAAGGACTATGACATCGTGGTTGGGAAGAAGCAGGTTAGGGGATCACTTGGGCGCAGGCTATTAACTAAATGTAGCAGATTATATATCAAATGGCTGTTTGGTATCACAAATGATACACAGACTGGGATTAAACTATTCAAATACTACTCACTCCTCCCTTGGGAAAGCAGTTCGTACATATTCGACCTTGAGATACTCTACAAGGCCCGGATGAAAGGTTTACAAATAATCGAAGTTCCTGTTGAAGTAACCGACCACGGTTCCACAGCCAAGCCTATGAGGTTATTCAATGTGTTCAGGAGTTTCGTTGAGTCTTTTAAACTAAGGTTAAAACTAAGGGGGTAAGAATGGACATCGAGTTCAAAGATGGGAATATCGTAGCAACTAAGACAAGTGTCAGCGAGATTATTACCTATTTAGGTGAGCTTTATGACGGCACTTGGCGGCAACAGGCTCAAATAATCGTTAAACTTAAAGGAACGGTCGGGGCCGGGGAAGTAACAAAGTTTTTAAACGATCACTTCGTCAAAGGCAATCAGGGCGACTCAACGGACGAATTAAAGATCGAAAACGACCTTGTGTATATACCTTATCGTTTTGTTAAGGGTTACTTCTCAGGCAGTGTCACGATGAAAATGGAGTCAGATCAACTGTCTTATTTTATGGACGTACTAGGCGACCTTCGCCCGCTATACAAAGAAGGGGACGCTTATCAAGGATGGGTCATTAAACATCCATATCATTATTGGTGGTATAAATAACCAATGCACCTGATCTCTCATTCACATACAGAGGTCACTGTCACTAAGTACACCAGGGCTTGTCCGTACTGCAAGACCCGCCCAAGAAAAAGAGTCACGTGCGGACACCCTGGCTGTCAATACCTACACCATCTTCTCTACGAACGCAAACAACGCAAGACAGATAGAAAATGCCCCTCGATCACGGTTTCGACCACCCACATCCTCTCCCGTTAGAATGCCAATATTTATTTACAAATAACCTTATTTATACAATAAGGGATGTAGATAGTAAAACTGACTTCTTCTTATGGGGAAACTATGCCCTTCGTTAAAGGTGATCCAAACATAAATCGTAAAGGCAGACCTAAGAACGCCGAACCTGATCTGCTTCGTGCCGCGCTAGAAAAAGAAGGAACACGCCGAGGAGAGAACTTTTGGGATAAGGTTGCCGAGTACGCTTTCAGAGATAAAAACATAATGATCGCGGTTATGAAGAAGTTCGTGCCTGATTCAACAATCTCAACAATAGATGGGGAAGTTAATTTTGTAAGTATGCCGTCGGTAATCATGGACGGTCAAGCACAGGAGCTTAACATTGGTTCAAATGATCCTGCCGGCTCTGCTGGACGTGCCGGAGAAGCTACTCCCGATAATCCAACGAATTAACGACTTTCGATACTTTCTAATCGAAGGCGGCCGCGGTGGTGGTAAGTCACAAACCATCGGGCGTATCTTTCTTTATTTAGCTGAACATAAATCTTTAAGAATGGTATGCGGTCGTGAAACGCAGAACAGTATCAATGAATCTGTTTATTCCCTCTTGGCTGATATTGTACGCAGCAACAATTTATATTTCGACATCGGAGCCTCAAAGATAACTCACCGAGGCACACAGACAACGATTAACTTTAGAGGTTTCAGAGAACAAGGCTCTTTCAACATTCAGGGTATGGAAGGGGTTGACGTTCTTTGGATAGATGAGGCACAGGCGATCACTAAGCAAACGCTGGACGTACTCATCCCGACCATTCGTAAAGACAAGGCAAAGATATTCTTCACGATGAACCGCCACGTCCACAACGATCCGGTGTTCGAGAAGTTCCGCGACAGAAGCGATTGCTTACATATCAAGATCAATTATGACGACAACAAACACTGCACCGCCGCCCTCAAGAGAGAAGCCGAAGAATGTAAGAAAAAGAGTTTAGAGGATTACGAGCATATCTGGTTAGGTGAGCCTTTAGCACGTGCTGAGGATTGTGTTTTCGGACACGATGAGCTTTTTTCCTGTAAGACCAATGTATACCCACTAAGGGAATCGTACGGCTACAGAATCGCTGGATTTGATATTGCTCGGTACGGGGATGATAAGTGTGCGTGTGTTATCTTGCAACAGAACGGTTCTTTGCATTGGGAAGTTATCTTCGCCGATCAATGGCAACATAAAGATTTGAATTACACCACAGGGCGTATTCTAACCACAGCCGCGGAGAATAAAGTTGATAAGTGCATCATTGACGAGGACGGGATAGGCTCAGGGCCGCTAGATAATTTGAGTAAAGGGAGAGGGATGGATAATTTCGTAGGTTTCCGCAATCCTTCCATAGGCTACTCAGACAACAAAGAGTACGCCAATCCTAGAACCTTAAACACTTACAAGCTCAAAGATATGATCTTAAAGGGGCATATTCACATCCCCGATGAAACTATCCTTCATGAGTTGGAGGAAGCGTTCAGATACACCTTCGATCATAACCAGAGAAAGATTCTAATATCCAAAGAGATTATGCGAAGCAAGTTCAAGGTCAAGAGTCCTAACCTTGCAGACGCTTTGATTATGGCCGTTTCGTTGGTTGGAGAGGTTAAGGCTCAACAGGACAATCGTTTCGTGCGGCATCCGCAGTATGTGAAGGAGGATAGCTTATTCTCAGTTGCGGGGGTGAGATGAGCGAGGTCGCTGAGTACCTGATGGTTAATTACTATTCAAGGTATAAGGGGCCGCGGAATGACATAGTTCCAAATAAGAACGATCTCATTCAAGCGTTAGAGAATAACCGGGATAAGGTAATCGTAGTCCGGGACGAGCATATTGAAGGGGTGGCGATATTTGTAAACATTACAGATGAGTTCTACGCCCTGTTGAAAGATTTAGACATAACAAGGTTTGACATCTTAAAGAACCTTTTAACTCAAGACGGCCCGAACGTACACTTTGTCCTCTTATGCGCGAATGGTTATAGAACGATAATGACAGGGATTAAACATATAAAGAAATTAAAGAATCCGAGAACGATCTCGTGGTGGTCGCCGGATTTAAGCCAATTACACGAATACAAAGT